>JAABUX010001104.1_pt1 | contig 42097 bp, 33 predicted proteins | sample 5561851 | NCBI WGS metagenome assembly JAABUX01 (sample SAMN10711883, study PRJNA513361) | rock metagenome | isolation source: Antarctica rocks | place: Antarctica: Victoria Land, Richard Nunatak red sandstone | collected 2016-01-03 | reverse complement strand
TTCCGTCGTCGTGCTACCCTGTTCCATGGCGTGGTCTCCGCCGGCGCTGAAACGCCGGTCATGGCTCGTTGAACAAGCCGGAGACTACGCCACCACCCGATTCCACCACCTACGCGACGCCACCCAGGCCGGGTTCGTCGCCGGCACATGCGCCAGCGCGCTGCTGAGCCTGGCCGACAGGTTCGACCTGCGTCGCCTGTTCTCGGCATCCGCCGCGACTGCCGGCATCGCGAACCTGCTGATCGCCCTCTGCGAACCGACGTCCGCCGCGGTCCCGCTGCTGCGCTTCGTGACTGGCGTTTGCATGGCAGGCGTCTATCCCGTGGGCATGAAGCTCGCGTCCACCTGGGCGCGGGGTGACCTTGGGCTGCTGATCGGGCTGCTGGTCGCGGCGCTGACGGTCGGCTCGGCACTGCCGAATGCGCTCGCCTCCGCCGGGATGCCTGATTGGCGCCTGCCGGTGCTCGCCGCCGCCGCCGCCGCGCTCGCTGCCGCAGTGCTGATTCGCTTCGCCGCGGTTGGCCCGGCGATCACCACCGCGCCTCCGCTCCGGCTGTCCAACGCGCTTGACGCCTGGCGCAACCGGCCGCTCCGGCTCGCGAACCTCGGCTACTTCGGCCACATGTGGGAGCTGTATGCCATGTGGGCCTGGATCGGCGCATTCATGGCGGCATCGCTGCGCACGCGCTACGGGGACGCACCGCCGGTTCCGCCGGCGCTGGCGACGTTCGCGGTAGTAGCGGCCGGGTCGCTGGGGGCGATGGGCGGCGGCTGGGCGGCGGACCGGGTCGGGCGCACGGCGGTGACGATCGCGTCCATGGTCGTGAGCGGTGGCTGTGCGCTTGGCATCGGCCTGGTATTCGGCCAGTCGATCAGCCTGGTGATGGCGGTGGGGCTGGTGTGGGGCGTGTCGGTGATCGCCGACTCAGCGCAGTTCTCGGCGTCGGCCACCGAGCTGAGCGACCGCGGCCTGGTCGGGACGATGCTGACGGTGCAGACCTGCCTCGGCTTCCTGCTGACCATGGCCAGCATCCAGCTGCTGCCGCTGGCGGTGGCGCGGGTAGGATGGGAGCATGCGTTCTCCGTGCTCGCCATCGGCCCGGCGTTCGGGATTATCGCCATGGCCCGGCTGCGCGCCCGGCCCGAGGCGCGCCGCCTGGCCAGCGGACGACGATAGAAGGGGCAGCCATGACGTTCGAGACCATCTTGTTCGAGGTGATCGGTGCCGTCGCCCGCATCACCCTGAACCGCCCGCACCGCGCCAACGCGCTCAACGCTGCCATGCTGACCGAGATCGCCGCCGCTATGGACGTGGCGGAGCGGGACGACGCCGTGCGCGCCATCGTTGTCACGGGCGCCGGGGCGGCGTTCTCCTCCGGCTTCGACCTCAAGGACCAGATGGAGCGGCGGCCCACGGGGGTCGCGGACTGGCGGCCGATCCTGCGCCACGACTTCGACGTGCCCATGCGGTTCTGGCACAGCCCGAAGCCGACCATCGCGGCGGTGTCCGGCCCCTGCCTCGCCGGCGCGTGCGAGCTGGCGCTTGCCTGCGACATCACGATTGCCGCCGAGGACGCGTTCTTCGGCGAGCCGGAGTTGAAGTTCGGCGCGGGGATCGTCGTCATGATCCTGCCCTGGATCGTGGGGCCGAAGCTTGCAAAGGAGATCATCCTCACCGGCATGGACCGCATCGACGCCGTCCGTGCGCGCGAGATCGGCATGGTCAACCGCGTCGTGCCCGGCGCCGCACTGCAGGCCGAGGCGCTGCGGATGGCGAACCACATCGCGGTCATCGACCCCAACCTCGTCAAGCAGACCAAGCAGGCGATCAACCGCGCGGTCGAGGCCCGGGGCATGCTGGATGCGCTGGAGGCCGCGCTCAACATCGACCTGCTGATCGAGGCGGAGGGATCGCCCGACAAGCAGCGGTTCATGGACATCGGCCGCGCCCAGGGCCTGAAGGCGGCGCTCGCCTGGCGGGACGCCCGGTTCGCGCCATGACCGGGGCGCTTGCCGCCCTGCTGCGCCAGGCAGGCGGGTCGGAGGAGGCGGAGGAACTAGCCGGACGGCTGCGCGCCCACGGGATCGGCGCGGATGAGCCGGTGCTGCTCCAGATCGACAACCGCCCGGGCGACCTCACGGCCCTGCTCGGCATCTGGCTCGCAGGCGGCGTTGCGGTCCCGGTGCATGTGTCGGCCGCAGCTCACACGGTCGCGGCGCTCCGCCAGGCGACCGGTGCCCGCCTTGCCGTCGATGGTGCAGCGGCCGAGGTGATTGCGGATCGACCGCCGCCGGCGCGACCCCTGCTGCAAGGGGCCGCGCTGATAGTGTTCACCTCCGGCACGACTGGGCGGCAGAAGGGGGTGGTGATCGGCCATGACGCGCTCGCCGGCAAGCTCGGCGTGCTTGGCCGCCTGCTGGCGCTCCGCCCGCAGGACATCGTCGTCGTGCCGCTGCAGCTCACGTTCATCTTCGGCATCTGGGCGGCCCTGCTGGCGCGACGGTCCGGGGCGCGGCTGGTGCTGGTGCCGAAGTTCTCGCGCCCGGCGATCGAGGCCGCGGTGGCGGAGGGCGCGACGGTGCTCGCGGCCGTGCCATCCATGCTGCGGATCCTGATGGCGCCACCCCCAGCAACAGCGGGCCGACTGCGGCTGCTGCTGACCGGCGGCGAGGCGCTCGGCCCCGCGCTCGGCCGGGGGATCGGGCTCGCCTGGCCGGGCGTCGGGATGTTCGACCTCTATGGCTCGACCGAAACCGGCTCCTGCGACTTCGCCCACCGCCCCGCGGCCGGCAGCCCGGAGGGCGCGATCGGGCGTCCGACGGAGGGTGTCACGTACGCCATCCTCGCCGGGGACGGCTCCCCTGCCCCGCCAGGCAGCCCGGGCGAGCTGGTGATCCAGACGCCATACGGCATGGCGGGATACCTGAACGACCCGGCCCTGACCCGCGACGCCTTTGCCGGGTCCTACTTCCGCACCGGGGACCTCGCGCGCACGCTGCTGGACGGCTCGGTGGCCCTTGTCGGCCGCCTGAAGGAGATCGTGTCGCGCGGCGGCAACAAGGTCGCCCCGCAGGAAATCGACAACCTGCTCGGCATCCATCCCGACGTGGTCGCCTCGCTCACGGCCGGCGTGCCCGATGCCCGGCTCGGCGAGGCGCTGCATACCCTCGTCGTGCTCGCCGACGGCGCAGCGGCGACCCCGGTGACGCTCCGGGCGTGGCTCACCGAGCGCATCGAGCGCTACAAGGTGCCGGACGTGATCGAGCTTGGCGACGCGCTGCCCGCTGGCCCGACCGGCAAGGCGAGTCGCGCGGCGCTGCGGGCAGGGTTGCTCGCAAGGGAAGAAAGTTAGATCAGGATGCGATGCAATGTCATCCTGGGCGCCGACAACGGCCTCAAGCGCGCGGCTGCGTGAGAGCCAGCCACCACTTCACCGGCTGCGGGGTCGTCGCCTCGGGTGCAGCGTGGACCCGCTTGAGCTTGGCGAGAGCCGAACCACTCCGCTCAGGCTTGATTGCCGCGCGCGTCGCAGGCTGGGAGGCCGTCGCGGCTTCCAGCTTGAGGGCGGCGCTGTGCAGTTCCGCGCGCAACCCCGCCATCGCTGCTTCCCGTTCCTCGACGGCCTCCCGCGCCGTGCGCGCTACCTGTTCGGACCGTGACAGAGCGGCCTGCAGGGCATCGATGGAAGCCTGGGCGTCGTTCAGGGCCTGCTCGGCGCGCTGCCGGGCAGCCCGCTCCTCCAACAACTCCCGCTGCATGTCGCCGGCGCTGCGAACCGGGGGTGGCAGGCGCTCGACCGGCACCTCGCCCTCGCGCGCGAACTTGTGCCGGCGCTGAGCGGCGGCGTGGGCAGAGTTTCCCGCCAAACCGCCGGGCCTGCTGCGGGCGGACGGCGTGTTCCTGGTGCCCAGCTTCTCCAGGGACAGGCGCATCCGGGCCTCCCTGGCCAGGTGTCTGCGACAGACAAGGCCATAGCCGAAGCTGATAGGATGCCGACATGCAGCTTAAAGTGCTGCCGGCAGCCATACAGGGGCTACCAGGTTCGGCGACGTGCGATCTACGGCACAACCAACCATAGTGCAACGCCCTGGTAACTGTGACGACCCGGGGTCAGTGGTTTCAGGGGCGTTGATCCATCGGGAAGAACGCGGATGACTACCTCTGCATTCAGTCTGGACACAAAGCGTTCGCCAGGATCGCCGCCGGGCTGCTTTGGGTGGTGGGGGGGACGACAGCGTGCGCGTCGTCCCAGCTCGCTGATCCCCAGACCTCGGTGCAACCAAGATCGGGATGGGAGAGGCATAGTAGGTAATGACGAAAAGACGGAGAGAAGAAATATCGTAAAGACGATTAAAAGAAACGGGAGTGGCTGCCACGACGGCATAGTCGCCGCAAAGGTGTAGCCTTCGGCCCGCTTCGCGCCCACGCTAGCGGGCGCACCTACCAGATCCTGCGCAATGGCGTGCGCCTCACCATCTACGCCAACCGCTTCAAGGTCCCCGCCAGCGGCCTCGCCGGGGGCCACCGGCTTTTGCACCGTAATGCGCGACGGAACCGAGATCGCCGTGCGCTCCAAGGACGACCTGATACTGCGCGAAGGCGACGTCGTGACCCTTGCCTCAGGCGGTGGCGGGGGCTGGGGTCAACCGGTCACCGGGGCCGATACGTACTCGTCGCGGATATCCGACGCCAGCCGCTCCGCCGATCGGAGCGTAGGGTCGCCGTAGCCGCCGCCGCCGCCGACGGCGAGGTCCACAATATCGTCGCGTCGAAGCGGAAACTTGCCCTTCGACGGCAGGTCGATGGTCGCGCCGGCGCGGATGATGCGGCAGTGGCCGACGGTCCCGGGGCCGCCGCCAAACAGGCCCTCGGGGGCGCGGCGGAAGCGGTCGCTGTAGATGGAGAGTTCGACGTCGTCGCCGGTGATCAGGAAGCGGCGGAGGAAGCCGAGGCCGCCCCTTGTGGCTCCGGTGCCGCCGCTATCAGTGACGAGTGCGTACTCCAGGACGCGGAAGAAGCCGAAATCCTGGTCCAGCGTCTCGACCGGGGTGTTGGAACAGTTGGATAACGGGCCGTCGACGCCGTCGCAGCCGTCGGCTGCGGCCGTGGCGCCCAGGCCGCCACCGTAGATCTCGAGATAGACGCTCCAGCCGGCAGGGCCGAACTGCGACAGCACGCCCACCGTGGTGGTGTCGAAGCCAGTTGCGGCGACGCGGTCGGGGACGGCATGCGAAAGCGCCTTCATGACAGCGTTCCAGGCGCGGTAGCAGGCCTCCATGCGGGCGCGGACGGGTGCGGGATGGCGCGGGTTGAGCAGGCTGCCTTGCGGCGCAGTGATGCTGACCGGGCGGAAGGCCCCGGCGTTGAAGGGCACGTCCGGGTCGGTCAGCGCCGCTTTCACGGCGGACAGGGTCGCCGACATGGTCGAGGCCAGCGGTGCGTTGAGGTTGCATCCGACCTGCGGCGCCGTGCCGGTGAAGTCGACGGCAATCGTGTCGCCGGCCACCGTGACCGTGGCGCGGACGGGCAGCGGCACGTCGTTGGTGCCGTCGTCGTCCACGGCGTCCTCGCCGAAGTAGACGCCATCGGGCACGGCGCGGATGGCGGCGCGCATGCGCTTCTCCGAGTAGTCGAGCAGCGCTGCCATGACGGCCAGGAGCTTCGCGGTGCCGTATCGGCTGGCAAGTTCCCGCAGGCGCTGGGCACCGGTGGCGTTGGCGGCCATCTGGGCGTCGAAATCACCCATGGTCTGGTGCGGCACGCGGACATTGGCGCGGAGCAGGCGCTCAAAATTGCCGCCATGCCAGTCGCGTTCCATGTTCCACTTCATCGGCGGGATAATCAGCCCTTCGCCGTAGACGTCGGTGGCCAGTGGGTTCAGGCCAGGGCTGCCGCCGCCGAGATCGAGATGATGGGCGACTGAGGCAGAGAAGCCGATGACGGCGCCATCCACGAAAATGGGGTGGAACAGGAAGACGTCCTGCAGGTGCTGGCCGCCAGAATAAGGGTCGTTGATGGCGAGGAAGTCGCCGGGCTGCAGCGTGTCGGGGGGATACAGGGTGGCGCAGGGCTGGAAGATGTGCCCGATGGTGCCGAGCTGCATCGGGATCAGCTCCGCCTGGGCGACGGTGTTGCCGTCGCGGTCGAGCAGGGCGGCCGATCCGTCCCGAGCCTCACGCAGCACCGTGGAGTAGGCGGACCGGACCAGCTTCGTGCCCATCTCGCGCGCCGCGGCGACGAGCGCCTGGCTGATGATGGCGTAGTCGACGGGGTCCAATTCGATGCCTGGTGGGGTCATGACGCGGTCCTGTGCAGGATCGTATTGCCAACGTGGTCGCGGGCGGCATTCCAGCCGGGTGGGACCCAGATGGTGGAGCTGTAGCCCTCGACGAGGGCCGGGCCAGCGACCGCCTCGCTGCCCAGGGCGGAGGCGGTCACCATGCGGGCTTCGAGCCGCGTGGCGCCAGTCCCGACGCCGCCCGCGTGTACCGGGACGGTGCCCGACGAGCGCCTGGGCGTTGCGCGTTCCCCGATGTCGGGCAGGGTGTCGAGGCGGCGGCGGACGCCGAAGCGGAGTGCGACGACCTCCGCCTGGCGGCCGGGCTCGCCACCGTGCAGATAGACCCGGCGGTGGGCGGCGCCGAACCGGTCGGCAATGCTGGCGGCGGTGAGACCCGCCAGGTCCGCACCGTCTATGTCGACCGGGATCTCGAACGCCTGGCCGACGAACCGCATGTCGGCGGTGAGGGTGAAGTCCAGGGGTCCATCAAGCCCGAGGCCGGCGAAATCGGCGGTGGCTGTGCGGCGGAAGGTTGCGAATGCATCGCGCAGCATGGCCGGCGTCGCGTCGTCGACCCGCGTGCGCCGTGTAAGGCCGGAGACCCGCACGAAGTCGGCGAAGAGGAGGCCGAGGGCGGACACGACGCCGGGGTTAGGCGGGACGAGGATCTCGTCCAGGCCCAGCTCCTGGGCGATCTCGGCGGCGAGCAGAGGGCCTGCGCCGCCGAAGGGGACGAGGACGTAGTCGCGGGGATCCCGGCCGCGTTCGGTGGAGACGAGCTGGATGGCGCGGACGATGTTGGCGACGGCCAGGCGGATGGCGGCGTTGGCGGCTCCGGCGACATCGGTGCCGAGGCTGGCGGCGAGTGCGGTGAAGGCGTCGTGGGCAGCCGTAGGATGCAGCGTCATCGTGCCGCCCAGGAAGGCTTCGGGGCGGATGGTGCCGCGGACGACATGCGCGTCGGTCACGGTAGGCTGGATGCCGCCGAGGCCGTAGCACGCCGGTCCCGGGGTAGCCCCGGCGCTGCGCGGGCCGACGCGAAGCATGCCGCCGTCGTCCTGCCAGACCAGGCTGCCACCGCCGGCACCGACAGAGACGATATCCAGCACCGGGGTACGGATGGGCAGGCTATCGACCTCGGTATCGGGCGAGAGCGCGGCCTCGCCGTCCATGACCAGGCAGACATCGGTAGAGGTGCCGCCCATGTCAAAGGTGATGAGGTTTCGCCGCCCGGAGCGGCCGGCCTGGCGGATGGCGCCAACGACGCCTGCGGCAGGCCCGCTGAACAGGGCGGTGATGGCGGTAGCGCGCATTGCCGAGGCCGGCAGGCGGCCACCGTTGGACTGCATCACGCTGAGCCGGCCGCGGAACCCGGCTTCAGCCAGCGTGACCTCGAACCGGTCGAGGTAGCGGGAAATGACTGGCTGGACGTAGGCGGACAGGACCGTGGTGGAGGCGCGCTCGAACTCGCGGAACTCGGGCGCGACGGCATGGGAATAGACGATGAGAAGACCGGGCAGTGCTGCCCCGAGCAGGGTGCCGACCCGCAGCTCATGCGTGGGGCTCGCGTAGGCCGAGAGGAGGCAGATGGCCGCCACGTCGTAGCCGCCGTCGCGCAGGACGGGGACCAGACGGAGGACATCGGCCTCGTCGAGTGGCTGGATGACGGCGCCGCTGCCGTCGATGCGCTCGGTCACCTCGAAGCAGTCGCGGCGGGCGACGGGGGGCAGCGGCTTGCGGTAGCGCAGGTCGTAGATGTTGCGGCGGTCGTGGCGCTGCAGGAACAGGATGTCGCGGAAGCCCCTTGTGGCCACGAAGGCGACGCGGGCGCCCTTGCGTTCCAGAATGGCATTCGTCGCGACGGTGGAGCCGTGGACGAGGTCGGTGACCTCGGCCGGATCGATGCTGGCGGCGCCGAGGGCTGCGAAGGCGCCGATATCGGGGCTGGCCGGGGTGCTGGGGACCTTGACGACCTCGACACGGTCGCCCTCCCGGGCAACCAGGTCGGTGAAGGTGCCGCCGACTTCGATCCCGACCCGCATGCCGCCTCCTCTAGGCAAAGCTCGCCGCATGCGCGGCATCGACGACGAGGGGCGCGAAACGGCGCGTGAACCCGTCGACGGTCCAGTCGCCGAGCGAGCCAGCCACATGGATCGCGCCCACCGGCCTTCCGGCTTCGTCGGTCACGGCAGCGGCCAGGGCGATCTCGCCGAGCAGCACCTCCTCCAGCGCTAGGGCGTAGCCGTCCGCCTGGGCCTGCTGGACCAGGCGGACGATGCGGTCCAACGCGGTGATCGTCTTGGAGGTGACTTTGATGCGCTCGGAGCGTTGCAGGACGTCCAGCATCTGCGGCCTCGGCAAGCGGGCGAGCACCGCGCGGCCGCCCGAGGTGCAGAAGGTCGGGACGCGGCGGCCGTTCAGATAGGCGTTGAAGGTCTCCCGCTTGCTCTGCAGGCGGACAAGATAGAGCATGTGCAGGTCGTCGAAGCGGCTGAGATCCACGCGCTCCTGGGTTTCGCGCTTCAGCTCCGCTAGGATGGGCAGGGCGCGGCGGACGAGAGGGTCGGTGCGCAGGTAGTCAAAGGAGCGCTCGAGGATGCGCCGGCCGGGCTTGAGGCCGGACGGGGTCTGCTCGAGGTAGCCAAGTCTGGCGAGGGTATGGCCCATGCGCTGGGCACTGCTCTTGTCCAGGCCGGACGCGGCGGCAAGCTGCGATAGACTGAGTGGGCCGGTCGCGGTGGAGAAGGCCTCCAGCAGTCGGAAGGCCTTCTCCACAGACTGCACGTACAGCCGATCGTCGGGCGGAGTGTCAGCCGGCGAGGCGGTTGCCGCGATGTCCTGAAGGGCGGTTCCGGGGTCGCGGGCCACGCGGCTAGTAGCCCGGCGCATGGTCGGCCGCGAAGGCCTCGCGCAGCCCGGCGCGCTCCAGCAGCGGCAGCACGCCCTCGGCGAAGCGGCCGATGCCGTCGATGAAGTCGACCCATGTCAGCAACACGCCGTCGAGCCCGGCCTCGGACAGCGTCATGAGTTGCCCGGCAATGGCCTGGGCGGTGCCGACGAGGATGGTGCCGCCGGCGCCCGCGGCGAAGCGCTTGCGGAAGCCTACCATCTGGGCGGGGCTGACAATCTTGGTCTGCGCGGCGAGACCGGCGCTCCAGGCGTCGAGGCTGGCCGTGTCCTCCATAGTGACAGCGTAGTGGTGCAGGTAATCCTCTGCGGCCTGCCGGGTCTGGCGCTGGACACAGGGCGAGTAGGTCCAGACCTGGACGTCGCGTCCGAAGCTCTTGCGCGCGGTGGACTTGTAGGCGTCGATCTGGTCCCGCCAGCCGGCAACGTCGTCGCCGGTCAGGATGACGAAGCAGAAGTCGGCGTGCTCGCAGGCGAAGCGCATGCCGCGTTCGGAGCCGCCGGCATTCATGATGGGCGGGCCAGGGCGCTGTATAGGCCTAGGCATCGACATGGCCTTCTCGACACGGAAGAAGGCACCCTCGTAGTCGAATTCGTCCTGCTCGGCCCACAGGCGGCGGACGATGCCGAGCCATTCACCGAGCTGATCGTAGCGTGCGTCGTGCTCGCGCAGGGGCGCGCCGAACATCTCGAGTTCGGCCTTGTTCCAGCCCCCGACGACGTTCAGGCCGAAGCGGCCGCCGGAGATGATGTCGATGGTGGCGGACTGCTTGGCGACCGCGATAGGGTGCATGGTCGGTGCGTGCGAGGTGGCCATGATTGCCGCGTGGCGCGTGGCCTGGGCGATGCCGGCGCACCAGGTGAATGGGTCGAGGACGATGCCGCTGGCGTGGTCCGGGCGGCCCTGGATGTAGCCCTTCCAGCGGGCGTAGGCGACGATGGCCTCGAACCCGGCTTCGTCCGCCATTCGTGCCGTCTGCACCGAGGCCGGCCAGGTCGGCGCGTAAGCCTCGGGCACCAGCGTCTGCGCGCCGCCCTTGCCGTTGGTCCCGAAGATGCCGAGCTTGAGGCGGTTCGGGCCGAGTAGCGGGTTGAACGGCATGGCCGGCGTCAGGCGATGACGGGCTGAAGCGTGTCGAGCGCCCAGCGGGCGATCCCCGAGAGCGCCGCGTCGGTGTGGTGCTGGCCGACGAACTGGACACCGACCGGTAGGCCGCCGATGGCGAGCAGCGGCACGGTGATGGCCGGGGCGCCAAGCACGGAGCTAGCAGCGTTGAAGGCCGGCAGGCCGGTGGTGTGGGTGACGCCGGAGTCCTTCGCGGTGTTGCCGAGGGGGGGTGCGGGTCCGACGGAGGACAGGCTGATCAGCGCGTCACCGAGGCCGGCGACGGCGGCCAGGGCGCGGCGTGCCTCCTCGCGACGAACGAGCAGCACGCGGTAGTCGTCGAGGGTCATCTCGCGCGCCATGACGAGGCGGGAGTACATGCTGTCGCTGAGACCGGTCGGGAAGCGCTCGACCAGGCCTTCGAGCGTCCAGCGCAGCTCGTAACCGCAGATGTCGCGGCAGATGGCGAGGCTGGCGGCGATGGCGTGCTCGAAGGCGTCCAGCAGCTTGCTGTCGCTGCGCCGCAGCAGCGTGACGCCGGCGGCCTCGATCTGGCGCAGCAGGCGGTCGAAGGCCTCCGCGGTGGTGGGGTCGGTCATGGCCCAGCCTTCGGTCTCCATCACCAGCAGGCGGGTGGGAAGGACCGGCGGCGCCAGGGCGACCTGGCCGAACAGGCCCGGGTGGCCAGGGTCGCCGCCCGAGCGCTGCGAGATCTCGAAGGCGACGGCCCACATGTCCTGCAGGCAACCGGCGTGGACTCCAAGATGGCTCTGGCTGAACGCCAGCCGCTCGCCGCGGTGCAGGGCGCCGAAGGTCGGCTTGATGGCCGTGTTGGCGCAGAAACCGGCCGGGCGGATGATCGACCCGACCACCTGCGTGCCCAGCGTCGCCGGCACCATCGCGGCACCGACGGCGGCGGCAGAGCCGGAGGACGAGCCGCCCGGCGTATGGGTGACGTCAAACGGGTTCGTGGTCGGGCCGGGATGGGACATGCCCAACTCGGTCGTCACGGTCTTGCCCAGCACCACGGCGCCGGCCTGGCGCAGGGCCAGCACGCTGGCGGAGTCGGCGCGGGTCTCGTTGCCCTTGTAGAGCGGGCTGCCCATCTGGGTGGGCATGTCCTTGGTCTGAAGCAGGTCCTTGATGCCGACGGGCATGCCGTCGATGGACGAGAGCGGCCGGCCGGCCTTGTAGCGGGCGGTGGCATGGTCGGCCGCCTCCTTGGCGCCGGTCTCGTTGATCGTCACCCAGGCCTGCACTACCGGCTCCCGCTCGGCGATCACCGCCAGGCAGCGTTCCAGGAAGGCACGCGGCGTGTCCGTGCCCGCCAGGAACGCGGGGGCGGCGGCGTGGAACGCAAGGGGCCGGAAGGTCGCGGGATCGTAGGAGGACGTCATTGCCCCGCCCGCTCTATATTCCACATGATGGGAAAGCCGAAGTCGATGACGCCCTTCAGGCTGGTCCGCCAGACAGCGGGAGCCGCAAACTGGCCGGTGATGGGGAAGTTGGCGTTCTCGTAGGCGAGCGTCTGCATCTGCCCGGCGACCGCGAGGCGCTTCTTCGGGTCGGACTCCGCCTCGAATTGGGCGATCAGCGGCATCAGGGCGGGCGCGCAATAGCCCCAGGTTTTGTTATCGGAACAGTTGAAGCCAATGCCTGGATTGCCGAGCGGGTCCGACATGTCGAATCCGGTATAGACGACGGGCACGAGGTTCCAGCCGCCCTTGGCGACGGGCTCGTTCTGGTTCCAGCGCTGGGCGATGGATGACCAGTCGGACGTCTGGACGTCGAGGTTGAAACCAGCCTGCTTCAGCAGGTCCATGACGACGAGGCCGAGCGGGTTGATAAGTGCTGAGTCGGCCGGCTGAAGCCACGCGATCGGATCGCCCTTGTAGCCGGCCTGCTTGAGCAGTTCCTTCGCCTTGGCGATCGACGGGTCACGGATGATGGCGCCGCCGGCGTCGGTAGAAGAGGGCGTGCCACACATGAACATGGACACGCAGCCCGGCTGGACCATGCTTTCCGGCAGGCCATGGGCGGCAAGAGTTTCCGTGCGGACCAGGGCGGCCTGCAGCGCGCGGCGCACTAGTACGTTGTCGAAGGGCGGCTGCCGGTGGTTGATGCTGATGGCGCCCATGATCTGGGCAATGCCGCCGGCCTTGGAGACAACGAAGTTCTTGTCGGCCTTCAGGCGGTCGAGGTAGTCGATCGGCGCGTATTCGAGGTAGTCGACCTCGTTGTTCTGCAGCGCCGCGGCTCGCAGTCCGGGGTCGGCCATGTTGATGAATTCGACCTGCTCGGCACGGACGACCTTGCCGCCGGCCAGTCCGTCCGCGGGCTCGTCGCGCGGAACGTAGGCGGGATTGCGGCGGAAGACGGCGCGCTCGCCGGGCACCCACTGGTCACGGATGAAGAGGAAGGGTCCGGAGCCCACAATCTCCTTCACGGGGACGGTGGCCGGGGTCGTGGACGCGATGCGCGCCGGCATGATGAACGGGACCTGGACCGAGGGCTTGCCCAGTGCCTCGATGACGGCGCCGAAGGGGCGGGACAGTTCGAGCACGAAGGTATCGGGGCCCGTGGCCTTCAGACTTTGCGTCGCGGCGATCAGGCGGCGGCCGATATTGTCGCGGTCGCCCCAGCGCTTGAGTGACGCGACGCAATCCTCGGCGGTGACAGGGGCGCCGTCGCTGAACACGAGCTTCGGGCGCAGCTTGAAGGTCCAGGTCAGCTTGTCATCGCTGCTGGTCCAGCTTTCCAGCATCTGTGGCCGATACTGGCCCTTGGAGTCCATCGAGACGAGGGTGTCGAAAACCATGTAGGAGAAATTGCGGGTCACAAACGAGGGGCCGGCGATCGGGTCCAGGACCTGTAGGCCCACGTTGAGCACCAGCTTGATGGGCCGGTCGGCGGGCTGGGCCGAGACTGGGCCGGCCACGAGCACGGACAGGGCGGCGGCGGTGCTGAGTCCAAGCAGGCGGCGGCGGATGGTGTGCATCTCAAGCTCCTGTCGGTTTCACGGCGTCACGAAGTCTGGTCGTCCTCTGGGTCTATTTCTGGGTGGGTGTCTCATGGGCAGCGGCCCAGGCTTCGGCGACCTGGGTTCCATTGGCGAACCACACGCCGGGGAAGGTCTGGATGAACGCGATCATCTCGCGCAGCAGGGCGATGCGGCTGGGGCGGCCGCTGACCTGCGGGTGCATAACCAGGTTGTACAGCCCGCCCCAGCGATAGATCTCGCGGAATTCGTCCTGGAACACCTGGCGTATGTGGCTGTTCGGGAAGATTGGCCGCGGGCTCTTGATGGAGAACAGGGCGTAGACCGCGTCGTCGAGACTCCAGTGCCAGGGCAGCTCCACGGGCCCTGGGCTCCCGTCCGGGAGCTTGGCGCGGTAGGGATTGATGTGGTCCTGCAGCGAGCTGTCGTAGAGGAAGCCGTGCTTGTGCAGCAGGCGCATCAGGTTGTCGCTGGTTTCCCCAGCCGGCGAGCGGTAGCCCTTGGGGACGATGCCAATGCGCTTGAGGCTTTCGAGCCCGCGCTCCATCTCCTCGACCTCCTGGTCGGGGAAGGCCGGGTCGATCCAGCGGTGGGAATAGCTGTGATGCGCGATCTCGTGGCCCTCGCGCAGGATCATCTCAGTGGGGACCGGGTGGTTGTCCGCGGTCCAGCCGACGACAAAGAAGGTGGCGGGAACACCGGCGTCCTTCAGCGTCTCAAGGATTTTCGGCACGCCGACGAGGGCGCCATAGCGGCCCTGGCTCAGGATGCCGGGGCGGCGGGCGTTCTCGGGGTCGCGCCCGGTCCAGAGGGTTTCCGCGTCGAAGTCGAAGGTGAGCATGACGGCGACGCGGGAACCGTCGGGCCAGTTAATTTTCATGTCGATCATGCGGTGCCTCGGCCCATGAACTGCTCTCCTGCTGCGCGGGGGGGATGGCGGCCGACGAGCCAGCCGCCGTCGACCGCGATGACCTGGCCGACGACGAAGGAGGCGTCGTCGGAGGCGAGGAAGGCGATGACGGCGGCGACCTCCTCGGGCTGGCCGGCACGGCGCAGCGGGGTCGGCTCGACGATGGCCCGGTTGTAGTAGGGGTTCTGCAGGTGCTGCTCGGTCATCGGCGTGTCGATGACGCCGGGGGCGACGGCGTTGACCAGGATGCCCTCGGGCGCCAGTTCCGCGCCGAGCTGGCGAGTGAGCTGGGCAACGCCACCCTTGGCGACGGCATAGGCGGTGGTGCCGGGATAGCCGGCGATGCCGAAGGTCGAGGAGATGTTGACGATGCGGCCGCCGGGGCGCGCGAGATGCGGGATCGCGGCGCGGGTCACCCGCAGGACGGACTTCAGGTTGACTTCGATGAAGCGGTCGATCAGCGCGTCGTCGGACTCCGCAAGGGCCTTCGCGCCCCCGATCCCGGCGTTGTTGACCAGAATGTCGAGGTGGCCGAAGGCGGCGATGGCGGTGCTCACAAGGCAGTCGCCGGCGCCGGGCTCGGTCACGTCGAGCACGAGGGCGATCGCACCCAACCGTTTCGCTGCTGCCTCCACCCCGGGGTTGCGGTCCGCTAGAAGGACGGAGGCGCCATCCTGGACGAGGCGGGCCGCGGTTGCGAAGCCGATGCCCCGTGCGGCGCCGGTAACGATGGCGGCGCGGTGCGCGAAACGTCCAGGGTCAGGCAAGCCGGCCACCATCGATGGGCAGGGCGGCGCCGGTGATGAAGCTAGCATCGTCGCCGAGCAGGAATAGGACTGCGGCGGCAACCTCGTCCGCCTGGCCAAAGCGGCCGAGCGGGTGGCGGGCGCGGAAGGCGGCCTCCCGGGCGGTGCGAAGCTCGGGTGTCTCAGCCGCGGCGAAGGTCGCTTCCAGCATGGGCGTCTCGATGGACCCCGGACAGACGCAGTTGATCCGAATGCCGAAGGGCGCTTCCGCCTTCGCCGCGCTGCGGGTGAGCATGACCACGGCTCCCTTGGATGCGGAGTAGGCAGGCATCGTGTCCGATCCCGTCAGCCCGGCGGCTGAGGCAAAGCAGACGACGGCTCCGCCGCCGGCCGCGCGCATGTGCGGCAGGATGGCCCGAAGTGCGAGCCAGGTACCCTTGACGTTGATGGCGAACAAGCGGTCCCAGTCGGCCTCATCGATGTCGGTGAGTGGCCGGGCAGGGCCCAGGATGCCCGCCGCGGTGGCGAGCAGCTGTATGGGTCCGAGGCCGGCTGCGCGAGTGATGGCGGCCTCGACGTCGGCAGCAATCGTCGCGTCGCCGGGGACCACGACGGCGCCGGGGCAGAGGCCCGCGGCTACGGCGAGCCCGGCCTCGTCGCGGTCGAAGAGGACGAGGCGTGCGCCCTGTTCAGCGAGCTTGATGGCAGACTGCCGGCCCAGGCCGGATGCCGCGCCAGTGACCACGCCAACCTTTCCGGCAAATCCCGGGGACATTGAAATGCCTTCCCAACCGAATTCAATGATCGTATTGCTGTGCGATACGGTCGAATGGAAACAGCGTAAAGGCGGCAGCGGACACGCGTCAATCAAATAACGTGGAGAGCCTGCGCCGCTTGGGGCGTAGCTGGTCCAGCGTGGCCGCTGCGACCGGGTCTCTTCTGACCGAAGCACGACCCGAGCTGTCTAGTCATCCCGCAGCAGCTTTGGTGCATAAACCGCGGTCTGGTGGCTTTGGCTGCATGAGAGACGGGCGTATGGGGCCGCTCCTTTGCTCGCTGGATGACCGATGCCCTACAAGGCCAATGAGCCGCGCCGCCACAAGATCCCCCGGGCGCGCTACAAGGTCACCAACTGGCCGAAGTATGACAGGGCGCTGCAGCAGCGTGGGAAGCCGTGTTGCATGGACCAGGGATGCGGGCGCAGTTGCCCCAGCCCGGTCTGGGGTTCAGGCGATGCGTGCGGCTACATCGCGGGTGACGGCGTATGGGAGGGCATGCGCTTGCATGGCGGCCGCCTGCTGTTCCGTGACGAGCACCTCGACCGGCTGTTCCTTGGGGCCCGAGCCATCGACCTTGACGTCGGGATGGACCGCGCAGCCTTGGCGGCCGCGTTGGCCGAAACCTGCCAGGCGAACGGCATGCACGACGGCGTGCATCTCCGCCTCATGGTCACGCGCGGCTTGAAGCGCACCCCGAGCCAGGATCCCCGCGCGACCATCGGCCCGGCGACGGTGGTGATCGTCGCCGAGTTCAAGGTCCCTCCCCCCTCCTTGGCGCGAACGGGGCTGTCGCTGCTGACGTCCACCGTGCGATGCACCCGGCCCGACCAGTTCGACATGCGGCTCAACTCCCACAGCCGCCTCAACCTCATCACCGCGCTCATCCAGGCCTACAAGGCGGGCGCCGACGAGGCATTGATGCTGGACGACGCCGGCTTCGTCGCGAGCTGCAACGCGACCAACTTCTTCTTCGTCCGTGACGGGACCGTATGCACCTCGACCAGGCGTTGCTGTTTCAACGGCATAACGCGGTCCAGGGTGATCGCCCTGTGCGGACGCGATGGCATCGCCTTGCAGCAGGACCAGTTCACCCTGATGGACGTCTACGGCGCCGACGAGGCGTTCGTGACCGGCACGTTCGGCGGGATCACGCCGGTGCGCATGATCGATGGGCGGGCATTCGCAACGCTGCCCGGCCCGATGACGGCCCGATTGGCAAGCGCTTACAACCGGGAGGTCGCCGCCACCGCGCAATGACGCCGTCCGGCCTGGCCCGTCTGCCACGCAGCGACGTGCCTGTCGCAGTGGTCCCGCCACGAGGGCAGGGACGTGTCCGCCAGCGAGAGCAGTTCCCTCGGTCGTTCTTGTTGGTGTGACCGCGATCGTGGCGCTCTTGGCCTGCCAGTCCACCCCGCCGGATGTTGAAGCTGGTGCGGGGTGGCGAGAGGTTTGAATGCGTTGTCACCGTGCGCTGTCGTTAACCAGGACAGTTCGGCGTCGGCGACCAGGTGACCGCCTCCCGGGGACCGGGGCAGCGTTCATATGTTAGATGAGCCGGCAACGCTCACGTGAGGCTTCAGGCCACCACGCTCCAAGACTAAGGTCTGTGGACATTCATCGCAATGCGAGGCGGATGGCGGCGAGGTGGATGAAGGCGGTGAAGCTCTGGTCTGTTTTGTCGTAGCGGGTGGCGATCCTGCGGTTTTGCTTGAGGTCGCAGAAGAAGTTCTCGATCAGGTGCCGCCACCGATACATGGCGAAGTCGCAGGGAATGGGTGTTTTGCGGTTCGCCTTGGGTGGGATCACCGCACCGGCCCCACGCTGGTCGAGTTCGGCCCGCAAGGCGTCGCTGTCGAACCCCTTGTCGCCGATCAGGGCGTCAAAGGTGAGCCCCTCGATTAAGGGCGGCACGCCGATGACGTCATGACGTTGGCCGGGCAGCAGAACAAAGCGGACCAGGTTGCCAAGCGAGTCCACGAGTGCCACGACTTTGGTGGTCAGGCCACCGCGCGAACGTCCGATCGCTTGGTGGGCAGTCCCCCCCTTGCTCCCGTTCCGTGCTGGTGCACGCGAATGATCGTGCCGTCCACCATCACATACTCGAAATCAGGGTCGCCCGATAGCACAGCGAACAAACGCTCGAAGACACCGCTCTTGGCCCAGCGCCGGAAGCGTCGGAACATCGAGTTCCAGGCACCAAAGCTGTCCGGCAAGTCGCGCCACGGCGCACCTACCCGCGCCATCCAAAAAACGGCCTCCACAAACAGCCGGTTGTCAGCGCCGGAGCGGCCAGGGTCGCCGGCCTTGCCCGGAAGGTGACACGCAACCCGGTCCCACATCGCATCACTCAAGGCCAAACGGTCCATCGTCGCTCCCAACATGCACGCCACCCACCAAACCTGGCACAAGCTACCTGAATGTCCACAGACCTTAGGTCTTGCCGGTCACTTCCAAGACATTACATGGAGGATGCTGGACCATATTGATCTAACGAGCGCTCCCAAGCTGCGCCCTGAGATCCCAACCGCCGTGCGACCTGACATGGGCCTGGCTATACATACAAGCCGTCGTGCAGGCATGACGTGGCATCAGCAAAACCTGGTCGCCGACTTTCAACGTCGTGGCCTCCACCACCGTGTGCTCCTCGTTCATCTTGATGATCCGGCCGTCCCACCGGAATCGCTCGGCGAGCGGCTTGTCGGGCGAGATCGCCTTGCATCCGGCGTCGAATGTCGCGGTCCCCTCATGGACCGAGATGACCGTGGCCATCACGAAGGCCGCAAGCTGCCAACCCAATTCCGGGAGTTCCAGGTCGTGCTGGTCGCTGGAATAGGTCCAGCTTCCCGGCGAGACGTAGCGCGCCAGGTCGTGCGGCCAGGCGTTGAAGGTGTAGCTCCCACCAGCGATGACGTCACAGGCGATGCCCTCGGCGGCCAGCGTCTCGGATAGCCCACGGACCCGGGCGGCGATCGCGAGAACCGCGTCGCGGCGCTGCTCCGGTAAGCCGCCGACATGGCCGTCATAGACGTGCCAGCCATCGAAGCGCTGCAGCCGGGCCAGGTCGCGTGCTAGTGCCAATGCAGGGCTCCCGATCGGCGCCCCGGTGCGGCCCAGCCCCGGGTCGAGGTCGATCCGCAGCCTGATGTTCGTGGGCGCGCCGGTCAGCGCCGCCTGCCAGACGGCGACGCCTTCGGGCGAGTCGACCATCCCAGTGATGACGGCGTCCGGGAAGCGGCTCGCCAGGGCCACAAAGCGCCGGATATTGGCAGGGTTCACGGTCGGGTAGGCCCAGGTGGCAGCCCGCGCGCCGGCCTGCAGGCAAAGCTCGACCTCGGCGGCCGTGGCACACTTGAACGCCTCCACGCCGGCCTCCAGGCAGAGCTGCACCACCCATACTATCCGTACGCAATCGCGTGGTTTTAGGCGGTGTTGGGCCGTTGCTGCCCGGAGATGGGGAACGCAATGGGATGACATGGCGGATCTCCAGGCTACCGTCGCCGACGATGATGCGCTCGACCACCAGCTGCAAGATGGCCTGCTTTTCCGCCAAGGTTGCCTCAGCCAGGCGGCCGCGGATGCGCTCGCAAAATGCCGCCACGTTGGTCCGCACCACCTCAGCCTGGAGCTGCTGCTGGCGTAGGCGCGTTTGTTCCTCTTGCTGCTGCTCCAATCCTTTACGCTCTTGCGCGAGGTGCTGGCGGCGTTCGGACAGCTCGGACAGGCTGACCGCGCCAGCCTGGTAAGCGTCCAGCAGGCGCTTGTCGGCGCGTGCGGTCCGGTCCAGCCGAGCGCGCAGCTGCTGCTCGGCGGCTTGCTCCTGGGCGGAGCTGGCGTCGGCGGCGACAAAGCGGTCGAACTGCGCCAAGAGCTGGTCGGGGTCGGCGAGCAGGGCCGCGACGTGGTTCCATACGACCGGCTCGATCTCTTCGGCGTGGACATTGCGGCTGGGGCAAGCGGTGGCCCGCGCACTCAAAATGCAGTCCTTGCCGTGGCACTCGTAGATTTGCCGCACGGGCTTCCGAGCCGACGCGGGGCGGGTGATGCCATACATGGCCAGCCCGCAAACCTCGCAGGTGAGCAGGCAGCGCAGCAGGTAGCTGTGCCGGGTGTTGTTGCGGAACGAGAGCGCGGCGTTGCGCGCGAGCTGCGCTTGCGCCCGGTCCCAGGTCCCCTGGTCGACCAGCGCCGGCACTGGGATGGCGATCCACTGTTCGCGCGGCTTGAGGCAGCGCCGGCCCGGGTTGTTGCGCGGGCCACGGGGGCTGCGCGGCTTTGTTGCTGGGACATAAGCGTAGCGGTTGGCATAGGCGGTGCCGGCGTAGATCGGGTCGGCCAGCATGTGATGCACCGTGGACGCCGACCAGGCGGGGCGGCCGGAGCGCGGCAGGTCGGGGCCGGCATTGAGGCGTTTGATGACTTGGCGAATGGTTGTTTGCTCGTCGGTGAACCACCCATACACCCGGCGCACCAGTTCGGCCTCTTGCTCGTTGACGATGATGCGGCCGGGCACGGCGTCACGGCGCGGCACGTAGCTGTAGCCATAAGCGGGGCGGCCGGTGATGTAATGGCCATCGCGCGCCTTCTGCAGCTTGCCGCGGCGGAACCGCTCGCCAAGCACCGCGCGCTCATACTCGGCGATGGCGCCTTGGATCTGCAGCAGGAGCTGGTCGTTGGGATCATCCGAGATCGGGTGCTGCAGGAACACCACCTCGGCGCCTGCACGGCGGAACTCCTCGAGCAGCAGCACCTGGTAAGCATACTTGCGCGCCAAGCGGTCCGGGGTCAGCACGACGAGGGTGCCCACGGCACCGTCGCGCACGGCGTCGCGCAGCGCGTCGAGGCCCGGCCGGTCGAGCCGGCTGCCACTGTAACCCTCGTCGCGGAAGACGTGTTCGTCGCTTACCGCATGTCCTTGTTCGGCGGCCCAGGCGCGCAAGGCGGCGAGTTGGCTGCCGATCGTTTGCTGGCGTTCTTGGCGCTCGGTTGAGACGCGGGCATAGAGGGCGACGGGCATGGCGGGGTCATCCTGGTTGATGGGACAAGGGTGGGCAGCCGGGCAGGCGATTGGTCAGCGGGGGCATGCGGCCCGGCGGTGGCCGGGGTGTCGGCCAAAAGGCGGCGGTAGACTTGGTCCAGTCGCTCGGCGCTGTCGCGGGTGCGAACCGGCACGGAGCAAACGGTCCAGCTTGCCGCCACCCGAAGGCGCGGATAGGTCGGCATCGGGCAAAACCTTTGCAAAAGGTAAGCCCGACTGAGCCCCTCATGCTCAGGTCATGGGAAATGCGCGTCGTTCCGCCGGGCACGGCTGGTCCGCCCAGCCCCGGCGAATGGAACGGCAACGGTGAAGCGAACCGCATCGATTGCGTTCGGACCGTGCACGGCGCCCGGTGCGTCTTCACATGCGGCATCATCCGCCCAACGCCGCCGCACAGCGAAGCGGTCCGCTCCAGATTATGCCGGACCGCATCCTCGTAGATGACCAGGCAGGGCGTCGGCACCTCGCCCGGCAAGACGACTTCGGTCACGACCGCACCCGCCGGCTCACGCCCAGCAACGCATCCATCGTGCCACCCAGGATCGCGTCCTTTTCCGAGGGCGTCAGGAAGGGGCAATGGCGGCGCACATAGTCAACGCTCTGCCGGTAGGTGCAAAATCGTTCCACATTTGGCATATCGGATCCCCAGACGAGCTTTGCCGCCCCCACCCGGTCCCGCAGGTCCTGGATCAGGGCCTGCGCTTCGACATAGGGGTATTCCCAGGTCCCGCCCCAGGTGATGGGAAACATGACCTCGATCAGCAGGTTCTCATGGCGGTAGGTGGTCAGCACCTCGTCCGGGAACGCCCACTGCCCAGCCTGGCCAAAATAGCCGACCGGCGGACCCATCACCAGCACCCACCGAATGTTGCGGAAGCGCTGCATCAGCCCATGGAGCGCCTGCATGGTCCCGACATAGCTCGCGAGCGTATAGTCGGGGATCGCGGTCGCTTCGAAGAACACCGGCAGCCCGGCGCCATCCACTTTCGCCCAGAAGGCCTCCATGCGTGGATCGTCGAATGTGATGTCGAAGTCGGTGCGCGCAAAGGCATCAAGCGCGAAGTAAACGCCATGCAGGCTGAGCGTACGATGTGCGCGGTCGAACTCCCGCAGGGCTGCATCCGTGTAGGCGCGCGGCTCATCAACGTTGAGCAGGGCGGTGAACTTGCCGGGATATTGGCTTTGGGCGAAGGCGTTGTAGTCGTTCATCGCGCCGTAGCCCCATCCGGCCTGCAGCACCGTGTGATCGACCTCGGCATAGGCCATCTGCGCTAGCATCAACTCGGGCGGCGCCACGATCTGCTGCATGCCGACGGGCATGTATTGCGAATGGTAGTCCTCCCCATCGACGGCGAAGTCGATGCGGCCGTAATTTCCAGGCCGGAGATTGACCGGCTTCAGGCCGCTCCAGCCGTTCTGCCCGGGTTCGAACAGCACCGAACCCGAGACCTTCGCACCGTCGCGCGCGCGAAACACGGTTGCCGACGTCCGGGTCTGCACTTTCTGCATGTAGGTGCGGTGGGCCTTGTTCGAAGGATGGCCGCAGGGGTCCGCCCAGTGTTGGAACACATGGGCGTGGCAATCGACGATCATCAGGTGAGTTCCTGCAGGTATTTGTCCACCAGCCGCTGCACCTCGCCATTGGCAGTGATGTAGCTGACCCATCCATCGAGGAAGTTCTTCCAGGCCGGGTCGCCATGGCGGATGAGCCAGGTGTTCGGCCGCTTGTCGAAGGGGTGGTCGGGGTCGATCACATGCGCCCAGTTCGCGTTCCGCTTGGCCAACACCAGCGCATCGCTGTCGCCGGTCACATAGACCGTCGCCCGGCCCGTCCGAACGGGCTCGGCGGCGATCGCCTGCTGCCCAGCGACGGCGATGACCTTGGCCTTTGGGAACAGCTGCGGCATCCGCTGCTCCTCGCTCGCTCCGGCATTCACGGAGAAGGTCACGTCGGGGCTGTTGAGGTCGGTCACCGTCTTGAACCGGCCCACATCTTCCTTGCGGACGATCGCGAGGCTCCCCTTGGACCAGAGCGGCCCGACGAAGTTGCTCACGAGGCCGCGCGGGACGGTGTAGACGGCCGAGGAACCGAATAGGTCGAAGTCGCCGCGCCGCAGCGCCACGGTCGCGTTGGCAAACGTCACTTCCTGCCACTCGACGGTCATCTCCAGGTCCCGCGCCAGCATGTCCACCAACTCCTTGTAGACGCCGCGCAGCTCGCCCGACTTCGCGTCCTTGAAAAACCACAAGGGCGTCTGGGCGTAGCCGACCTTGAGCGTCTCGCCCTTCTTGCACTTCGCGAGCACGGATTTCGGATCGACGCCGGTATCGAGCAGTTGCGCCATGGCCGGCCGGCTGCCGGCCAGAAGCGAGGCGGCGGCGCCTGCCGTAAGGGCGCCTGCCAGGATGGAACGTTTACCGATATCGGGAGAACTGGTCATGGGAGGAGGCTCCTTTGGTTAAACCGTGAGGCCGAACCTCGTCCTGAAGCGATCGGAGAGGCGGTTCGCCGCCAGCGAGAGCCCGGCGATCACGACGAAGTAGAGGAATGCGACCGAGGTCAGGACCTCGATGGGCTCGAACCACTGGTTGACGATCCGCAGGGCCGCATACATCAGGTCCGGGATTGCAATGATCGACACCAGCGTCGACGACTTGATGATGACCGCCATCTGGCTGACCAGGCTCGGCGCCATGACGAGCAGCACCTGTGGCGCCAAGATGCGACGGGCGATCTGCAGCCGTCCCATGCCCACCGAGCAGCCGGCCTCGACTTGGCCGCGCGGCAATCCCTCGATCCCCGCGCGGATCGTCTCGGCAAGATAGGCGCTGCTTTGCACGGCCAGTGCGATGATCCCGGCCTGCTCGGCGGTGCGGGGAAAGCCGAACAGGTCGGGCCAGACGTAGTTGACCCACAGCAGTTGGACGACGATCGGCGTCGCGCGGAAGAACTCGATGTAGCCGATGGCCACCACGCGGAGCACCGGCACATACAGCCGGGTAGAGGTCGCCACGACGGCCAGCACGATCGCGAGCAGGAAGGCGAGGACGCAGACCCGCAGCGTCACGCCGAGCCCCTCGCCGAGCAGCGGCGCATTGGCGAGCACGTAGCGGTTGAAGTTGTCAAGCATCAGGCCCAACCGCGCATGCGCCACCGCCGGGTGAGGCGCTGGATTGCCAGGGAGGCCGTGATGATCATGGCGCAATAGAGCAGTGCGGCGCCGGTGTAGAGCGGGATCGGCCGCATCTGCTCGACGTTGATCATCGAGACCCGGTACATGATGTCCTCGACCGAGATCAGCGACACGATCGAGGTCGCCTTGAATAGCGACACATACTGGTTCAGCAGGTCCGGCAATACGCGCCGCAGCCCCTGCGGAACCACGATCCGCCGCAGGATCGCGCACGGCGTCATGCCGAGGGCCATCGCGGCCTCCCGGTGGCCGCGCGGCACGGCGAGCAGGCCTGTGCGCACGGTCTCCGCCATGAAGCCACTGTACGCGAAGCCCAGCGCCAGGATCGCCGCCGCCGTGGGCGGGATCGACAGCCGGGTCGCCAGCACCTGGCTGAGCACCAAGGGCAATACATAGTAGGCCCAGACGAGCAGCACGTATTCCGGCGTATTGCGGAACACCTCGGCATAGGCCGCCGTGAGCCACCGGACCATTCGCCCTCCATCCGCGCGTGCCAGGCCGACCGCGAGGGCCAGGAGCGTCGCCAGGACGGCGCTCGCCAGGAAGATGGCGACGTTGTGCATCAGCCCTGTCAGCAGCGAGACGCGAAACTCCCAGAACAGGGCCGGGTTGAGCGATTCGTTCAGCCGGTCGAGCATATCCTAGGCGCGGATCGAGGAGAGGAATTGCCGGCAGCGCGCCGAGGCCGGGGCGCCGAACACCTGGTCAGGCGGGCCGTCCTCCTCGATCCGGCCCTGGTGCAGGAACACCACGCGGTCGGCAACGTCGCGGGCAAACGCCATCTCATGCGTCACGACCACCATCGTCGTGCCCTCGCGTGCCAGGGCTCGCATGACGGCCAGCACCTCGTTCGTCAGCTCGGGGTCGAGCGAGGAGGTCGCCTCATCGAACAGCATGACCTTCGGCTCCATCGCCAGGGCTCGGGCGATCGCGACCCGCTGCTGCTGCCCGCCCGAAAGCTGGGCCGGATAGGCATCGCGCTTGGCGGCCAGGTCGACCTTGGCGAGCGTACGCATCCCCAGCGCCTCCGCCTCTGCCCGCGGAAGGCGGCGCACCTGCATGAGCGCCTCCATCACGTTGCCCAGTACGGACATGTGCGGCCACAAGTTGAATTGCTGGAACACCATGCCGAGCTGCGCCCGCATCCGCGTCAGATGCGCTTTGTCTCGCTGCGGCGCGCCTTTCGCATCCAGCCGAAAGCCCATCGGCTCGCCGTCGACATACACCTCGCCGGCGCTCGGCTCCTCCAGATGGTTCAGGCAACGCAGGAAGGTGCTCTTGCCCGAACCGCTGGCCCCAATGAGCGCCACGACGGATCCCGGCGCGATATCGAGGCTGATGCCGCGCAACACCTCGACCGCCCCAAACGACTTGCGCAGGTTGCGGACACTTAGCGCTGGCCGGGGCAGAGCCGGGTTCATCGACGCAGCGTAAAAGCGAAGGACGGCTCCACCCAAGCCCTGTGTGTCGTCCCCGGCCAGGCCCGCGCGGCGCTGATTGCCGCCTGGATAGACCTGTAGAAGCCAAGTCTCTCAAAAACCGCCCTATTCTTTCAGCAGAGCACCACCGCCTCGCACCCAAGATGCACAACATCGCTGATGATCATGCAGCATGTTGATAGTCGTGCGGACAAACCGCATGGATTCCGGGCATCATGCCAGGCATCCCTCAAGGCGTGCCCATCCCATGGCCAGTCTCGGTTTCGATCTCCACACGCTGGAAATCTTCGTTGCAGTCTCGAAGGCCCGCAGCATGACCCTGGCCGCACGCCAGCTCGGCCTGACGCAGCCCGCGGTCTCCCATGCCATCCAGCAATTGGAAGCTCGGGTCGGCGTGCCCCTGATCGACCGCACCCACCGGCCGCTCACCCCCACGACCGGAGGCTACTGGCTGGCCAACGTTGCCGCGCAGATCCTGCACGACGCGCGGCAAATCCCGGACGCGCTCCGGCAGCTCGACAAGGGGCTGGCGGTGCGCCTCCGGATCGGTACGGTCGACTCCCTGGCAGTCCCATTCGTGCTGCAGATGATCAAGCGCCTGACGCCATCCATCCACTATCTCTCGATCAACTCGAGCCTGTCCCGCACCCTCTGGCTCGGCATCGAGGAGCGCAACCTCGACATCATCATCACCAACGAGGCCAATCCGGGCCTGACCGGCATCGCCAGCCACCGCATCCTGACCGAGCCCTACGTCGTGGTCGCGCCGCGCAATATCGCGCCAGACGCGACCGCAACCCTCGCCGCAATGGCGCAGGCCCTTCCTCTCATTCGGTGGAACGCGCAGTCCAACATCGCCCGCGACATCGAGACCCAGCTCCGCCGGATCCAGACCGACATCCCGCACCGGTTCGAGTTCGACCAGGCCGGCACCATCCTCAGCATGGTCGCCGAAGGCCTGGGCTGGGCGATCATGCCGCCGCTGTCGATCTTTGCGCTGGCGCCGCGCCGGGCGCCCGTTCGCATCCTGCCCTTCCCGGGCCCGGCCTTCTCCCGCCGCCTCGACCTGTTCGCCCGGCGCGGCGAGGTCGACACGCTGGCCAACCGCGTCGCAGGCATGGCGCGCGAGGTGCTGCGCGAGCACTATCTGCCACGGATCCGCCGCGCGGCCCCTTGGCTCGCCTCCCAGTTCCTCGTCGAACCCGCCGAACCAAGCCCGGCCAGCCTGCCCCGGCGGGTCAACCCGGGCCGGGGCTACTCGGCGTAGGCGACCGTCAGGTCGATCTCGACCACCGCATTGCGCGGCAGCTCGGCCATCCCGAGCGCGCAGCGGGCGTGGCGCCCCCGCTCCCCGAACACATTCACCAGCAAGGCCGAGGCAGCATCCAGCACGCGGGGCTGCTCGTTGAACCCAGGCGCGGAGGCGACATACCCGTTGACCCGCAACACCTGCTCCACGCGGTCGAGGTCGCCGAGCGCCTCCTGAAGGCATGCGAGCGCCTGGACGATGCACAGCCGGGCCTGTGCCTGCGCCACCGCAATGTCGATCTCCCGGCCGGCCTTGCCGAACACCCGGATCTCGCCATCCACCTTCGGCATCTGCCCGGCCACGTAGGCGACGCCCCTGTGCAGCACGACCGGCACATAGTTGAAGTCCGGCCTGGCAGCCTTGGGGAGCTCAAGCCCTAACTCGATAAGACGGTCAGCGATGCCCATGGCCTGTTCCAAACCCGCTCGGTATGACCCCGGCCAGCTACACCCCGGTCATGGCATCAGCAAGCCACCACCCATGCCGACGCTGGGCAAAACGCATTCGATCGCCAACGGTACGATGCTCGTGTCCGGGCCGCCGCGAGCTCCGCCCGGCACCCGGCCAACGCGGGGGCGCTCCGGCGATGACCCCAGCTGATCGAAGGCGCCAAGCACCGGAACGGTAGCCGAGGAGCCAGACGCCTTGCGCGCCGGCCAAGCCCTCGCCGCCGACGGCTTCTGACCGGTATCGATGTGACGAGCTCGTTAGCGGCCGAGGTATCGAGCTGAAAGGCCCGTTTTGAAAGGGGTTGTGGGCCAGGTCTGACGGTGCCGACCGGGACGGCGATTGCGGCGTTCTCTGCGGTTTGCTTGTTGTGGAGCGTGCCATGTGGACGCCTGAGAATCGCGCGCTGGTTGGGGATTATGGGGCTGGACAGGCGCTGACGGACGACCAATGGCGGCTGTTGCAGCCTGTTGATCCGCATCGCGGCTCCAACCCTGCCTGCCAAGCCCGGAGGGCGCCCGCACACGACGGACATGCGGCGCATGCTGGATAGCCTGTTCCACGTGCTGCGCACCAGCTGCCAGTGGCGGCACCTGCCCCCGCCGCCCGCGTTCCTGCCGTGGGCAGACGGTTTATGGCTACTTCCGCGCCTTCCTGGACGCGGGCGTGTGGGAGTCCATGCGCCACCACCTCGTGGTCATGCTGCGCGAGGGTGTGGGCCGGAAGCCAAGCCCCACGGCCGCGAGTGCCCCATGGCCGCGGTGATCGAAAGCCAGAGCGTGACGACCACGGAAGCCGGCGGTCCGCGCGGCTGCGACGCTGGCAGAGCGCACACTCGGCTGGCTCGGGCGCTGGCGCCGACTGTCCCGAGACTACGAGCACCTGCCAGAGGTGTCCGAGGCCATGGTCACGCTCGCCATGATCCGCCGCGCCGTCCACCAAACCGCAAGCGGCTGCCCGCTCCTTGACTTTAAAAACGGGCTTTCAACCATCGATCACCAGCATCGCATCGGAGTCAGCCAACGTTTCCAGCGCGTAGTCGCGCACAACGTCGCACAAGGCATCCGCCTCCCACCGGCCGCGGCCCAGGATGGCCTGCTGGCGCCAGGGGCCGGGGTCGCCCACCGCCTCGGCCCGCATCCAGCCGGTCTTGCGACGCTCCGGCCCCAGCAGGCCATCCGGGAACAGACCCGCCGACTGCGCCACGCGCCCTTGCGTGAACAACGGACGGATGCGGCCCTTGACCTCCCGCAATGACGACGCCCACAGCTCCAGCGTCGCCTCCATCGAGGCACCCGATATCCCACGCACTCCAAATCGCCAGACACACCCGATTGAGGATAATCTTGCAACTGTGATGCTAGGCGTGACAGGGGCGGTGACAGCCGGTTCAGATGGTCCGGGACAGGCCGCACGGTTCAGGACGGGCACTCAGCGTCCCTGCTCCACCGGAGCGAACCAGCTTTCCTCTTTCGCAAACTGCACAAGGTGGGGAAGGATTTCCAGATCGCGTAACGGGATGTAGGCCGCCGAGTAAACCACAGGCTGGAACGCCGGCCGCTCCGGCAAGGCGACAAGCGCCCCGCTGGCAAGTTCGCCCGCGACTAAATCCGTCGGCAGAGCGCTGATGCCGATCCCCTTGCGGACCAGCGACGCCTTGACGCTCAGGCTGTTGCAGGTGCTGACACGCTGTGGTTGGACGTTGGCCGCTGCGAACCACCGCGCGACCATGCCCTGCGTGTCCGCACCTTGCGGGGGCAGGATGATCGGCATGTCCTGCATGTCCTGTGGCGACAGGCTCGCGCGCGCGCCGACCAAGGCCGGCGCCGCGACCCATTGTACCGCCGATGCGCCGATGTCGATCCGGACGATCCCGGCAATCGGGACCGGTCCCGGCAGGAATGCCGCATCGAGCTTGCGCTGTGCCAGGCGGTCAACGAGGCGCGACGACAGATCCACGTCCAGCTCGAACGTCACGTTCGGGTAGGCTTCGGATGTCCGGGTCAGCAGCCGGTCGAGCCAGGTGAGCGCGATCAGCTCCGCAACCCCGAGGCGGAGGATGCTGCGGACCGCAGCCCCGCCGCCGGCGGCGGTCCGCATGGCGGCGAGTTCGGTGATGACGCGTTCAGCGTGGAGGACGGCAACCCGTGCCGCTGGCGTGGGCGCCAGGATACGCCCGCTCTGACGGAACAGCTTGGTGCCGAGGTCCCGTTCCAGCTCCTGGATGCGTCGGGTCACGGCGGGCTGGGTCATGTTGAGGTGACGGGCCGCCGCGCTCACGCCGCCGAGGCGGACCACCCAAAGCAGCGTCTCAAGGTTCCGGGACCGCATGGGTCCATGCTAGGCCTGCATGGGTTCACATGCCAAAAACTCATTTGCTGCGCCGCAGCACTTCCGACCACCATCGCTGCTCTCGGATCGATGGAGGCTGCCATGAATTCCGTCTATACGTGGTGCTGCCGGGCCTATACGCGATGCTGCCGGGCGCTGCTTCTGAGCGTGCTCGGCCTTGCCTTCCTGCAAGGCGCACACGCGGCCTGCGAGCCCGCGCTGCTCGCATCCAAGTATCCGGGCACGGTGGGGCGGACGGTCAAGGTTGGGCAGGACGGGGAGAGCGCGCCGTTCAGCTTCCGCGACCCGGCCGACTTCAACCGCCTGGTCGGGCTTGACGCCGACACGGCCCGGGCGGTGTTCGCCTGCGCCGGCGTCCCCGTCACCTTCAGCACCGGCGCCTGGTCGGGCCTGATCCCCGCGGCGATGTCGGGACAGATCGACGTCATGTGGGACACGCTGCTGTACACGCCCGAGCGGGCGAAGCGGCTGGACTTCGTCTATTACATGAATGCGATGACCGCCGTCCTGGTCGCCAAGGACAACCCGCAGCACGTGCAGAGCTTCAACGACATCTGCGGGCTGCGCGGCATGGCAAGCCTTGGATCGACCCAGGAAGCGATGCTGCGGGATGCCGGCAAGGCCTGCGTCGCGGCCGGCAAGCCCGACGTGGACATCCAGTTGTCGTCGGACATGTCTGGCGGGCTGCGGCAGTTGCAGAACGGCCGCACGGACGTATTCCCGGTCAACAAGTTCGTCGGGGACACCATGCTGGGCAAGTTCCCGCAAGTGCAGTCGGCTTTCGCCATCACCACCGGCGCCAAGATCGCTGCCGGGTCGGCAAAGGGGAACACGGAGCTGATCCGGCTGATCGCCGACGGCCTGCTGTCGATGCAGGAGAACGGCGAGCTGCAGACGATCTACCAGAGGTATGGCGTGGATTACTCGGTCGTCACGAAGCCAGTGATCCTGACGGAGTAGCGTGGTGCCGCGTCCGTGCCAGGTTGCCACGGTGCTTCTGGTGCTCGCCCCGCCGGCCGGCGCCGCCGAAACGGGAAATCCGGTCCTGGAGGTGCTGTCCTACAGCGTCTCAGGCTTCCTGCTGCAGGGGGCGCTAACCGCCATCGAGATCGCGGCCCTGGCGCTGCTGTTCGGCACGGCGCTGGGGCTGCTCCTGGCCACGATGCGGGTGTCCGCCATCGCGCCCGTCCGCGGTGCCGCCTGGCTGTATATCTGGTTCATGCGCGGCACGCCGGTCATCCTGCAACTGGTGTTCCTGTACGACGCCCTGCCGCCCCTAGGCATCCGCATGAGCAGCTTCTCCACCGCCGTGCTGGGCTTCACGCTCAACGAGGCGGCATTCGCGGCGGAGATCATCCGGGGCGGCGTGCTGTCGGTGAACCGCGGCCAGAGCACCGCGGCGGCAGCCTTCGGCATGGGGCCGTGGCTCACCCTGCGGCGGATCGTGCTGCCGCAGGCGATGCGGTCGATCCTGCCGGGCCTGGCCAACCAGTCCATCACGATGATCAAGGGCACCGCCATCACATCAGTGATCTTCGTCAACGAACTGACGTTCCGGGCACAGCAGATCGTGGGGCAGACTTTCGAGTTCTTCACGGTGTTTGCTGCCGCCGGGCTGATCTACCTGGTCATGACCAGCGTCGTTGCGGGCGCACAGACCTACCTCGAGCGCCGCTTCCATCCCGAGGCCGACGTGGTCCGGCCCACCGGCCCGCCTCCCGCCGCCCCCGCTCCTGCCGGTGCCGCGGATGAGCTGCCCTGGACCGCCGTGGCCGCCACGGCGCCGGCGTCCTTGGATGAGCCATTCCTGGTCCTGAGCGGCGTGCGCAAGTCGTATGGCCACCACGTCATCCTCGACGGCATCGACTTGGCCGTGAACCGCGGCGAGGTCGTCGTGCTGATGGGACCAAGCGGCTCCGGCAAGAGTTCCCTGCTGCGGCTGGTGAACCACCTCGACCGGCTGGACGGCGGCGAGATCAGGGTCGAGGGCAAGCTGGTCGGGTATGAGCGCCACGGCGGCGGCATCCGCCCGGTGCGCAACCTGGCCCTGGCGCGCGCGCAGGCCCGGATCGGCATGGTGTTCCAGCACTTCAACCTGTTCGAGCACCTGACGGCCCTGGGCAACGTGATGGAGGCAATGGTCCAGGTGCATCGCGTGCCGGCCGCCGAGGCATCGGCGACGGCGAAGCGCCTGCTGGCCCTGGTCGGCCTGACCAGCCACCTGCACCACCGCCCGCACCGCCTGTCCGGCGGGCAGCAGCAGCGTGTCGCCATCGCGCGTGCGCTGGCGGTCCAGCCGCGCCTGATGCTGTTCGACGAGCCGACCTCGGCGCTGGACCCCGAGTTGGTGGGCGAGGTCCTGGCCGCGATGCGCCGCATGGCCGAGGCCGGGATGACGATGCTCGTGGTGACGCACGAGGTCCGCTTCGCACGCGAGGTGGCGGACCGGGTGGTTTTCATGGACGGTGGACGGATCATTGAGCAGGGGCCGCCGGCGCAGGTCCTGGGTGCCCCGCAGCAGGAGCGGACACAGCGATTCCTACGCCTGTTCGACACCATGCCAGCCTGACCCGGCTTGGAAACAACCCTTTTGGAGGAGTACGCCCATGACGGCGCAGGCGCGTGACCTAATCAACCTGGACCGCCTTGCGGCGCAGATGGATGCGCGCGGCGTGGACGCCGTCGTCGCACGCGCCGGCATCAACCTCATGTACCTCGCGGGCTTCGCCTATCCCGGCACCCTGGCCCGGCACATCGACCTCGCCGACAGCCCCCGCGGCGTCTATGTGGTCTGGCCGCGGGACGGAGAGCCGCGCATGGTGACGAACCAGACGGCTGCAGGCCTCCCCCGGCGCGACTCCTGGATCACGAAGCTCGACATCTATGAGGGCTACGTCGAGCGCCCGGTGCAGCGGCTGATCACGACCCTAGGCGAGATGGGCCTTTCCGGGGCGCGTGTCGCCTTCGAAACCGACTACGTCAGCGCGCATGACTGGGAGATGCTGCGGACCCAGCTTCCGCGCATGACGGCCGTTGATTCGACGGAGCTGATGGAGCAGGTGCGCGTCATCAAGACGCCGGCCGAGGTCGAGCGCTTGCGGCAGGGCGCCAGCAAGCTGGACGCGGCGTTCCTGAAGGTGTTCCAGGGCACGCGCCCCGGTATGAGGGAGCGCGACCTGCATGCCGCCCTGGTCGCGGAGTGCATCGTCCAGGGGTCGGAGTTCACCCACGGCATCCTGAACTCGTCCCGCAACACCGTGTCCTACGGCGGGGAAAGTGATTTCGTGCTCGCGTACGGCGACGCCATCCGCACGGACTACGTAGCCTACTTCGGCGGCTATCCAGGGCATCAGTCGCGCTGCGCCGTGGTCGGGACGCCGAGCGAGGCCCAGAAGGCCGAATACCGCATGGTGCGCGACATCTACCGCGCCGTGAACCAGGAGCTGACGCCGGGGCGCACGGCCGGGCAGATCTTCCAATCGGTCCAGGACAGGTTCACGGCGGCTGGCCTGGAGTACCACAACTTCCTGTCCGGCCACAGCGTCGGCTGCTGGTGGCACCAGCAGGAGCCGGTGATTTCCCGCGGCAACCCGCGCGTGCTGGAGGAGGGCATGGTCATCGCCATGGAGCCGCATGTGGACCACTGGCACATCCAGGACATGCTGCTGATCACCCCGGACGGGCCAGAGCTGCTGTCGCCGGACTTCCCGACCGACGAGATATTCGCCTGCGTGTGACCGCCAAGTCTGGTCCCGGGGTGCGATGCCGGGGTACGGTTCCTGCCGCCGCCCGCCCCGATCGTGCCCCCCGGGCATTACACCGCCTCCTCACCGCGCCAGCCCCAGCCGATCCGGCGGGGTGGCGATCCGGGAATGCCCAGGCCGCATGTGCTGCCTTGGCTTGCCGCGCCGCTGCACTTGCCGCAATGACAGGGGACGGCGGGCGGATCGCCGTTGGCGCCGCCCGCCGTCCCAACCTCCTGGGAACAACGTCCATGACGTTCCTGCCCGACGCCCTGTGCCGCCCAACCCCAACGTCCGGCGCCCCTGCATCTGGCGCCCCCGCGGCATGACCCAGGCCGCACCCGTCATCCGTATCGGCATCGACATCGGCGGCACCTTCACCGACTTGCACGTCTTCAACCGCTACACCGGCGCGCTGCACAGCTTCAAGACGCCAACGACACCGCACGACCCCTCGGAGGGCCTGATCGAGGGCATCGCTGAGGCCGGGCGCCGCTTCGGCTTTGCCGTCACCGACGTGGGCCTGCTGCTGCACGGCACCACCATCGCCACCAACGCCGTGCTGGAGCGCAAGCTGCCCCGCGGCGTGCTGCTCGCCACCGAGGGCTTCCGCGACGTGCTGGAGATCGGGCGCCATGTCCGGCGGGACATCTACGGCCTGCGCCCGCACCGCGAACCCCCGCTGATCCCGCGGGACCGCCGCATCGGCGTGCCCGGGCGCATCCGCGCCGACGGGGGCGTGGAACATCGGTTGAACCTGGCCGGCCTGGACGCCGCCCTAGCCCCCCTGGACCCAGAGTGCATCGCCATCGCCCTGCTGAACGCCACCGCCAACCCCGACCACGAGCAGCGCCTGCGCGACCACCTTGCCGCCGCGCTCCCGGGCCTGCCGGTCTGCATCTCCTCCGAGGTCAGCCCGGAACTTCGTGAATATGAGCGCACCTCGACCACCGTGCTGAACGCGCTGCTGATGCCGGTCGTGCGCACCTACCTGGACCGCCTGGCCGCGCGCATGGCGGCGGCAGGCATGGCCGCCCGGCTGCTGCTGGTGCAGTCCAACGGCGGCGTCTGCACCGCTGACATCGCCGCGGCCCAGCCGGTGCGGCTGCTGTTGTCCGGCCCCAGCGGCGGCGCACTGGCGGCGCAGCGCTCGGCCACGCGCCTGAGCCGTCCGGACCTGGTCGGCATCGACATGGGCGGCACCAGTTTCGACGTCTCGGTGGTGCGGGGCGGCCAAGTCACGTTAATGACCCAGGGCGACATCGACGGCCTGCCGGTCCGGCTGCCGATGCTGGAAATCCGCACCATCGGCGCCGGCGGTGGTTCCATCGCGGCCGTCGGTGCCGGCGGGCGCCTCACAGTGGGACCGCGCAGCGCTGGCGCGGTGCCGGGACCCGTGTGCTACCGCCGTGGCGGCACCGAGCCGACCGTCACGGATGCCAACGCCGTGCTCGGGCGGCTGGACGCCGGGTCGTTCCTGGGCAGCGCCATGACGCTGGACGTGGAGGGCGCCCGCGCCGCCGTGGCCGCCCGCATCGCCGAGCCGCTGGGCCTGGGGACCGAGGCGGCGGCGCAGGGCCTGCTGGCCGTCACCGACGTGAGCCTGGCCGCCGCCATCCGCCTCAGCCTGTTCGAGAAGGGGCTGGACCCCCGCGACTTCAGCCTGCTGTCGTTCGGCGGCACCGGCGGCCTGCACGCGATCCCGGTCGCGGAGGAGCTGGGCATCACCGAGGTGATCTTCCCGCCGGATGCCAGCACCTTCTCGGCCTTCGGCATCCTCAACTCCGACATCGTGCACGACCTGGCGCGCAGCCGGGTGATGCCCGCCACCCCGGCGAGCCTGCCGGAGATCGCGGCGGCCTGCGACGGCCTGCGCCGCCAGGGCGAGGCGCTGCTGCGCCAGGACGGGCTGCCGCCGGACACTTGGGCGCTGCTCCTGTCAGCCGACCTGCGCTACCACGGCCAGGCGTTCGAGCTTGTGGTACCCTGGATTGCAGCACCTGGGATTGCAGCACCGGGGGGCAGCGCGGCACCGTCGGCGGACAGCTTGGCGGCGCTGGTGGCGGATTTCCACGCCCTGCACCAGCAGCGCTTCTCCTACGCCAACCCCGGCGACCCCGTGGAGCTGGTCACGCTCCGCCTGGCTGCCACCGGACGCCTGCCCCGGTGCGAAGCCGCGCCATCCCCGCCGCCGTCCGGCACGCCCCAGCCCATCGCCCGCCGCCGCATCTACGGCGCGTCAGGCTGGGCAGAGGTGGACGTGTTCGACCGTCCCAGCCTCGGCGGCGAAATCAGCGGCCCCGCGCTGATCCAGGAGGCCTACACGACGGTCTATGTCGCCCCGGGCTGGCGCTGCGCCCCTGGACCCCAAGGCGACCTGATCGCCGCACGGAGCGTAGCATGACGCACACCGCTTCCAGCCTCGGCACCTCCAGCCCCGGTGCCTTAAGCCCCGGTGCCTTAAGCCCCGGTGCGCCCCTCGGCCCCATCGAGCTTGAGGTCCTCCGCAACGCCCTGACCGCGGCGGCCGCGGAGATGGACGTGACTGTCTGGCGCACCAGCCGCTCCACCATCGTGCGGGAGCTGCTGGACTACTCGACGGCGGTCTTCGACGCGGACGGCTGCAACGTCGCCCAGTCTGCCCGTATCCCGCAGCACCTGAACTCCATGGGCGCCGGGCTGCTGACGGTGCTGGGGTCCTTCCTGCCCATCGGGGACTGGGAGGACGGCGACGTCGTCATCACCAACGACCCCTACTGCGGCGGCCAGCACATCCCGGACATCCTGGCCTTCCGCCCGGTGTTCGCCGAGGGCCGCCGCATCGCCATCGTCGGCACCTGCTGCCACCACCTGGACATGGGCGGCATCTCCGCCGGCAGCTACGGCGCCACCGCGACCGAGGTGTTCCAGGAAGGGCTGCGCATCCCGCCGCTCAAGCTGCTCAAGCGCGGCGTGCTGAACGCGGAGGTCCTGGCGGTGATGCGCCAGAACGTCCGCCGGCCCGACATGCTGTGGGGCGACCTGCAGGCGCAGCTGGCCTCGCTTGCGGTCGGCGAGGCCAACCTGCGCCGGGTCGCCGCCCGCTACGGCGTGGACACGCTGGTGCAGGCCTGCGCGCAGATCCTGGACGGGTCGGAGCAGGCGATGCGCGCCATGATCGGACGCATGACGGACGGGCGCTACGAATTCGAGGACTGGATCGACGACGACGGCCTCTCGGACACGCCCATACGCATCCACGCCGCCATCACCATCGCGGGCGAGGAGATGGTGGTGGACCTGTCGGGCTGCGGCCCGCAGGCGCTCGGGCCGATCAACGCGACCCTGGCCTCGTCCGGGTCCGCCGTATCCTATGCCGTCATGGCCTGCGCCGACGAGCCGATCCCCGCCAATGCCGGCTGCTACCGCCCGGTCCAGGTGATCGCGCCAGAGGGCACCATCGTCAATGCGCGCCACCCGGCGCCGGTCGCCAACCGCGTCGTCGTCACCCACCGCCTGGCCACCACCCTGCTGGGCGCGCTGCACCAGGCCGTGCCCGAGCGCATCCCTGCCGCCTATTACGGCGCATCCTACGTCTGCACCTTCCAGACCATCGAGGCGGACGGTCGACGCGATGTGCTGGTCGAGATCGAGGTCGGCGGCGGCGGCGGCCACCCGCAGGGGGACGGCCCCAACGCCTTCTCCTGCGGCATGCACAACAACGCCAACATCCCCGCCGAGATGATCGAGAGCGAGCTGCCGCTCACCATCACCCGATACGAGCTACGGCCCGGCAGCGGCGGCGCCGGCCAGTTCCGCGGCGGCCTGGGCCTGGTGCGCGAGTGGCGGGTCGATTGCCCGGAGGCCGTGTTCACCGCCAACCTGGAACGCTTCAAGCACCGGCCCTACGGCCTGGCCGGCGGCGAACCCGCGCAGCCCGGGCGCCTGCTGCTGCTGCGCGACGGCACGGCCACGCCCCTCGCCTCCAAGGTCGGCAACCTGCGGCTGCGCCAGGGCGACGTGATCCGGCTGGAGACGTCCGGCGGCGGCGGCTTCGGCGATCCGGCGGCGCGGGCCGCGGCTGACCAGGCGCGCGACGCGGACTTGGGGTATGTGCCTGCCCCGCAGGCTGCGGCGGCACGGTAGGAGGCTTGGACGAGATGCCCCCTCCAGCCGCATGTCACGCAAGTCAACCCCGCGTGACGCCGTGGAACAAGGCGAACCCGCCTTTCAGGATCCCTGTCAGCGACCGGTTGTAGCTGGTTGCCTGAAGGAACTGGCCCAGCGGGATGTAGGGAACGTCCTGCAGCGCTGCCGCCTGCATCTCGCCGCAGATGCGGCGCTGCCCTGCCAGGCCGGCGGCGGTGAACCAGGCATCGCGCAACCGCTCCAGCCCTGGGCTGTCGGGCCAGCCAAACCAGGCGTTCGCGCCGTTGCCGCGTAACTGGTTGTGGCCGGTCGGGTCGAACATCTCCAGCCCGGCCGCAGCGGTGAAGAACGCGCTCCAGCCCCCCTTGTCCGCTGGCGCCTTGCTGGTGCGGCGTTGCGTCACCGTGCCCCAGTCCATCGCCTGGTAGTCCACCGCCATGCCCGCCTCCCGCAGCACGGACGCCGCCACCTGCGACATCGCATTGATCGACGGAAAATCGGTGGCGCCCAGCAGAACCGCCGTCTGCCCGTGGTAGCCCGTGGCCTTGAGGCGCCGCGCGGTCTCGGCAGGCGGCACGGGATCGAGCGCGCCGAGGCCCTCCCGGTTGGCCATCGCGCTGGCCGGGCAGAAGTAGCCGACATGGTCCTTCCACAACGCGCGGTCGTCACCGGCCACAGCCGTCATCATGTCGGCCTGACTGAACGCGCCGAGCAGCGCGCGGCGGACCGCGGGATCGTCGAAGGGCGGCTGCGTGGTGTTGAAGCGCATCGTGCCCATCACCCCCGTGGGATCGATCACCTCCACCATAAGATCTCGGGACGCGCGGAGCATGGCTTGCAGGTCGGGGGTCGGCTGCTCCCACCAGTCCACCTCGCCGGCCCGCAGCGCCGCGGCGGCGGTCGCCGCGTCCGGGATGACCTGCCACTCGATCCGGTCGAACCCGGCCAGCTTGCCGCCGGCGGTGAAGCTCGGGGCGCCCTGGCGCGGGACGTAGCCGGCGTAGCGCTCATAGGCGAAGCGGGAGCCTTGCACACGCTCGTCCGCCAGGAAGCGGAACGGGCCGCTGCCCACCGGGTCCGCGATCTGCGTCATCGCATCGGTGCGCGCCAACCGCTCCGGCATGACGCACGCCATCGGCGACGGCGCCTTGCCCAGCGCGTTGGGCAGCAGCGGGAATGGACGCCGCAACCGGAACCGGATGACCCGGTCCGACGGTGCCGACAGCTCCGCCGTCGCCGCCATCAGCGCCTGGCCGAAGGGGTCGCGCTGCCCCCACCGCCGGATGCTTGCGGCGGCGTCCCGGGCCAGCACCGGCTCTCCGTCATGGAAGCGCAGCCCATCCCGCAGGGTCAGCGTCCAAGTCAGGCCGCCATCCTCGACCAGGTGGCCCTCGACCATCTGCGGCTGTGGCTCGTACTGCTCATCCAGCCCATACAGCGTGTCGTAAACCATGTAGCCATGGTTGCGCGTCACGTAGGATGTCGTGAACACTGGGTCGAGCGAGGCCAGGTCCGCCTGCGGCACGAAGCGCGGCAGGCGGCTGCCAGCCGCCCTGGCCACGGCGGGCAGGGCTAGGGATGGTAGAATGAGCGCCGCAGCGCCTGTCCGGATCACGTCACGCCGCTTCATCGCCCCGCCCTCTCGCGCTGCCGCTCACGGCATCAACAGGCCGCCGTTCACGTCCAGGACCTGGCCGGTCACGTAGCCGCTCAGCTCCTCGGAACACAGCCACAGGAAGGCGCCCACGGCCTCCTCCGCCGCGCCGATGCGGCGCAGCGGGATCTGGGCGCGGATGGCCTCCAGCATCTCGGGCGGGGTGGTCCGGTCCTGCATCGGGGTGGCCAGCACGCCCGGTGCGACGCAGTTGACCCGGATGCCTTCTGCCGCGACCTCCTTGGCCAGCGCGCGGGAGAAGGTGGCGACGAACGCCTTGCTGCCGGCATACAGCGACGACCCGCCGCCCCCGCCGGTCCGCGCCGCGATCGAGCTGAGATTGATGATGACCCCACCCCGGCCCTCCGCCCAGCCCTGCGCCCGGAACTGCCGCACCGCCGCCCGGCAGGCCGCAAACACCGGGCGGACGTTCAGGGCCATGTGGCGATCAAATAGCGCGTCGTCGGTGTCGGCGACGGGCCGGCGCTCCAGCAGGTCGGCGGCGTTGTTCACCAGCACGTCGATACGGCCGAAGGCGGCCACAGTCTGCGCGATCAGCCGTTCGACCAAGCCTGGCTCGGCCACGTCGCCTTGCAGCAGCACAGCATGGCCGCCCGCCGCGCGGATATCGGCGCAGACCGCCTCCGCCTCCGCCCGCGCGGTCCGGCAGTGGACGGCGATGGACATGCCGCAGCGTCCGAAGCCGCGTGCCACGGCGGCGCCGATGCCCCGGGAAGAGCCGGTGACGAGGGCCGCCTTGCCCTGCAGGTCGGCACCGATCATGCGGAGGCCGCCATCGCTGCGCCAGTGCGGCGGAGTTGCGAGACGATGACGCCGGCCACGACGTCGGGCGCCTCGACCCCGATCGCGTGGCCGATGCCGGGCAGCTCGATCAGGGTGGCGCGTTCGCCGATCTCGGCTTTCAGCAGCCGTCCGTTCTCAACGGGTGCGGCGACGTCGGCGGCGCCTTGCAGGATGATCACCCGGGCACGTCCGGCCGTCCACCAGTCCGCCGTGTCGGTGGCGGCCGCGGCGGCAAGATAGGCTGCCATCACCGGCTGCGACCAGCCGTCCAGCCACACGCTGCCGTCGCGGCCCGGCGCGAACCAGGCGTCCGCCACCGCCCGGGCGCGGGTGGCGGGGTCCGTGTCAGGCGTCTGCGCCAGGCGGATCGCCTCGGCAATGGCCGGGGCGGGCTGCACCTTGCCGCTGCACCCCAGGAGCACGACGGTTTCCACCAGGTCCGGACGTCCGGCGGCGAGGGTGCGGGCGATGCGGTTGCCGAAGGCGTGGCCGATGACCGTGATGCCCGCCGCCCCAGCAGTCTCGACGACGGTGGCCACATCATGCGCCAGGTCGTGCAGCGTCAGCGGCGCCATCGGCCCGGTGCTGCCGCCGCTGCCGCGCGGGTCTGGCTGGACCACGCGGAACCCGGCCTGGACGAGGTGCGCGGCGAGCGGGTCGAGGTCCCCGGCCGGACGCCCCAGGCCGGGCAGGAGAACCAGCAGCGGCCCGGCGCCGGACGCCCGCACGCGGATAGAGGCGGACGGGGCCGCCACTGTAGAGAACTCGTAATGCATCGGGTCAGGCCTTCTGGATGTTCCAGTAAACCAGCGTATTGGCCTTCACCACGCCGGAGACGGTGTTGCGCCAGATGAAGGGCTGCCTGAACTGGCCCAGCGGCACGTAGGGGATCGACTGCCACTGGCGCTCGTGCATCCGTTCCAGCAACTGGCGCTGCTTCGCGGCGTCGGGCTCACGGATATACCGGATGCGCATGTCCTCCTCGGTCTGGTCACAGGGCCAGCCGACGAAGTTCTTGCCGTCGCAGGTCGTGATCGTGGACGGGCTGGTCAGCGGGCTGGCAAGCTGGGCGCCGTTGGCGGTGGTGTGGAACACGTTCCAGCCGCCCTGCGCCGGCGGGTCCTTCTTGGCCCGCCGGGCCGAGACCGTGCCCCAGTCGGACAGTTGCAGGTCCACGTCGATGCCGATGCGCTTGAACAGGTCAGCCGTCACCAGGCTCATCTGCTGGTAGGCCGGAATGTCGGAGCCGCCGATCAGCACGACGGGCTCACCGGCATAGCCGCTCTCCTTCAGCAGCGCGCGGGCGCGGTCCAGGTCGGGCTTACGGTAGGTTTCCGACCCGGCCTCGGTCCCGTTCGGGCTGCCGCAGACCCAGAAGGCATAGCACTCGCGCCAGTATTTCTGGTCGCCATACGCGGCGGTCATGTAGTCGCGCTGGTCCACCGCATGGGCCACGGCCTGCCGGGCCTTCACGTTGTTGAACGGCGGGTGCAGGTGATTGAAGCGCAGGACCGCATAGGTCTCGATCGGCCAGACCTCGCCCACGGTGATGTCGGGGTCCCCGGCAACGGACGGGATCAGCTCGAGCGACGGGGCGTCCAGGAAATCCACCTCGCCGCGCCGCAGCGCCGAGAATGCGGTGCTGGCGTCGGGGATGACCACCAGCTCGACCCGGTCCACCTTCACGACCTTGCCGCCGGCGAAGCCGCTGGGCGGCTCGGCACGCGGGACGTAGCCGTCAAAGCGGTCATACACCAGGCGCGACCCGGCCTGGTACTCGTCCCGGTTGAAGCGGAACGGGCCGGAGCCGACGATTTCCTTGATGGGCGTGAACGGGTCGGTCAGCGCGTCCTTCTCCCGCAGGATCGCGCCGACGACGCCGTTGCTGCCGCCCAATAGGAACTCGACGTAGTTGAACGGCGCCTTCAGCTTGAGCGTGAAGGTCCGCTCGTCCTTGGCGTCCATCGCCTCGATCAACCCGGCAAATATCTGGTTCTGCGTGTCGCGCACGAACATGCGGCGGAGCGTGGCGACCACGTCGCGGGCGGTAACGGGCGAGCCGTCGTGGAATATGAGCCGCGGGCGCAGGGCGAAGCTGTAGAGCAGCCCGTCGCCCGACCGCTGCCAGGTGTCCACCATCTGAGGACGAGGCACCATGCCCGCGTCCCAACTGAACAAGGTGTCATACACCATGGCGACGTGGACGGAGGTGACGTTGGCCTGAGACTGGTGCGGGTCGAAGACCAGCGGCTCGGCCTGCGGCACG
>JAABUX010001103.1_pt1 | contig 42107 bp, 36 predicted proteins | sample 5561851 | NCBI WGS metagenome assembly JAABUX01 (sample SAMN10711883, study PRJNA513361) | rock metagenome | isolation source: Antarctica rocks | place: Antarctica: Victoria Land, Richard Nunatak red sandstone | collected 2016-01-03 | reverse complement strand
CGTCTCGGAGAGGATGATGGTGGTCGGTTTGGGGCCACGCATGGCGACTCCCGGTGCCGGAGCTTTGGATCGGTCGGATTGCATCTCGTCATTCTACCAACAGACTTGGGCCAAGCTGCACTAGTTGAGTACGGCGGGCTTGAGGTACTGCTCGGCCCACCGGAGGAAGGTGGTGGGTGTGGTGGACTCGGAAGTTCGGGGGGCGGCGTTGTCGAGGCCCTTGGCTTTGGCTTCGAACATTTCGGTGAGGCCGTTGGCGAAGACCTCGGACATGCCGTGGCCGAGAAGCTGGGCACGGAAGGCATCGAAAGGGACCTGCTGGAAGCGGATGGGTTTGCCGAGGACCTCGGTGAGGATGCCGGCCATCTCGTTCAGGGAGAGGTCTTCGGGGCCCAGGACGGGATAGTCGCCGGCGCCGGTCCAGGTATGGTCGATGAGCAGGCGAGCGGCGACCTGGGCGATGTCGCCGGTGGAACAGGTGGGATAGGGCTGATCGCCGGGGAGCGGGTAGAAGAACATGCCCTGGGCCTTGAGGGAGCCGGCCTGTTGAAGGAAGTTGTCCATGAACCCGGGCAGGGCCAGGGCGCGCATGTGGACACCGGACGCGGCGATGAGGTCGCACATCTGGAAGGAGATGGTGGAGAAGCCGGCGTGGTTCTGCCATGGGGTGCCGCCGCCGAGGGCGGAGACGGCGACAACGCGCCGGACGCCGTGGGTGCGAAAGGCCTCGCAGGCGGGGCGGGTGAAATCGAGGTAGTCGGCTTCGAGGCTCTGGGTCTGGGGCCTGGGCGGGGCGAGCCAGAAGACGGAGTCGGCGCCCTGGAATGCCTTGGCGACGATGGCTGCGTCGCCGTGGGAACCCTCGACAACGTCGACGCGCTTGCGGATTTCGGCGGGAAGGCGGGAGGCGTCGCGGACGACGACGCGGACGGGCTCGTTGCTTTCGAGGAGATGCGTCAGGAGCTTGCTGCCGATGTTGCCGGTGGGGGTGGTGACGACGATCATCGTGGGTTCCCCGTGGCTGGGATGTTTGGGTCGATCAAGAGACAAAGTAAACTACACCGTACCGTTTACAAGAACCACGGTACGGAAGAATTTACTTTGTTGTCAAGCGGGCTGGATGAGCGAGAATAGGGCATGGCCAAGCGAGGCGATCAACTTCGGGAACACATCCTCTGGGTGGCCAAGACGGTGTTCCTGGAGATGGGGTTCGAGCGGGCATCGATGGATGTGGTCGCCAGCCGGGCTGAGACCTCGAAGCGTTCGGTGTATGCGCATTTCGAGAGCAAAGAAAAGCTGTTCCTGGCGGTGATCGAGCTGGTGCGCGGGTTGTTTCTCGGGGAGTTGAAGATGCCCGAGGACTACTCCACCAAGCCGGCGGAGGCGTTGGTCCTGTTCTGTGGGCGCTACCTGGAGATCCTGATCCATGAGAGTTCAATTCGAATGATGCGGGTGAGCATGGCGGAGAGCGGACGCTTTCGGGAGCAGGCCGCGGCGTATTATGACGTCCTGTTTACGCAGGTGCACGGGCGGCTCTGCGCGTATCTGAGGACGACGTTTGGGATATCGGCGCGGGCGAGCGCGGAGGCGGCGCAACGGCTGATGGGACAGGTGCTGTATCCGCGTCTGCAGCGAGCGCTATTTGGGCTGGACCCGCTGGCACCGGCGTTCGGACGGGAGGGCGTGGCGCCGGGATTTGATCTGAAGCCGATCCGTAAGGCTGTGGCGGAGTGGATGGAGTCGCTGAACGCTTAGAGCATGTGATGAAGGGTAATCCCATGTCCCCCGGGGTTCCCGGGCGGGACGAAATCCGAAATCGACTTTGCGAGGGGTGCGAGCTTGGCAACCCTCTGTTTTTCGGGACCACCGTTCAGAACACGCTACAGGTGGCTTTTCAGAATTGTCATTGATGTATGGACTTTATGCGGCCTGTGTGATGCCCATCCGGTGAGGATGATCAGAAGATTTTGAACCGATCGACGATCCAGCCTCGCATTGGCCTAACTCCATCCGGACTACCTATAGCGATCATTCATCAAGGAATTAGGTCGAGAACAAAGACTCCACGAACGTGTCGGCGTCGAAGGGTTGCAAGTCGTCGATCCCTTCGCCGATCCCGATGAACTTGACGGGGAGGTCCATCCCCTGGCGGATGGCGACGACGATCCCCCCCTTGGCGGTCCCGTCGAGCTTGGTCAAGATCACCCCGGTGCAGCCGATCGACTTGGTGAACACCTCGGCCTGGCGGATCGCGTTCTGGCCGTTGTTCGAGTCGAGCACGAGCAAGGTCTCGTGGGGGGCGCCCGGGATCTTCTGGGAGATCACCTGGCGGACTTTTTCCAACTCGCGCATCAGGTGGGTCTGGGTGTGGAGCCGACCGGCGGTGTCGACGATCAGGACGTCGACCTTGCGGGCCAAGGCCCGGTCGCAGGCGTCATGGGCGACGCTGGCGGGGTCGGCTCCGGGCGCGCCCCGGACGAGGTCGGACCCGGAGCGGTCGGCCCAGATCGAAAGCTGGTCGGCGGCGGCGGCACGGAAGGTGTCGCAGGCGGCCAGGAGGATCGTCTTCCCCTCGTTCTTGAGCCGCTGCGAGAGCTTGGCGATCGACGTGGTCTTGCCCGAGCCGTTGATCCCCGCGACGAGGTAAACCGTGGGCTTGCTCGTGGAGATGGCCAGGGTGCCCGGCCTCGGGTCGGCCAGGAGGGTCTTCAGTTCGGCCTTGACCAGGTCGATCAACTGCTCGTCGGCGAGCCGCTCGGCGTAGGCGAGCCGGACGCGGTCGACGACCAGCTTGGTCGCCTTGACGCCGACGTCGGCGCGGATCAAGGTCGCTTCGAGCCGGTCCAGGAAGTCCTGGTCGACCTTCTGGCCGATCCAGGTCCGGAAGTCGAACAGCCGGGCCGTCCTGGACAGCCCTTTCTTGAATCGGTCGAGCAGGTCCTTGAGCGCCATGGGGTCCACTTCAAGCGGGAGAGAGGGAGTTCCGGAGGCCTCGAAGTCGTTCCAACTCGGCGGTCGTCGAGGTGATCGCGCCCACCCAGCGACCCGGGCGGTCGGGGGCGTGGAAGTCCGACCCGGCGGTGACGGCCAGGCCAAATTCCTCGGCCCAGGCCCTCCAACGCCGACCGACCCGAGGCGTGATCCCCGGACCATCAACCTCGACCGCGCCCAGGCCGGCATCGGCCATCGCTCGCAGTGCCTCGCATCGAAGATCATAAGGGGGATGGGCCCAACCGGCAACCCCGCCGGCCCTTCGGATCAGGGCGATCGCCTCGCGCCAGGGGGTCCGGGGCTTGGGAACCTGGGCCGGTCCACCGTCGCCGAGATAGCGGTCGAAGGCGTCTCGATAATGCCTGACCTGCCCGGTCCTGTGCAGGTAATCGGCCAGGTGCTTCCGGCCCAAGGTGGCCCGGGGGAAGGTTCGCCGGAGGAAGTCGAGGTCGATGGTCAAGTCGAGGGTCTTGAGCCGATCCACCATCGCGACGATCCGGTCGTTCCGGGCCGCTCGGAGCGCGAGCGTCGCGGCGACGAGTTCCGGGTCGTCGTCGCGGATGAAGTAGCCCAAGATGTGGACCTCTCGGCCGTCGCGCTCGGCGGTCAGTTCGATCCCTGGGACCAGTTCGATGCCGACCCGATCGGCTTCGACCCGGGCCGGGGGGATGGCCGACACGGTGTCGTGGTCGGTGATCGCCAGGGCGGCCAGGCCGACGACGCTCGCCGATCGGACCACATCGCCGGGCGTGCAGGAACCATCGGAGTGCGTGGTATGGACGTGGAGGTCGGCCCCGAGGCGCGGGATAGGTCGGCGTCGGCGGCTCACGCCTCGGGCCGAGGGCTTGGTTCAGATTCCGGTTCGACGCTCGGGGTGGGTTTGGGCGCCGGCTCTCCGAGCTTCTGGGCGGCACTCATCGCCTTCATCCGGTCGAGGACGCCGTTGACGAACTTGCTCGATTGCGCCGTGCTGTACCGCTTGGCCAGTTCCAGGGCCTCGTTGATCGCCACCTTGTCGGGGATGTCGGCGCAGCAAAGCAGTTCATAAGCCCCGAGCCGGAGGATGTTGCGGTCGATCGCCGCCATCCGGTCCAGTCGCCAGTTCTCGGCGACGGTGGTGATCACCGAGTCGATCCGGGCCTGGTTCTCGCGAACGCCATCGACCAAAGACTGCGAGAAGACGCAGAGCTTGGGCTCGGCCAGGAGCCGACGCTCGATGAACCGCGTCACCTCTTCGGACGACTGGCCGGCGTTGAGTTCGAGTTGGTAGAGAACCTGGAGGGCGATCTCGCGGCCTCGGGTGCGTCGGGTCATGGAAACCTTTGGAGCCTTCGGGCCATCACGATCAAACCAAAATCCTGGCCAAAACCAACACGAGTACGGATCACCTGGGCTGATTTGCAGAAACCAATCTTACACCAAACGGTCCTTGGAGGTGAAGACCTCATCCTTCCCCTCGACGGCCGGCGACTGCGTTCTCGTCGGACGAAGCGCGGCTTGAATCTCCGCCCAGAGCCAGGGAGAAACGTCGGTGGGGCCGCTTTGCGTGATCCGGGCGAGGGCATCATCGAGCGAGATTTCCCGGACCCAGGCCAAGGCCGCCGCCGCGATGGCGGGGGTCCGGCTCACCCCGGCCCCGCAGCAAATCAACGTCGGCACCTCGGCCCGGATCAGGTTCGCCACCGCCTCGACGCTTGACCGAAGGAGCCAGGCTGGATTGCCGCCGCCGTCGATGATCGGGAATCGCAACGACACCATCGAGCGAGGTAAAATCACCGTTGGTTCGCCCCAGGCCAGGGCGACGACGGCTTCGATCCCGGCGTCGTGCAGCTTGGACCAGTCGCGGGCATCGCCGACGTGACCAAGCCAGACGGGAACCTCGGCGAGTCGTCGCACGGCGGGATGATCTCCGGGGTCGGGAACCGCTTCAACCCATCCTGGCGTCGGCGACCATCGCCTTGTAGGCGGCGACGGCCATCCGGTCGCAGGCTTCGTTTTCGGGGTGGCCGTTGTGTCCCAGGACGAGCGTGACCTTGACCTTGTGCTCGGCCAGGAGGGCGTCGAGCCTTTGCCAGAGGTCGAGGTTGATCACCGGCTTGAACCCCGAGCCTTCCTTGCGTCGCCAGCCTTGCGACTTCCACTTCGGCATCCAGTCGCGCAAACCTTTGCCGACGTAAGTGCTGTCGGTGACAAGCTCCACCTCGCAAGGCCGCTTGAGCGTCGCCAAGCCTTCGATGGCCCCCATCAACTCCATCCGGTTGTTGGTGGTGCCCGGCTCGGCCCCCGAGGCGTCCATCACCTTGCCGCTGGCGGGGTGATGCAAGATATACGCCCAGCCGCCGGGGCCGGGGTTGCCCGAGCAGGCGCCATCGGTGAACAGTCGGACGAAATCGGCTCCGGCCGATGGGTCGGGTGTCATCATCCTTGAAATGCCTTCAACGAGCCGGGAGCCAAGACGCCAGCCAAAGGCGCCGAGGGGGATTAGCCCACCTCGGCGCGACGAGGCTTCAAAGTACCGGACGACCGGCTTCGGCTCAATACTTCCGGACAACTCCGACCAGGACGCCGATGATGTTGACCTGGTCGCGGAAGATCGGCTTCATGGTCTTGTTGGCCGGTTCGAGGCGAATCCGGTTCTTTTCCTTGAAGATCCGCTTGAGGGTCGCTTCGCCGTCCTCGTCGCGGACGGCAACGATCTGGCCGTCGCGGGCGTGTTCCTGGCGGTGGATGATCACATAGTCGCCGTCGGCGATATGCTCCTCGATCATCGACTCGCCGGTGACCTTGAGGGCGAACTTGTCCTCATGCCCCGACCACTCGGAGAACTCGAGTTCCTCGTCGACCTGCTCGATCGCCTCGATCGGCGAACCGGCGGCGATCCGACCTATCATGGGGATGCCCATCGGCGCGGCGGGGGCGCTCGTCGGGTCGTCGAGGAGCTGGATCGCCCGGGACATGTTCGGTTCCCGGTTGATCAGGCCTTTTTTCTGGAGCGCCTTGAGGTGGCACATCACCCCGTTGGGGCTCTTGATGTCGAACTGGGTGCCGATCTCTCGGACGGTCGGGCCGTAGCCTCGCCCTTGGATCTTGCTCCGGATGAAAATGTAAATCTCGCGCTGGCGGTCGGTCAAAGCTTCCAGGTCGGCCATGAACAAGCACTCCATGAAAAGTGGACGGGCCGATCCATCGCCCCTTCCCGTGTGGTCGGACCCCTTTTTGCCAAGGCGGCGGAAGGGAACAGGGAGGAGTCTGCCCTCGGGGATGCTCCGATCAAGCACCGCGACGGGCGATCACCATCTGACCCTTTGACCGCTAATGTACACCAGTCGCCCAGCGCACGCGAGAACATTTTTTAAAAATCGTGAGCGAACCTCACCCTAAACCGGCAATCCCGGGGTTGCGACCGTCCGCCCTGTGGGCGAAACTCGATCTCCCCTCGAGGCTCGAACCGCCTGCCCACCCGACCTTTGGAGTTTTCTCGACGATGCCCGAGTCTTCGCCGCCCACCCGGGTCCTGGCCATCCACGCCCATCCCGACGACATCGAATTCCAGTGCTCGGGGACGCTGGCGCTCTTGGGGGAGGCAGGCTGCCACCTGACCCTGGCGACGATGACGCCGGGCGATTGCGGGTCGATGAATCAGGATGCCGAGTCGATCGCCGCCACCCGGCGCGACGAGGCCCGGCAAGCGGCCAAGCTCCTCGGGGCCGAATACCTCTGCCTGGAGTTCCGCGACATGGCCGTCTTCAACGACGACGATTCGAGGCGGAAGGTCACCGAGGCGATCCGGAGGGCCAGGCCCGACCTCATCCTCACCGCGCCCCCGGTCGACTACCACCCCGACCACGAGGCCACCAGCGCCCTCGTTCGAGACGCCTGCTTCGGCACAACCTTGCCCAACTACAAGACCCGGCAATGGGAACCCGCCCCGCCCTTGAGTCGAATCCCGCACCTCTACTACGTCGCCCCGATGGGCGGCGTCGACCGCGACAACCAGCCCGTCCCCCCGAGCTTCCAGGTCGACGTGTCCCGGATGAGCGACCTCAAGCGAAGGATGCTCGCCTGCCACGCCAGCCAGCGCGACTGGCTCCTCAAGCAGCACGGGATCGACGAATACCTCGACGCCCTCACTCACTGGGACACCCAGCGAGGCCAAGCCATCGGAGTCCTCGCCGCCGAAGGCTTCCGCCAGTACCTCGGCCACCCCTATCCTCACGACAACCTGCTCTTGAGTCTGATCAAGCAGGATGGTCGAGGGGGGATGCTTTGATGAGATTGTTGATGAGGACGATGGCTCTCGTCTGCTTCGCCGGGATGGCCTCGGCCAGCCCCCCGCCGCGCCGGACCTTCGAGATGGGGATGATCTTCTGGCCTCCGCAAGGCGAGGCGACCGAGCGGAAGACGATCGAGCGAGGGATCGGCTTGACAGTCGAGGGGAGCGACCACCTCCTGGTCCAGTTGCCGTGGAGTCCGACCCAGCCCGAAGTTGCCGCTCGGGCGAATTGGATCGCCTCGATCGCCCGCGAGCACGGACGAAGCCTGGCGATCGCCGTCGACTGGATGGAAGCAACCCGCGACCTCGTCCTCGGGGGCCGGGCCGCCCCCTGGCGGTTCTCGGATCGGGCGAACCGGGACCGGTTCGTCGAGGCGGTCGAGGAGGCGGCGAAGAAGCATCAGCCGGAGTATTTCCTCCTGGGCGTCGAGGTGAACTACTACGCCTTCGCCAACCCCGAGGACTTTCGCGCGTTCGTCGACGTCTACAGGGCGGCCCGCGCGCGGGTCCGGGCCGCGTCGCCCCGGACGCGATGTCTCGTCACGTTCCAGTTCGAACTATTGTCCGGCCGAGACGCCGCGCGTGGGGCCAAGGTCGACCCGGGGCCGATCCACGCCTTCGGGCCGGACCTGGACCTGCTCGGGATCGCCACCTATCCCCACCTGGCGGGGCTCAAGCCGGGCGAAGTCTCGTCGGCGTATTTCGACCAACTGGCCGTGCTCGACCGACCGTTCGGGATCTTCGAGACATCTTGGCCGAGTTTGGGGCCTTGGACCGAGGTCGACCAGGAGGTCTATTTGCGGCGAATTCTCGAAGTCTGCGACCGGCGGTCGGCACGGCTGCTGATCTGGACGGCGACCACCGACACGGCGGGAATTCCGGAGGTCGAGGGCGACCGCCGCGCCTTCGAGGCGGAAGCCGGTTGGATGCGGTCGCTCGGCCTCTGGCGGCTCGACGGAGGGCGTAAGGCGGCCGTCGCGACCTGGGAAGAATGGCACTCGCGGGCCATGCCGCCGCAGTCCCGTTGACCGGTCGGACTGCTCCTGGAAGTGGGAATGAAGCCGCCGAAGTTTTGGGGTCGGCCTCCGTTCCCTCGACCGATTTGTCTGAACGCAAGTCGCTCGGGCGCCGAGGCGATCAAGTCGGGTGGGTTGTTGAAAAGACCCTGAAATAGATGTTCCGCAAGGAAATCACGACCCCTACCGAGTCGAGGGCCAAAACGCCGTCGGGCCAGGGAACATCTGTGGCGAGCCAGCGATCATCCGCTTGGAGGTCGTGACGCTCGACAACCGGGGCGTCTTGCCCGATCAGGATGTAGTGTCGCAGCGAAGGAATCTGCTGATATTGAGCAAACTTTCCACCACGATCCCACTTCTCGGTCGAAGGCGACAAAACCTCGATGATCACCCGAGGATTGAGAAGGGTATCAAATTCATCGTCGAGGAGTTGAGGTTCGTCGCAAACAATTACTAGGTCCGGATAGACGAAGGTACTTTGGCCGAGAGCAACCCTCATGTCGGTCGCGAGGACCTCGCATGGTCCACCTTTGAGTTGGCCGTGCAGTTCCCCCGCGAGATTGCTGACAATCCGATTATGCGGCAAGCTTGCCCCGGACATCGCGTACATCTGGCCGTCATAATATTCGCTCTTGAACTCACCGGCGCGTTCGATGGCGAGATATTCTTGAGGGCTAATAAATGTCTTTCGGGCGGATGCGGGCATCAGGGTAACTCCTCTCCCATCCATCAGGGCGAGACGAAATCGATCAACTGCGCCAGCATCCCGCGCATTTCCTTGCGGTGGACGATCCTATCCAAAAAGCCGTGGCTGAGGAGGAATTCGCTGGTCTGGAAGCCGTCGGGGAGGCGGACCCGGACGGTCTGGGCGATGACCTTGGGGCCGGCGAAGCCGATCAGGGCCTTGGGTTCGGCGATGATAATGTCGCCCAATGAGGCGAAGCTGGCGGCGACTCCTCCCATCGTCGGGTGGGTCAGGACGCTGATGTAAAGCCCACCGGCCTCGGCGTGGCGGGCCAAGGCGGCGGAGACCTTGGCCATCTGCATCAAGGAGAAGATCCCCTCGTGCATCCGGGCTCCCCCTCCCGAGCCGGAGACGATCACCAGGGGCAAGTGCTGGCGGGTGGCTTCCTCGATGGCCCGGGTCAGCTTTTCGCCGACGACGGAGCCCATGCTCCCCATGATGAAGTTGCTGTCGGTGGCGCAGAAGACGATCCGGATGCCCTTGACGAACCCCTGGCCGACGACGGCGGCCTCGCTCATCCCGGTCCGGTCCTGCTCGGCCTTGACGCGGTCGGGATAGGGGCGGCGGTCGTTGAACCCAAGCGGGTCGCCGGGGCGGAGGTCGGCATACCACTCCTCGAACGTGTCGGCGTCGAGGAGCTGCGCGATCCGCTCCTTCGCCGAGATCGTGAAGTGGTGGTCGCACTCGGGGCAGACGTTGAGGTTCTCGGTCACCTGCTTGCGAAACAGCGTGGCCCCGCACCCCTCGCACCGCATGAACACGCCTTCGGGAACCCTTTTAGGCTCGAAGTGGCCGTGCCAGGCGTTCGGGGTATTTCCGCGTTGACCGGCCATCGTTCGAGGCGCTCCTTCGGTGGCTTTCGGCATGCGGCATCCAGCCTTTCCAACCGGGACGAGGACAAAAGGGAAGAATCGAGGAGGGAGCCGAAACGACCGGTCAACGCAGTGGCTTCCAGGACCAAAAGGTGAGCGTAGCCGTAAAGCCTGATCGGGGCAAGCCTAGCTAGCTGGGGTCGCCGTTGCGGCTCCAGTCGGGGCCGACGGTGATCCGTTCGAAGCCGCCGGTCGGGACGGGATCGGCAAGCTGGACCCGAGGGTCGCGGCGGAGGTAGCAGGCGATGAACTGGGCGATCGGGTCGCACGCGACCAGGCCGATCACCTCGTCGCGGTGTCGTTTGATCAGGGGCTTGAGCGCGAGCTTGATCCGGTCCAGGGCGTCGGGGACCGGCTCCCCGTGCGGCGGGCAGATGGTGCACGGGTCGTCGATCCACTGACGAAACACTTTTTGATGCCTTCGCTTGATCTCGTCGACCTGCAAACCCTGCCACAACCCCTGGTCGAGGTTTCGGAGTTCTTCGACCGTCCGAGGTCGAAGCCCGAGGGTCCGGCCCACAGCCTCGGCGGTCCGGACGGCGTTCTCGCTCGGCCCGCAATAGAGCGCCGAGAGCGCGAGCCCGGCAAGCTTCCCGGCAAGCTCGTTGACCTCGGCCCAGCCTCGGTCGCTCAGGGGGACGTCGAGGACCCCCATGACTCGGTTTTGCTCGTCGTAAACCGTGGCGCCGGGGCGAATCAGGACGATTTGGGTCATTCGGGGGTCGGCGCGGCCGGCTGGGCCGGGGCACTGCCTCGCTCGACGCCCGACCGGATCGCCTGGTTCAGTTCGGCCAAGGCGGCGGCGTAGTTCCCGTCGGGGCGGAAGACCCCCGAGCCGACCACCATCTGCGAAACCCCCGCCTCGGCGGCGAGCTTGGCCGTGTCGGGCTTGATCCCGCCGTCGATCGAGATCCACAAACTCGGCCGTTCGAGCCGGAGGGCGCGAACCTTGTCGAGGACCGACGGGTCGAACTTCTGGCCGCCAAATCCCGGCATCACGCTCATCACCAGGACGGCGTCGGCCAGGTCCAGGAACGGCTCGATACTCGCCAAGGGGGTCGGCGGGTTGAGCGCGATCGACGCCCGGCAACCGGCCCCCTTGATCCGCCGGATGAGTTCAGTCGGGTCGGGCACGGCCTCGATCTGGAAGATGATCGTGTCGCAGCCCGCCTGGGCGAAATCATCGAGGTAGCGGGCCGGGTCGGAGATCATCAGGTGGGCATCGAATGGAAACTCGGTCCGCTTCCGCCAGTCGCGGATCACCGGGGCGCCGTAGGTGAGGTTGGGGACGAAATGGCCGTCCATCACGTCGAGGTGGACCGCGACGGTCCCGGCGGCCTTGAGGGCGTCGAGTTCCTCGCCCACCCTGGTGAAGTCGCAGTTGAGGAGCGAAGGTGTCACAAAGGGCCGAGGGGCTGAGTCCCAGACCTTGAGCCTGGCCGATCGTTCCGCGTCGAGCTTGTCGTCCCCCATCCGTCGGTTCACCTTCTCAAAGAGTGGATGGCCGCTCCCAGGTTCGATGGGTTCTCAAGACGGACCCCTTCGAAACGGATCAGCTCTCAAATCAACGATCGGCGATGGCGGCGAGCGAGTTGAACGATTTTCCTTCGAGGCATTCGAGGAACGCTCCGCCTCCGGTGGAAACGTGGGTCACCTTGTCGGCGAACCCGAACCGCTCGACGGCCTCGGCGGTTTCTCCGCCACCGACGACGGTGATCCCCGAGGATTTCGCCATCCCCTCGGCGACGCCGAGCGTCCCCTTGCGGAACGGCTCGTCTTCGAACTTGCCCATCGGGCCGTTCCAGACGACGGTCCCCGCCGAGGCGAGGATCTCGTTATAGAGCTTGACCGTTTCAGGTCCGATGTCGATCCCGATCCCGTCGTCGGGGAGGTCGGAGCCGGCCACGACCCAGGTCCGCGAGTCGGGGTTGAGCGTCTCGGTCATCAGGTGGTCGACGGGCAGGACCAGCTTATCGCCCGCCAGTTCGAGGAGCTTCCGGGCCTCATCGAGCTTGTCGGCTTCGACCCGGCTCTTGCCGATCGGGTGCCCTTGCGCCGCGAGGAACGTATAAGTCATCGCGCCGCCGATGAGCAGCTTGTCGATCTTGGGCAGGAGGTTCTCGATGACCCCGATCTTGTCGGAAACCTTGGCCCCGCCCATGATGGCGACCATCGGGTGCTTGGGGTTCTTCAAAAGGGTGTCGAGGATCTGCAACTCCTTCTCGACGAGGAAGCCGATCCCCCGGTCTTGCGCGAGGAACTGCCTCGGGACGGCGACCATCGACGCCTCGTTGCGGTGGCAGGTCCCGAAGGCGTCGTTGACGTAGACGTCGGCGAGCAGGCCCAGTTGCTTGGCGAACTCGGGGTCGCCTTTCTTCTCGCCGGGGTTGAACCGGACGTTTTCGAGGAGGACCACTTCCCCGGGCTGGAGCGCGGCGGCGGCGGCGTTGGCCTCGGAGCCGACGGTGTCGTTCACCTTGGTCACCGGGCGACCGAGGAGTTCGCCCAGTCGAGCCGCGACCCGGTCGAGCCGGTACACCTCGTCGGTCAACGGGTCGCCGATCGGGCGACCGAGGTGGCTGACCAGGATCAACGACGCCCCGGCATCGAGCGCGAAGTTCAAGGTCGGCAGCGCGGCCTTGATTCGCCGGTCGTCGGAGATCGCCCCATCGACCGTCTGCGGGACGTTGAAGTCGACGCGAACCAGCACCTTGCGGCCCTTGAGGTCGAGGTCGCGGATCGTCTGCTTGGGCAATGCGGTGTCCTTTTCGGAGGGGCGGTCGATCAAACCGGCGAGGGAGAGGGGTGTTTCGTGCCCTTCCCCTTTTGGCTGCAAACCCCGAGCCTGAATCGATCAGCCGAGGTGGGCGACCTTGGAGATTAGTTCGGCGGTCCGGTTCGAATAGCCCCACTCGTTGTCGTACCAGGAGATCGTCTTAACCATGTTGCCGCCGATGACGGTGGTCCATTCTGCCATGAAGATGCTCGAATGCGGGTTGCCGACGATGTCGCTGGAGACCAAGGGGTCGGTCGCGTATTCGAGAACCCCCTTGAGCGGCCCTTCGGCGGCGGTCTTCATCGCGGCGTTGATCTCGTCTTTGGTGACGTCTCGTTTGAGGATCGACGTCAGGTCTGTGATGCTCCCGTCGGGGACGGGGACGCGGAGCGAGTAGCCGGTGAGCTTGCCGTTGAGTTCGGGGATCACCTCGCCGACGGCCTTGGCGGCACCCGTCGTCGAGGGGATGATGTTGATCGCGGCGCTACGGGCGCGATAAGGATCGGAGTGGATCTGGTCGGCCACTCGCTGATCGTTGGTGTAGGCGTGGCAGGTCGTCATCAGGCCCTTCTCGATCCCGAACGAGTCGTTGAGGACCTTGGCCATCGGCGCCAGGCAGTTGGTCGTGCACGAGGCGTTCGAGATGATCCGGTCGCTAGCCTTGAGGGTGTGGTCGTTGACCCCCAGGACGATCGTGGCGTCGAGCTTGTCTTTCGCCGGGGCGGACAGGATCACGCGCTCGGCGCCCGCCGAGATGTGCTTCTGGAGGCTGGCCTTGTCGGTGAAGAATCCGGTCGACTCCAGGGCGACCTGGCAGTTGAGCGCCTTCCAGGGCAAGTTGGCCGGGTCGCGTTCCTGGGTGATCTTGATATAGCGACCGTTGACGAGCAAGCCCCCCTCGGCGACTTCGACGGTGCCGTTGAATCGGCCATGAACGCTGTCGTATTTGAGCAGCAAGGCGAGGTGCTTGGCGTCCGACAGGTCGTTGATCGCGACGATCTCGTAGTCCTGGGGCGACGCCGCCATGACCCGGAACACCAAGCGACCGATCCGACCAAACCCGTTGATCCCGACTCGAACCGCCATGCGACCGATCTCCTGATAGCGAGCGACGCGGACGCGGGGACCACTCGGCCCCGAACGGCCCGCCAGTGCGACTCATCGCGCAAGGCTTTGCAGGTATTTTGCGATGAGGAGTCGCCCGAAGCACGGATTATAGGCGTCAGATCGGTGGGCTGTCAACGCGATGGAGGCGACGCCGATGTTGATCGGATTATCGCTATCAAACCTGGAAATTCGCTGGGATCAAGAATGGCAAAGGGCAGGATCGCAAATCGCAGAAGATCAAACCATCTTGGCTTCTTGGGTTTTGTTGCGATTTGCGATCCTGCCCTTTGCCACGAAATCATCGGTCTCGAAAGCAACGCGACCTCGGCGGTTGGGCCGAGGTCGTCGCTTGTCGGGATCGAATCGTCGGATCGCGCCGGGCGATCAGGGCTTCGGGTTGGGCGAGGGCGGAGTGGTCCCCGAGTTCAAATGTGTGCCCTTGAAGCCGTGGAAAACCTCGGTGGGGTTCTCGACCGGAGGGGGCGGGGTGTTTTCGGCGGTGGCGTTCTTGTTGGCGTCGCCGGGTTGCCCGATGACCTTGTCGCGGGCGGAAGTCATCAAGGGGTACAGGTCCTGGTAGACCGCCCGCTGCTTGGCGGTCGTCGCCGGGGCGAATCGCAGGTTGTAGGCATGCATGAACCGGATCAGGTTGCCGACCGAAGTGGTCTTGACCTTTTCGAGCTCGGAAAGCAACTTCTCGACGTTCGGCCGTTCAAGCATCTTGGAGAGTCCGGCCAGACCCTTCAGGTAGTTGATCGCCTGAAGGTGGTCGGGTTGCTTGGTCTTGGGGATCGTGTCGCCGACTTTCTGGTACAACCGGGCCACAGCGTCGCGGACCTTGGCGATCGTCTCGGGCTTGAGCGTCCCGCCGTCCTTGTCTTCGGCCAAGGCATCGTCGACCGCCTTCTTGTAGGCTTCACGCTCGGGCTTGAAGGCGTCGGAGCGGAGCGGAAGGGGCCAATCTTCGGGGTCGGTCAGGTCGTCGAGCGAGATCGTGAGCGCGTCGGTCTCGTCGCGGAACGGGATGTCCTTGATCGCCTCAGGGCTGACGCTACCGTCGGCCTGGCGAAGCCCCGACCCTCGCATGATCTTCGGATCGGTCAACTGATTGAGCAGGACGTTCAAAGCATCGCCGTTGTCAATGTCTTCGTTGGTGGGGGTATCGCGAATCCGGGCTTGCCGGGCGTCGTAATGGGCTTTATCCAGGTTGAGCCGACGGCTCTGGTAGGCGTTGTAACGCCTTTGGGCTTCGAGCTGGGAGTTGTACAAGTACTGGTTGTACCGCAGCAACGTATTGGTGTTGATCGAGCCGGCGACGGCATTCTCCTCCTCGAAGAGACCCACGCCGGCCGCTTCCGCGCCATAACCTCGTTCTTCATCACCGGTCGCCGACGTAGTCCAGCCGCCGAACCCGCCGTAACCGCCGCTCCCGAACCCGGCGCCGCCGTAATACTGGGCCTCGGCCCCCGCCGGGCTTAACACCGCGAACAAGGTGACGCCACTCAAAACCAACCGAACGCTGCGAAGCATGGAAGTTTCTCCTTCGCTCATGGTCCGTCCGAAATTCGATGAGGTCGACGAGGTCGGGTCGATGCTCGATCCGAGCCGGCTCGCCAATCCGCTCAACGTACGCACCAATCTTACCCAGGTTGTCGTGCAAGCGTGGTGCCAGTCGTTGAAATATGACCTTTTTTCTCAAGTCAGTCGTCGAGGGGAACCAGATCCTCGTCGATTTTCTCGGCCTCACGCACCGGGGGTGACGGTGGCTTCGAAGCCAGGGCAGGTCCTGCCACCTCGAACCTGTAGATCAGGTGGGCGATGGCCACCTCGTCGCCGGAGCGAAGCTGGGCCTCTTCGACCCGAACCCCGTTAACGTAAACGCCGTGGCGGCTTCCCAAATCACGGATCAGGACGCGGTCGTAGGCCACCGCCAGGCAACAATGCCGTCTGGAGATCTGGGGGGCGTCGATCCGAACGTCGGACTCGGGGTGGCGCCCCACCAGGAGGATCGACCGATGAATCACGATGAGGGGCGCAGAACCAGCTTGGAGAGGAACGAGCTGGCCCGACATGCTTGCGCCTCCCGGTCATGTCCGTCGAAAATCGAATCAACCACTCTGACCCGTCGGCTTAGGCGTTAGGATTCCCAGATTGGGAGAGGACTTGCGCGATCCCGGGAGCGAATCGGCTACCTCGCGAGTCAACCCACGCACGGCCTTGACGGCGACGGAAGCCGAATTATATGGCGAAACCGGCTCCAGGACTACCGCCTTCACCTCCTCGAAAATCGGAGGGATCACCGAAGATTCGCCCGAATCCAGGTGACGGCATCGCCCAACGACTCGCGGATCGGTCGGGGGACGAGGCCGAGTTCGCCCAAGCTCCGGGCGGCGTCGAAGTGCATCGTCCTTCGGGTCAAGCGGACGCCCGTCACGGTCGCCTTGGGGGGCTTGTGCGAGATCTGGTCGGCCCAGAACTCGCTCAGATAAGCCACCGCCAGGCCGACCGGGTACGGCACATTCCAGCGAGGGACCGGGACGCCCGATCGCTCGGAGAGGATACCGAGCAGGCTCAAGAGCGTCAGGTTCTCGCCCCCCAGGAGGTAGCGGCGCCCCGGTTGGCCCCGGTCCATCGCCCGAGCCAGCCCTTCGGCCACGTCTCGGACGTCGATCAGGTTCAGGGTGCAATCCATCCGCGCAGGGAGCTTGCCGTCGCAAAAGTCGCGGATCAACCGGGTCGGCGGCGAAATCCCTCGATCGCCCGGCCCGACCGGCATCGTCGGGTTGACGACTACCACGGGAGCCCCGCCCTTGGCCCGAGCCATCGCCTCGTTTTCGGCCCTGAGCTTCGACCGGCAGTAAGGCCCGACGGCGTCGTCGAGCGTCACCTCCACATCCTCGGCGATCGGCCCCCGCCGCCCCGGTCGGGCGCAAGTCAGGATGCTCTCGGTGCTGACGTGGACCACCCGCTCGGCCCCGCCGCCCAGGGCCGCGTCGAGGACGTGGATCGTCCCCCGGTGGTTCACCGCGTCGAACTCCCGCCGGTCGAGCGCCCAGAGGTTCGGGTTGGCCGCCAGGTGATAAACCCAACGCCCGCCGCCCACGGCGAATCGGGTCGCCTCGCGATCCCGGATGTCGGCCCGGACGACCTCCACGCTCGGGTCGAGGTGCCCCACGTCCGCCCCCGGCCGCTCGACCACCCGAACCTTTACCCCCGCCCGGACCAACCGCTCGACCAGGTGCGAGCCGATGAAGCCCGCCCCACCCGTCACCACCGTCGTGTCGGCATCCATTCCGATTCACCCTCCATCATCATGATATACCAGGTCCGAGGGCGCATCATCGTCGGAGTGAACGGATCTCGTAGAAAATCTGGCCTCCCCCCAACCATTGCATCGGGCCAAAGACGCCGGTCTTGACCATCTTGTCGAACAACTCGGTCGTCTCGAAATCCGAGAATCCGTAGTTGCCCGGCTTCCGGTAGCGTTCGATCTCCGACCAGTCGACGTAGACGTGGGTGATCCCCCGGTCGGTCAAGGCGGCCCGGATCGCTTCGGGCGAGTTGTCGCGGGCGAGGGATTCGAAGGTGTCTCGGTTGAACACGGTGTTGTAAAGCGGTCGGTGCCCGAGGCCGAACGTGCCCGCCTGACCGATCACGAGCGGTCGAGCGCCCGGGGGGAGGACCGAGTCGAGCTTGGCCAGGCCGGGGGTTCCCGATTCGGCGGTTTCGGTCCGGACGGTGGCGAGGTCGCCGGTCCAGGCGGTCGGGCCGGACAACTCGGTCGAGCAGAGCGTGGCGTTCGACCCGATCGCCAGCATCAGCACAAGGGCCAGCCAGAAGGAGGCGATCCGCGATGTCGCCGCGAACGCATCGGCTCCCAAGCCCGCCAGGACGGCCAAGGGGGGCAGCATCGGCAGCCAGAATCGGTCCAGGCGGTGGGTCAACAACCACCAGGTCAGGAACAGGTACGCCGAGTAGATCGCCAGCCCCGAAGCGGTTCGCCGCCCCCTCGCTCCGAGCCACGCCAACGGGACCAGGGCGGCATAAAGCGGCGACTGCCAGTCCGACCGACCGGCGGCGTCAAGCACCGACCGGGCGAGCAGGTCGAGCCGGGCCGGTTTCGCTCCATGCGCCGCTTGCCACCGCGCTTCCCGGCCCGCGTCCCACTCCCGCCCGCCAAACACGGACCACGCCAGCGGATAAACCGGATTACCGGTGTCGACCACGTTCTTGCCCAGCCAAGGAGCCACCACCAACCCCAACCCGACCGCGAAGCCGACGAGTAGCTTGCTCGACCGGGTCCGCCACCCTTCGATCAGGACCACCAACCCCGTGGGGATCACCGCCGAGATCAGGGCGGGGTACTTGATCGCCATCGCCCCGCCCGCCAGCAGTCCGACCAGGACCCCCCAAGCGATCGGTGGCGGCCTGGACCCTTCCGAAGCTTTCCCACCAAGCCAGCCGAACCGGATCACCGCCCAGACCAGGGCGGCGTGGAAGAAGCATAACGGCCCCTCGACGAAGGGTGAACTCCCAACCCGGAAGATCCAGGGGGTCGTCAGATAAACGATCGCCGCGAACCAGCCCGCCCGCGACGAACCGCCGACCCGACTCGCCGTCGCCCCGATCAAGACCGCCGAAGCCGGAGCGAACCAGGCGACCAGCTCTTGCCCCACCAAAGCCCCGAGCCACCAGTCCCCCGCCACGAGCATCCCCAGGAGGTGGAGCATCTCGACGCCAGACGGCATGCTTGTGTAGACGTTGTGCGGCAAGAACGTGATCCGACCGTCGAGATAATATTCCTTCGGCCCCTGGAGGTGATATTCGAGGGCATCGAACTCGATCGTCGGCAGCATCGCCCCCAGGCCGATCATCACCAAGAAAGGACCTCCCAGCGCGATGAACCCAAGGATCTGGCCGATCGACCAGAACTCGACGGGTTCGCGATCCACCGATGATCGCCCTGGCTCCCTCCAGCGGACCCAAGCTTCGAGCCCGAGCCCCGCGACGATCAACCCGGCCAGGGTCACCCGGGTGGCGGTGGGATCAAGCCCGATCGTCCGACCCAGCAGCAAAGTCCCCACCCCCAAGGCGGTCGTCCCCAGCCCAAAGCCGACCGCGACTCGCTCGAACCGCGAACCGACTCGAACCTCCAGGCCTCGCAAGATCATCGACCCGACCGCCAGCGCCGCCCCGGCGATGACGAGGCTCGACAGGACGATCGGGCGACGTTGCGGGAGGTTCTCGAAGTGGCTCAGGTTCCCGCAAGCCTGACCCAGATACGAGTCCTCCCAGCGAAACCCCGGCACCACGGCGGGCATCGCCCTCATCAGGAGGTCGAACCGGCGGATTCCGGCACCCCCGACGCTCGGGAGCGGTTCGACCAGGAACCAGCCCAGCCAGACCGCTTGAACCAGGATGATCCCGACGATCGAGATGACGGACGGGATCGGTTTCCACGCATCCCACTTCATAGCGTCGGGCCGATCAGCCAGGGGGCGAACTCTTCCTCGCCGACGCCGACGGCTTCGCTCTTGGTGTTTTGACCGCCGGCAACCGCGAGGATCAGGTCGAACAGCCTCCGACCGGCCGCCTCGACCGGCTCGCCATCGAGGATCGTCCCGGCGTCGATGTCCATGTCGTCGGACATCCGCTCGAACATCGGCGTGTTGGTCGCCAGCTTGACGCAAGGCGTCGGCTTCAAGCCCAGGACCGACCCCCGGCCCGTCGTGAATACCAGGACGTTGGCCCCGCCCGCGACCAGCCCCGTGGTGCAAACCGGGTCGAACCCGGGGGTGTCCATGAAGACCAAGCCGGGACCTTGGACCTTCTCGGCGAAACCGACCACGTCGACCAGAGGCGAGGTCCCCGCCTTGGCCAAGGCCCCGAGCGACTTCTCGTAGATCGTGGTCAATCCGCCCGCCTTGTTCCCCGGCGACGGGTTGTTGTTCAAATCGGCGCCGAAAACCCCGGCATACCACTCCCACCACTTGATCCGCTCGATCAGCTTCTCGCCGACCTCGGGGCGGACGGCGCGCCGGGTGAGCAAGTGTTCCGCCCCATAAATCTCGGTCGTTTCGCCCAAAACGGCGGTCCCTCCGCTCGCCACAACGAGGTCGGCCGCCACGCCCAGCGCCGGGTTCGCCGTGATCCCCGAGTTCCCGTCCGACCCGCCGCATTCGAGGGCCAGGCACAACTTCGAGGCCGGTTGCGCCGTCCTCCGGCAAGAGTTGGCTTGCGGGAGCAGGTCGGCCACCGCTCGGGACACCGCCTCGACCGTCCGGTTGATCCCGCCTTGATCCTGGATGTTGATCACCGTCGGCCTTCGCCGCTCGCCCGAGGTCCGGGATGAGCCGGGGGCGATCAAGTCATGGACTTCGACGATCTCCCGAGCCTGGCTGACCTCGCAACCCAGGCCGACCAGCACGCAGGCGGCGACGTTGGGATGGTGCGCGAACCCGGCCAGGACGCGCTCAAGCTGGATGTGGTCGGGCCCTCGGGTCGGCATCCCGCACCCGCCTTTGTGGGTGACGGCGAACACTCCGTCGACGTGGGGGAAGTCGCGCTTCCACTCCGGCCCCCGGAATCGGTCGGCGACGGCCCTCGACGTGCTGGCCGAACAGTTCACCGCGCTGATGACCACGACGTAATTCCGGGTTCCCACCCGCCCATCATCGCGGAGGTAGCCTTGAAACGTTCGAGGCTCGACAAAGGGCAAGGCAGGAGCGGATTCCGAAGCATGAGCATAATCGCGAGCGAACAGGTCGGCCGCAACGTTGTGGACGTGGACCCATTCGCCCCTTTGGATCAACTTCGACGCGAATCCGATGATCTGCCCATACTTCCGGACCGGCTCACCCGGAAGGATGTCGACCACCGCGACCTTATGCCCCAAGGCGATCGGCTCGCGGACCTCGACGAATCCCCATCCAAGCTCCAGCCCAAAGCCCGAAGGGATCGGCCGGGTGGCGACCGCGACGTTGTCGTCCCCCCTAAGCAAGACCGCTCGCCGAGCCTCGGTCGCCGTCGCCATCGGATAAGTTCCTCTTGGTCGGTCCTGGACGCAAGTTGCCCCGCTCATTGAATCAGTCTAGTGGACACCGGGCCGGTTGGGGAACCCGACCTTGGTTGGAATCTTCTCCCTCTTTGGGTGGTTCTGCGTTACAATTTCGATGTGGTTTTGCTCAACCCAAGTTGATCGCGGCGGCCCGACCTGATGCTTAATTTCACGCAATAAACCTCGACCGTTGCGGCGGTTCCCGGCAATACCGACATCTGTGTTGATCGTTAAGCACGCCAAAGTTGAGGCAAGTCCATTATGGCAACAGTCATTTCCCCACCAGTCACCCGGACGCCGACGGTCGCCGACGTTTTGACCGAGGACATCCCCGTCGGTCGGGTCCTCGTTCAACCCACTCCCGGCACCGCGACGGTGGCTGACGTGGAGGCCATCTGGTTGAAGGAGCGTCGGTTGTGCGAACTCGTCAACGGAATTTTGGTGGAGAAGACGGTGGGTGCTCTCGAGTCTTCTCTGGCGATGATGCTTGGCCACTTCTTGATCGGCTTCGTGTTGCCGCGACGACTCGGCATCGTGCTCGGGCCTGACGGCACGATTCGGCTCAATCCGAAGCTGGTTCGCATCCCCGATGTCGCATTCTTCTCCAGGGGCCGGTTGCCTGGCGGCCGGCTCCCGGGTGAAGCGATCCCGTTGATTGTGCCCGATCTGGCCGTCGAGGTACTGAGCCCGAGCAATACCGCCGCCGAGATGGAACAGAAGCTCCGCGACTATTTTGCCGCCGGAGTGAGCTTGGTCTGGTATCTCGACCCCCGAACACGGATGGTTCGCGTTTATGAGGCGGTCGACCGTATGACCTGCGTGGAAGAATCCGGCACGCTCGACGGTGGAATGGTTTTGCCGGGATTCACGCTCAAAGTCAGTGATTGGCTCGACGCCGCCCAATAATTCAACTTGACGTTGGGGATCAAAAGCGGCGAGCTGGTCACCTCTGCGTAAGACGCCTTTCCGAAGGGTCGCCGGGGCGATACAATCCTCTTTAGACCGCTGGTGCGAATTGCGAACGACGTTCGAAGGATGCCCGACTCGGTTCGAGGGTCGGGCGGTTTCGTTTGTGGGGTTTTCGTGAAACCGGGCGATGGTTATTGAAGTCGCCCGGGGAATCGCCTAGCCTTGGTCAATTCGAGTCGACCGGCGTGGTGGGTGGTCAATCAAGTGGCCTGAAAGGGTCGCGGGGTCAGTGGGTCGGCGGTTCTCTCACAGCGAAGGCTGCCGACCGGGGGGGTGATGGACAAGCCGATGTATGTACCGAAGCAGCTTTTCTTCACCAAGGGCGTGGGAACTCATCGCGAGAAGCTGACCAGCTTCGAGATGGCCCTCCGCGACGCGAGCATCGCCTGCTACAACCTGGTCCGGGTGTCGAGCATCTTCCCGCCCAACTGCGAGGAAATCTCGGTCGAAGAAGGGGTGCCCAAGCTCCAGCCCGGCCAGATCGTCCACGTCGTGATGAGCGAGTGCGCCACGGCCGAGCCCAACCGCCTGATCGCCGCCAGCGTCGGCGTGGCCAAGCCCCGCGACAAGACCACGTTCGGCTACCTGTCCGAGCACCACGCCTACGGCCAGACCGCCAAGCTCGCCGCCGACTACGCCGAGGACCTCGCCGCCGAGATGCTGGCGACTGTTCTGGGTGTCGAGTTCAACCCCAACAGCTCGTGGGACGAGAAGCGCGAGATCTGGAGGATCGCCGACGTGATCTACCAGACCAAGGAAGTGACCGTCACCGCCGTCGGCGATAAAGACGGCCTCTGGACCACCGTGGTCGCCGCCGCGATCCTCCTACCATGAGCGACCAAGGCGACTCGACCAACCTCGAACCGTCGGATCAAGGACAAGGCGCGGCCGGGGGGAAATACCTCCACCGCGTCAGCCAGCATCGGATCGCTCCACCCGCCGTGACTGGGGGACACCTCGCCGCCGACTTGATCGACCAGACGTTCTTGAGCTACAACGCCGGTCGTCTCCGCGAAGTCTGCCAGGTGTTCACCCGGAAGATGCTCGAAGCCGACTGCACCGTCGGCGTGTCGATCTCGGGGGCGCTTACGCCTGCGGGCTTGGGGATGAGCACGCTGATCCCCTTGATCCGCGCCGGGTTCATCGACTGGATCGTCTCGACCGGGGCGAATCTGTACCACGACACCCATTACGCCCTCGACTTGCCGCTCCACCAGAGCCGGCCCAACCTCGACGACTTCGCACTCCGCGAAAACGCGATCATCCGGATCTACGACATCGTCTTCGACTACAAGACGCTGCTCGACACCGACAGCTTCTACCGAGAGCTGATCAAGACCGACGTCTTCGCCAAGTCGATGGGCACGGCCGAGTTCCACTATGAAGTCGGCCGCTTCCTCCACGCCCGGGCCGAAGCGCTCGGCCGCCCCTCGAACAGCTTGCTCGCGGCGGCATTCGAGGCGGGGGTCCCGATCTACACCTCGTCGCCCGGCGACAGCTCGATCGGGATGAACCTCGCGGCCTTGACCTTCCTCGACTCGAAGCTCCAGATCGACCCGCTCCGCGACGTCAACGAAACGGCCTCGATCGTCTACAAGGCGAAGCGGAACGACGGCAAATCCGGCGTCCTGATCCTCGGCGGCGGGAGCCCCAAGAACTTCATCTTGCAGACCGAACCGCAAATCCAGGAAGTCCTCGGCCTGGCCGAAGCCGGGCACGACTACTTCCTCCAGATCACCGACGCCCGCCCCGACACCGGGGGCCTCTCGGGGGCCACCGCCACCGAGGCGATGACCTGGGGCAAGGTCGACCCCGAGAAGCTGCCCGACTCGGTCACCTGCTACACCGACAGCACCATCGCCCTGCCCTTGCTGACCGCCTACGCCCTGGCCCGTCGCCAGCCTCGCCCACTTCGCCGGTTGTACGACGATCGGGAGGCAAGCTACAACGAACTTCGCGAGCTTTACCTCGCCCGGCTCGACGAGGAAGCGAAGGCGGGAACGCCATGACGCGGGTCGTCGCGGTCGACCCCGACCGCCCCGACCCCGAGATCATCGACCAGGCCGCCGCGATCCTCCGATCCGGCGGCCTGGTCGCATTCGGGACCGAGACCGTCTACGGCCTCGGAGCCGACGCCACCAACCCCGAAGCCGTGGCCCGGATCTTCGACGCCAAGGGGCGACCACCCACCAACCCCCTGATCGTCCACGTCGCCGACATCGATAGGGCGATCGACTGCGTCCGAGCCTGGCCCGAAGCCGCCGCCCTATTAGCGGACCAGTTCTGGCCCGGCCCGCTGACGCTGGTCTTGCCCCGATCTCACCTCATCCCCGACATCGTCACCGCCGGGCAGGAGACCGTCGGCGTCCGGATTCCCGCATCCTGCGTCGCCCGCGAGTTGATCCGCCACGCCGGTGTCCCGATCGCCGCGCCGAGCGCCAATCGGTCGAACCGGATCTCGCCCACCTCGGCGGCTCATGTTTTGAGAGACTTGGAGGGTGCGGTTGACCTCATCCTCGATTTCGGCCTCTGCTCGGTTGGGATCGAGTCGACAGTCCTCGACCTGTCCGGCTCGACTCCGACGATCCTTCGCCCCGGTGCCGTGACCGGCGACCAGATCGCTGTCACCATTGGCTGGCCGGTCGCTCACTTTGCCGGGTCGGTGGGGTCGAGCCAGGTCGCCGCCAGCCCCGGCCAACTGGCGGTTCACTACGCGCCACGGACCCCGGCCTACCGGGGCACTTGGTCATCCTTGGCGTCGTTCAACCCCGACCCGGGCCTGAGCTTCGGCACGCTCGTCCTCGGCGAGCCGCCCGGAGGCTATTTCCCGGGTGCCTTACGGTCCGGGCGTTTGGACAATCCGGCGATTGCCGCAACCAAACTTTATGACCGACTCCACGAACTTGACGACCTCGGCCTCGACTTCCTCCTGATCATCACCCCGCCCGACGACGAGCCGGGCTGGCTGGCCGTGCTCGACCGGGTGCGCCGGGCGACCCGCCCTTGGGATTCCAGGACGGGCGAGCCTTGATCCGGCCAGCCCCGGCCCGGCGGCCTAGCCTTTGGTGGGGACCGCGTGCGCGGGCGGGGTTGGATTGGGCGGGTTTGCAGCATTCCCCTTGGCTTTTCGCTGGGCGTCGGATCGGGCCTTGTTGTCCTTGACGAGCGCCTCGAACCGACCGCGCTGGGTTGGTCGCCCGAGCGCTGTGGCCAGGCGGTCGGACAGGTCGAACCAATGGGTCTGGAACCGGAGGATACCGTCGCGATCGATGATCCAATAGGCGGGCAACGGTGGGATTTCGGCCCCTTCACGCCACATCCGACGGATGGCCGGGTCGTTGGGAACGTGGACCACCGGGGCGGCCTTGTCGTTCAGCAAGGCGAGGTCTTTGACGGCCTCGGCGGCCTCGGCATCGAACGACACCCCGACCACGACCAGGGCGTCGGCCGAGAAGTCTTTGCGGAGCTGCCCTGGCGCGATCGGACCTCGGGGGAATGGCCCCGACAGGACGATCAGGACCGCCTTCCCCTTGAGGTCTTGCGACCGGACCCGCCGACCGTCCACGGCGGGTAGGTCGAAGACGAATGGCTCCCCCAGGCGAGGAGGGGGTAGGGTCTCGACCCCTTTACGCCGGGCCTCGGCCCGAGCCGCCTCGGCGGTGAGCCGGTCCGAGTCGGGCACCACGCGCTCGACCCCGACGAAGGCCGAGCCTGGTGGGTCCATCGCCGGCAAGTCGTCCCAGTTGTGGTGGGTGTATTCGACGGAACCGCCGGTCCCGCTCGATTTTCCGGTCGGAGAAACCCGCGCCGTGAAGCGGTTCCCGGCGGCATCGAACAGGACCAGTCGAAGCGCGACCGCAGACTGGCCGGATTGGGTGGACTGGATCAAGGAATAGCGGAGTCGCCCCGTCTTCGGCTCGAAGCTGGGGACGCCGATCAAGAGCCGCTCTCGGTTGCTTTTGCTCCACTCCTGGTCCGGCATCAACTCGCGCGGTTCGATCTCCCAACCGCAACCGGGGCTGGGAAGCAGGTCACCCCGTTCGGCGAGGCGTCCCAGGCCACCCGAACCCCCAGAGATGTTCACCGCCTCGGGCACACCGACAGCTTCGACCTTGGGTCGGGATTTGGCCTTGGGTCGGGGTTGGGCGTTGGTTGGTCCCGCCGACGCGGCGGGGACCGGCGGGATCTTGATCATCTGAAAACCCAACCCGCTGCCGATGAACCAGACCCCTCCCACGAAGCCGACCATCGCCGTCACACAGGCCACCAAGACCGCTCGCCAGATCGTCATCGATGAGCCTCCCCGGTCCACCTCATAAAACCTTGACTCCCAGCGTCATCATGCAAGCAGGCATGATGACGAGTCAAGGGGTGGGCCGGGTTCGTCGACGGTGATCTTTTACTTGTTCGCGGTCTTGGCCGTGGTCGCCGGGAAGCCGGGGGCGGCCAGGAACTGGCGGATTGGCTTGCCTTCGGGGAGGGTCCAGAGCCGGACCTCGCCGTCCCAGCTTCCCGAGGCGAACGTCTTGCCGTCGGGGGCGATACCCAGGCTATAAATCCAGTCGTTGTGGCCGGATAGGGTTTGCTTGAGGTTGTAGTCCTCGAAGACCCGGACCGTCTTGTCGACCCCGGTGGCGACGAGGGTCTTGCCATCGGGGCCAAATGCCAGGCGGAACACGGCGCCTCCGAAGCCGCCGACGATCTTGGTCTGCTTGCCGTCGTCGTCGGGGTTCCAGACGCGGACCTGATTGTCGTTGCCACCGGACGCGACGGACTTGCCGTCGGGGGCGAAGGACACGCAGTACACGATGTCGCCGTGGCCGGGGAAGGTGGCGAGGACCTCCTTCTTCTCGGCGTCGAAGACCTTGCTCGTCTTGTCCCGGCTGGCGGTGGCCAGGCGCTTGCCATCGGGGCTCCAGGCGATGTCGAAGACCCAGTCGGCGTGGTCCTCGATCGTCAGCAAGTCCTTGCCGGTGGCCACTTCCCAGACCCGGACGGCGCGGTCGGCCCCGGCGGCGGCGAGCTTGGTGCTGTCGGGGCTGAATGCGACGGCGAAGACGCTGTCGATCGTCTCGGGGAACTCATGGGAGGGGGTCAAGACGCCGTCGGGGGCGACCGACCAGAGCCGGACCGAGCCGTATTGCCCGGGGTCGCCGCCTGCGGTGGCCATCCACTTGCCGTCGGGGCTGAACGCGATGTCGTGGGTCCGCTCGGCGATCCCCTTGGTTCGCTCCTTGAGCGCCCCGTCGGAGGTGGTCCAACTCGTCAACTCATGGTAGCCCGAGGCGACGACCCTCGACCCGTCGGGGCCGAACGCCAGGGCCGTGATCGGGACCGGCGAAGGGTACGACTCGGGGACTACCGGCGGGTTCAGCTTCCGGAGCGCGACGAGCCACTCCTCGGTCGGGCTGGCCCCGTCGTACCTGGCCCCTTCCTTGACCCAACGCTCGATCAGGGCGATCGACGAGGCGGGCAGCGCGTCCATCTTCCAGGGCATCCTCGGCTCGGCATCCACCTGGCACGACTCGACGAAGTAGCTCGCGTCCGGGTCGCCCGGGATCAAGGTAATCCCCTGCCCGGCCTTGCCCCCCTTGGCCAACTGCGCGAAGGTCGTCATGACGTACTTCGCTTCCGACTTCTTCGTGTTGTGGCAAGCGATGCAGTTCTGGACCAGGATCGGGGCCAGGTCCTTCAAGAAGCTGACCGGCTGTTGTTGGGCTGGAGAAGGGGCTGTCGGCCCATCGAAGCCCATCGCGGTCGTCATGCAGGTTGCAATCATCAAGGAATAAGCAGTCAAGCGACTAATCATCGAGCGGAAGCCCTTCGGTTCGATCGGCCGATCTAGGATGTTCATGGGCTGGGCACCACCTTGATGAGCAATGGGGTCGGCGGCGTCGGATAGTCTTTCTTGTTGACCTGGAAGGCGACGGTCAACTTGGCCTGGGCTTCGACTGGGGCTGCTTTGGGGTCGGCGATGACCTTGAGAACAAAATCGGTCGCTTCGGGGGGGACGATCACCGGCTCGGCCTTGAGCCCGGCGGGCAAGCCGTCGAGTTTGACCGTGACAGGTTGGCGGAACGCCCCTCGGCGGAGAACCTTGCCTCGGGCGTCGCTCGACGCGCCCGCGAACACTTCGAGCTTGGGCGAATTTGACCCGGCGGTCACGGGGTGGACCACGTCGAGGGTGACGGCGGGGATGGCCACCGTGCGCTCCTGGTCGCCAAACTTCCCCTTGGCGGTGAACACGACGACCACCGGGCCGGGCGCGAGGTTGGCGGTGGTGCGCAGGCTAATCGCCCCTTCGAGGGCCTTGGCGGCGAGCTTCGAGTTGGGGGCGACGGCGAGGTCGGGGATCGTCGGGAGCGACCCGAAGGTCAACACCACGTCCTCGGCCCCGGTCGACCGGCTCGCCCGGACCGGGATCGAGACAAAGTCGCCGGGGACGACCTCGACCGGCGCGGTCGGGCTGTCGAAGTTCACCGGCGAGGGGGATGCCAGGGCCGAAACCAGGCCTTCGGCGGTAATCACCTCGGTGGCGAAGTCGGCTTGCTGGGCCAGGATGGTGGTCCGGGTCGCCTCGGCGACGATCGGCCCCGAAGGCCCGACCGCTTCGCCCACGACCCGGAGCGTGGTCCGATCGAACGAGACCCCGGGCGCGGTCGAGACCGACAAGCTCCCCACGGTCTGCCCGGGGGGGATCAGGCCGGGGCGGACGGACAAGCCGGAGGGCGGGTCGGCGACGTTCAAGGTGATCGGGCCGGCCAGGTCACGCCTTTCGACCTCGACGCTGATGCCAGCCGTCCCGCCTCGGGGGATGTTGACCTGGTCCTGCGTCCCGGCGAGGATCGAGAAGCCGGGCGGGGTTGGCTCAACCGTCAAGCGGTAAGGGAACCTCATCCCCCCGTTGCCGCCGAGGTCGCGGAGGCTGACGGTGATCTCGGTCGTCCCGGCGGGGACGGTGACGCTGACCTCGGGGTCGAGCGAGAGGATGGGCGGCTTCCTCGGGTTGGCCGGGGCGGACGGGGCCGGCTTGGCTCGGGCGGGGATCGCCGAGTCGTCGTCGTTGGCCAGGACCGCGCCGTTGACGCCTCGGACCTGGAGGACGCCGTCGAGTTCCGACCCGAGCGGGACCGCCTCGGCCGCGACCCGGAGCTTCTGGCCGGGCGACACGCCGAACACGACGAACGAGTCGGAGTCGCCGGGGGCCTCGATCCGGCCGTTGAATACGGCGGGGATCGAGGCTCGGATCGGCGGGGCGGCGGGGTCGGTCGGCTCTCGGTACTCGGGGTAGTCGCTCCAAGCCAGCGGCGGCAGCCCCTGGATGTCTCGGAGCCACCAGCCCCCGGTCGCGACCGGATTGGTGCCGAGGATGGCCTCGGTGATCCGGGGGCGGAAGTGCCCAGGCTCGGCGGCGAGGTCGGGGGTCAAGCAAAGGTCGGCGAGGTGGGGAATCGAGCCGATCAGGGTCCCGCCCGCGAGTTCGAACCGGACGGTTTCTCCCCGGCGACCTCCCAACGGGAAGATGGTCTCCGCCGCCGGGACCGCGCCGATCAGGAGCCGGTAGTTGGTCCGAGGCCCGGCCCCCTGGTATCGGGCGTCGGAAAGCTCGACCACATAGTCACCGTCCACGGGCAACTCGGCGAACAGGCGGGCGTCGGTGATTAGGCCGGGGGTGTCATCCGCCGAGGCGACAAACCGGCGCCCGAGGGTGCTCAGGCGAAGCGACGGGTCGACCCCCGACCCGACCCGGGCGCACATCGCGTCGATGACGATCCGTTCCCCTTTCCGGCCCGAGAACCGGAAAAAGTCGACGTCGGTCCCACTCGCCTGCCCTTCGACAACGGTCGGTGTCTCGATCTTCTGCGCCGAGGCGAAGACGCTGTTGTCTTCGGCCTCGCCGATGTGAGGAACCTGGTCGACGGCGAACAGGAATGGGTTCGACAAGCCCCCTTCGGTCTGGACCCGGACCAGGTACACCCCCACCGGGACGTCGACGCTCGGGGTGATCCGGACCTTCCAGGCGTTGGGATCGGCCTGTGGATTGGCCGAGGCCTCGGCATCGAACGAACCCAACCACCGAGGGGTACCCCCCAGGTTCGTCCCCGAAATCACGACCTCGGTCGTCACCCCCCGGCAAACGCCCGACGGGCTGATCGCGTTGATCCGAGGCGGTTCGGCCAGCGCGACCGAAGCGACTCCCATTTCCCAAACGAACCCAATAATCGCCGCAACTAGAAGTCTAGGCAGGATTTGGGGCATGCAAAGGCCCTCGGTCATGGGCAGGTGCGCGAGCGATGCGCAATCAGGCGGAGCCGCCGTTGAGGATTCAGCGTGGCATGAGCGAGGACCAATGTCAATCCCTCAGACCTGGCTCGACCCACCACGTCGCCTTGACGAAACGAACCCAATCTTTTGGGGGAATCGCTCTGGCGAAACGAACCCAATCCTGTTGACGATCGGACCTGGCGAAACGAACCCATTTCTTGGTCGAGCGTCGTTGTGACTTTTTGGGTTCACCGATCCACTCCGGGGAGAAACAGTTTCCTGCTCAATAAGATCGTTTCTGGGGTGGGGTCGTTAGTCGGGTTTTTTGGGAAATTCGCTCGGAATCCTCCCGATCGGTTCGAAAGATTGGCCCGCTCGCGGAGGTGCGAGCGGGCCGACGAGGCGATCAAGCAAGCTGGGATTCGAGGATCAGGCCTTGGACTTCTTGTAGAGCTGCTGGGCCATCTCGAAGATTTCCTCGGCTTTGTACTCGGGGGCGAAGGCTTCGGAAATATTGGCGAGGTCCGGCATCTTCTTGCCTTCGGGGGCGCCATCGAGGTATTCGAGCGGCTGGCCGTCGTCGGGGTGGGTGCCCTGCCAGATGTAGCCAGCGTCGCGGAAGTCGTCGATGCTGTAGCGGTACAAGCGGCGGTGGAGACCTTCGTCCTCGAACTTCTTGGCTTCGGGGAAGGTCGAGTTGGCGATCTTGGGGATCGGGAGCATCTTGGCCATCTCGACGCCGGTGAGCTGGTACAAGGCTTTGGCATAGGCCAAGGCGTGGACGCCGCCCCGGATGAACAGGTAGCCGAGCATCTCTCGGGCGCAGGGGTCGCTGGTCATCTCGTAGACGCGGAGCTTGTTGGTCCTGGCCCCGTTTTCGAGGAAGAAGTTATGCAGGAGGTCCAAGATCAGGTTGCCCGACGAGAAGACATAGTCTCCCGTCCAGGCGTTGCCGCCCGCGTTGCCGCAGAGCGAGCCAAGCCCGGTGGCGATGAAGTGGTGCTTGTTCCCGGTGTTCAGCCCCATGCCCAGGAGAGTCCCGTGGACGTTGGCCTCGTCGTCGTCGTTCATCTCGCGGGTGCCGGTCAAGAGCGAGTTGATCGTCGCCGACACCAGCTCGATGTGGCCGAACTCCTCGGTGGCGATGTTGGTGATCAGGTCATAGTAAGGCTTGGCCTTGGTCCGACCTCGGAAGTTGAACGACTGGTAGGTGTAGTTCATCAGCGTGGACATTTCGCCGAACCGACCGCCGAGCAACTCCTGGACGGCGGCGGCGGAGGCGGGATCTTGCCCCTTGGGCTTGGGCAACTCGATGGCGAGCCGATCGACGCGAAGGATCATGGGTGAATTCCTTGAAAAAGTCGAGTCCGGTGGGCGTGCCGGTCGTTGACTCTAGCGAAGCGATCGAGGGAAAGGTGGCGAAAGCGACTATATCCCCGACTTCCCGTCGCCACAATAACCCGTTCGATCGACTACTTGAGGTCGGATCGAGCCGAGACTGGTCCGGGTTTTCCCGAAGACACTGTTCTCATTGTCCAAGGCATCGTTATATTGAGCGAAGGAGACTCTCGTTCAGGACCAGGATCGATGCTGTGAACCGAACGGAATTGCGGCAACTGGCCGAGGACCGCGTGCTTGATGCTCAGGCCCTTCTCGATGCTGGTCGGTGGTCGGGAGCTTATTACCTGGCTGGGTATGCGATGGAGTGCGGACTTAAAGCTTGCGTCCTCGCCCATGTCGAGAAAACGGGGGCCATATTCATCAACAGCAATTTTTCGAAGCGTTGTTTCACCCACGATGTCAAAGAACTTATCGAACTCTGCGAGTTAAAGAAGCAACACGCTCATCAGCTCAACAACGCTCGTTTTGATGTGTTCTGGACGCTGGCGCTACTCTGGACCGAGGTGAGCCGGTACCAACAAAAGACCGAGTCTGAAGCCAGGCAACTGGTTGAGGCGATCACAAGCGAACCTGACGGAGTGCTTCCATGGATTCGAACCTTCTGGTAGGTGTTCGAGCTCATCAACTGAATGCGGGGCATCGGCTGCTCGCTCAACTCGTTCATGACAAATTCGAGGTCAGAGCCGCTTTCTGGGTGGAAGCGGATGAGAGTCGTAATGTGTATCTTTATATCGCCACTCCCCAGGTCGACCAAGAAGGATTGATCGAGCCGTATACAAGGTTACGAACCTCCCTTTCTCAATTGCAGGGCATCCCTCTGTCTTTGACGGATGTCAATTTGATCGGTATCACAAATCCGATGGCCAAGGACATTCTGGACATCCTCGCCTACGATTCCGATCGGTCGGGTGTCAACATCGGTCCAAGGCGTCTGGCCGATCAGATGATCGCGTGGGCCTACATCTATCCGGACGGCTATTATCACGAGCAGCCCGCTAAGCCCACGATTTCGGAAAATTTATTCCGCCAACTGTTCGACCTTCTGTCCCGAGGTCCCGGCTCTCATCCAGCATCGAAAGTCACGCTCCGCGACGGAAGTTCTTTTGTGGGTATTCCCACCTCGCTATCCTTGGACGATGATCAGTCGAGCGTCGTGAAGTTTGTTGTCGACAGCCCGCTGGCTCCCAGAGTCGTATCCACTCTCGATATCGTCTCGGTTCAGTAGTCGATCCGGCGGCGGGATGACGATAGTGGCGAGTGACGATTTTTTGTCGTAGATGATTTAGGGGCCGATACGCCGTGGCGGATTCGATAGATCAGATCGTCAAATCGGTTTGCCCGCTGGATTGTCCAGATACTTGCTCGATGCGGGTCACGGTCCGCGACGGGGTGGCGGTGGACCTTCGGGGCGACACCGAGCACCCGTTCACTCGGGGGTTCTTGTGCCAGAAGATGGCCCGGTACCTCGACCGGGTTTATAGCGCCGACCGACTCAAGACGCCGCTAGCTCGGGTCGGGCCGAAAGGCTCGGGCCGGTTCGAGCGGATCGGCTGGGATGAAGCCCTGAACCGGATCGCCGGTCGGTTTAAGGCGATCGCGGAGTCGTCCGACGGGCCTGAGGCGATCTTGCCTTACAGTTATTACGGGACGATGGGGAAGCTTCAGTCGAGTAGCCTCGACCGGCGGTTCTTTCACCGGTTGGGGGCTTCGCTCCTGGACCGGACGATCTGCGCCTTGGCGGGGTCGCAGGGATATGAATACACGGTGGGTCGGGGGCGGTTGGGGGCCGACCCGATGGCGGTGGCGGGTTGCAAGCTCGTGATCAACTGGGGTTCGAACACCGCGCACACCAACAGCCATTTGTGGAGCCGGATGATCCAGGCCCGGAAAAACGGCGCGACGCTGGTGGCGATCGACCCGTTCCGGAGCCCGACCGCCGCCCGGTCCGACTGGCACATCCAGCCCCGACCGGGGACCGACGCGGCGTTGGCTCTGGGGTTGATGCACGTCCTTTGGCGCGATGGTTTGGTCGATCAAGACTACCTTGATCGAGGGACTGTTGGGGCCGAACCGCTCCGGCAAAGGGCTTTGGAGGAGTACCCGGTCGATCGGGTTTCGGCGATCACGGGGGTCGAAGCCGCGACGATCGAGGAGCTTGCTCGGCGCTATGCGACCGAGTCGCCGAGCTTGATCCGGGTCAACTATGGCCTTCAGCGCCACTTCGGCGGCGGGATGGCGGTCCGGACGATCACCTGCTTGCCCGCGCTCGTCGGGGCCTGGCGGCACCACGGCGGTGGGGCTTTGCTCTCGACCAGCGGCGCCTTCGACTTCGCCGGCGATCGGTTGGCCCGGCTCGACCTATCGCCTCCCGGGACCCGGACGGTCAACATGAACCAGTTGGCCGAAGCCTTGGCCGGCGAGCTACCCGGCCCCCCGGTCCGGGCGTTGTACGTCTACAACTGCAACCCCGCCGCCATCAGCCCCAACCAGCGCAAGGTGATCGACGGGCTCAAGCGCGACGACCTGTTTACCGTCGTCCACGAGCAATTTGCCACCGACACCGTGGATTATGCCGATATCGTCCTGCCGGCGACCACCCAGTTGGAGCACGTCGACGTCCACGGGGCGTACGGCCACCACTTCGTCATGCTCAACCCGCCCGCGATCGCCCCTCTGGGCGAATCCCGGTCGAACGCCGACGTGTTTCGAGCCTTGGCCGGTCGAATGGGCTTCGAGGCCGAGCTGTTTCCCGACGACTCGACCCTGATCCGCGAAGCCCTCGACGGTGGAGCAAGCTTGAACGGGATCACGCTGGAACGGCTCGAAGCGGAGGGGTCGGTCCGGCTCAATCTGCCCGAAAAATATGCCCCGTTCGCCGAAGGGAGTTTTCCCACGCCGTCGGGCAAGTGCGAGCTTTATTCCGAGCGGATGGCTTCCGACGGCCACGACCCCCTGCCCGCTTACATCCCACCTCGGGAAGACCCGCAAACCCGCCCCGACCTCGCGGCGCTTTATCCGATCCAGCTTTTGAGCCCGCCCAAGCCGCAGTTCTTGAACTCGACGTTCGCCAACTCGCCCAAGCACCGGGCGGCGGCGGGCGACCCGACGATCGAGATGTCGGTGTTCGACGCCGAGGCCCGCCACTTGGTCGAAGGAGCTTGGGTCGAGGTGTTCAACGATCGAGGGGCGTTCCGCGCGAGGGTCGCACTCTCGGGGGTCGTTCGTCCGGGTGTGGCGGTGGCGACGGGCCTCTATTGGAACAAGCTCGTGCCGGGGCTTGGGAACGCCAACAGCACGACGTCGACCGGCTTGACCGACATGGGAGGTGGGGCGACCTTTTTCGACAACCTCGTTGATGTTCGAGCTTGCCCGGTCGAGGAGACCGTCGCCGAAGCGAAGGTGAGTGGTTGACCCATGGCGGTTCCCGAATCGGGTCGAGAAGATCGCCCTGGAGCAAGCCGGGAATCAAGCGGCGCTGGCCGAGGCGGCCCGGTACGCGGCGTACTCGGTGATGCTGACGTGGTTCGGCTCGATCCGCTGGAGAAACCAGCGATAGCCGGGCTGGGCGGCAAGGTCGTCGAAGGTCTCGGCGGATTCCAGAAGACCCTGCATCCGTTCGAGCTCTTCCCGATGATCCTCGCCGTCATAGTCGCCTTCATCCAGGAGCAGTTCGACGCACGACAACGCGGCATCTCGGGCTTCGCCGAAGGTGGCGTAATGGTCGTGAATCTCGGCGTCATATCGTGAATCCGCGTCGTAAACCACGGCGTCGACGGCGTCGATCGAAACGTGGACGAACGGCCTGATCAGGGTATCCATAGTAAGCTCCTCAAGCGAAGGCGTTGACCGCGACCCGTCTGAGGGAGTATACGCCGACAATCTTCGGTCGGTTCGCGGCCGGACCCGGATAAATTCTCCCGCGACGTTTTGATCGTCAGTCGCGGTCGGATCGAGGGTTTACCCTTTCTTTGAATGGTCAACGAAGTCGATCAGCGGTTGAGGTGGGTGGTCACGGCGTCGACCAATTTGTCGCGCTCGCGCTCGATCATGGCGAGGCTCGAGGCGTCGAGTGGGAGGCCGGGCACCTTGGATTGGTCTTCAAGCTCGCGGCAGAGGGCACCCAAGGCGTCGGCGCCCACCGTCTGACAGGCGCCGACGATCCCGTGCAAGATCCTCGCGGCCTGAAGTGAGTCGAGCACGGCATGGAGCCGCGCGATCTCGGATGCGACGTCGTTGAGGAGGCACCCGAGAAGCTCTCGCTCGAACTCGGCGTCGCCCTGGGTTAGCTCCAGGAGCCGGGCGAGTCGGAGGACCGGAAGTGAGGGGGGCGGTTCGGGAGTTTCGATGGTGCCATCGGGGGCCAGAGGGGTGGCTATCGGCCCAGGATCGGGGCGGACCACCCAGCGTTGAAGAATCTCGGACAGTTCCGAGACCGAGACCGGCTTGCTCAGGTAGTCGTCCATTTGCCCTGCCAGGCAGCGCTCCCGGTCGCCAAGCATGGCGTGGGCGGTCATCGCGATGATGGGCAAATGCCTGGGGATGGTGGTTTGTTCTTGCTCACGACGTCGGATCGCGGCGGTCGCCTGATACCCATCCATCCTGGGCATCTGCACGTCCATCAAGACCACGTCGAAGTCGGATTGGTCGAGCTTGGCCAGGACCTCCAGGCCGTCGGCGACAACTTCGGTCGAGCATCCTAACCTCTTGAGCATCTTGACGGCAACCTTCTGGTTGGTCGCGTTATCTTCGGCGAGCAAAACCCGGACGCCCGCCAGCTTGGGCGAGGGCGGGGTCGCCGAAGTTGATCGTGAGGGCGGAGGCTCGACGAAAACCAGGTCCGCCGGTTTCGAGGACGACTGGATCGCCTCGGTCACCACGCCGAGCAAGACGGCGGGCCGGATCGGCTTGGCGATCACCGCGAACCCTTGAGCGACCGAGGACACTTTGAACGAGCCACTTGTCATCAAGATCAAGGGGATCGCCATCAGGTTGGGATCTCGGAAAAGTTCCCGAACGAAGGAGGGTTTCGCTTCGGCCAGCCGCTCATCCACGAGCAAAACCGTCGCCCGCTTCTGCTCAATGGGTTGGGTCGACCGCGCCAGGGCCAAGGCATCGCCGGCGTCGTCGACCTCGATCACGTCGCCCCCCCACGCTTCGAGCTGGGCCCGGATCAATGCCCTGACCGTCGCGTTGCCGTCGGCGACCAGAATCACTTTTCCTCCCAGTGGAGAACCTTCCTCCTCGCCCGACTCGGCTTGTGGTTGAGGTCGAGGCCGTTCGACGAGGGGGATATCGAGGTGAAAGGTGCTGCCCTGGCCCAGTTCGCTCGACAGCCCAATGGCCCCGCCGAGGAGTTCGGCCAAGCTCTGGCAGATCGAAAGCCCCAGCCCGGTCCCGCCGTGGAGCCGGGCGGTGCTGCCATCGCCTTGGGTGAAGCTGTCGAAGATCGAGCTTCGACGGCTTTCATGAATCCCGATCCCGGTGTCGTAGACCGAGAGCCGGATCGACGCTCGGCCTTCGAGCGGTCTCGCCGGGTTGGTGAGCGGAATGTGGCGAGCCGAGACGCGGACCTCCCCCGCCTCGGTGAATTTGATGGCGTTGCCGACCAGATTCAAAAGAATCTGGCGAATCCGAGGCGAGTCTCCCTCGTACCACTCAGGGAGGTGAACCGGGAAGTCGCAGATCAATTCGAGCCCTTTGATGTGCGCCGGAAACGCCATGAGGGCGGTGATCTCCTCGACGACCGCTCGAAGGTTGAAGGCTTGGGATTGCACGGCCAGTCGGCCCGACTCGATCCTCGAAAAATCGAGGATGTCGTTGATCAGATTCAAGAGCGACCGTGCGCTGTCGAAGATGGTCGAGGCGAGGTCGCGCTGTTCGGGGTTGAGGTCGGTTTCGAGGAGAAGATCGACGACCCCGATCACGCCGATCATCGGAGTTCGGATCTCATGGCTGATGTTGGCCAGGAACTGCGATTTGAGCCTCGAACTGTCCACGGCGGCTTCTCGGGCGAGAACCAAGTCGTTGACCCGGGAGGCGACCACGATGATCCCGCCGATCTGGTCATCGGCGGTTCGCCAGGGGTGAACCGCCCACCGATAATAATCGACCCGCCCATCGTCGTGTTCAAAGGGGTCTTCATCGGCGCTGATGATCTCGCCCGCAACGCCTCGGCGATGGATCTCCCTCCAACGCTCGGGGAGGTCGGGGATGACCTCGTAGTGCGAGCGGCCGACGATTGACTGACCGGTCCTGTCGTGGTCGTCGAGCCAGCGGGCCGAGTGGGCCAGATATCGCATCGAAGTATCAAACAGGGCGATGGCGATCGGGGCGCAGGCGATGGTCTCGGCCAGGATGTGCCGCTCATGATCCGCTTCGACTTGTTCGAGGTGCCGTTCGGTCACGTCCTCGAACTGGCAGATCCAGAAGGGAGTCGAGCGGTCGGCGATCATCGTCGGCGACAGGTTCAAGCGGCCCCAGATCGTCCCCTTGCTTGGATGCTGAAACCGGCGTTTGACCAGCTTGGCACCCCCGGTCGGCAGGGTCAAGTCGGCTCCGAGGGCTTCGCGGTCCTCGGGGCGAACCAAGCCGAGCAAGCTGGTCGCCCCGAGCCCTGCGGCATCCTCGCCGAAGACGTCGCAAAACGCCTGGTTGAACAAGATCCAGCGACCTTGAGCATCAAGAACCGAAAGCCCGACCGAGGATCGCTCGAAAGCGAGGCGAAAGAGTTCCTCCGACGAGTCGCTCGGAGGTTCGGGCGACGACCGGGTCGAGGTCGCCGGACCGAGCGCGCCTGGCTCGATCAAAGCCATCACCAGCTCTGCCTCGGCTAACTGGCGGCGAAGATCGGCGATTTGGGCTTGGATGGTCAGTGCCGAGGCGGATTTTGGTCGCATCGCAACAATCCCCCCCGGGGTTTGGCAGCCGATCACGCTGGATTGGCACTGTGACGAGAATCGGAAATTCTGATCAAGCGGAGAAACGGCTCTGGGACGAGTCGCTCAAAGACGGCGAGTTGATCCTCTCTGACGATTGGGAAGCGGCAGGCAAATCTGACGCCATGAATCAATCCATGCAAAGCGAAATGGTCGTCTGGTTTTGCCCGACGCCGGAAAACACGACCATCGACGGACTAGAATTTTTCTTGGCGACCAGTTCGCGGATCGAGTTCCGGTGTCAAACGGGAGGGACTGCCTCAAACCCGCGCAGACTTTTCGGCAACCACATCGGTCGGGACGGGACTGGATTGTCGATTGGGGCGTTTCGTGTTTAAGACATACAACACATAATTAAACATTTTTACTGACATGTTAATACTAATATTTGTGTTGTGTTGCCAGAAAACGACAACCGAAGAAAATTTCGAGCGGTGTCTTGTTTCGAGTCGTCGTGTTCGATAGATTCACGTCTCGCTCGCCGGAATGAGCGTGACGACACCAAGAAGTGAGCTTCCAATGAACCGTCCCTCCCGCCGATTCCGACGACTGCGGCCTACGTTCCTTAATTTCGAGTCAATCGGCCCGGCGTCGGTCTTGGTGCCGATGCTCCCGGGGTTGAACCCGCCCGCATCTCGTCCGATGGTCGACGATTTCAAGGTTCCTCAATTCGAGCCAACACATAGCATCTCGGTTGGTAGAGTAGCAGAAAGCCTACTGGTTCATCACGGACCAAAAGTAGCTCTACCTGTCGGACAGCCATTAGGACATACTCAATCGGCGATCAAAAAACCCGTTGGTTTGGCATTCGGATCATTAAACCTTGGTATCCAAGCCAAGATAACCTTTGATGTTCAAGCCAAGATGCCGAGTTCCTCGGTCGGTGCAGGGTCGCAAGCTTCCTCTAATAGTCAAGCCGCAGGCCCGAACGCTCAATCGGTCTCAACCGCCTCGTCGAGAGGATCGTTTGCACCCAACACCTCAGTGGGACCGAACTCCCCGATGGTTCCTCTTGTTTCTCCGGAGGGTGATGCATCTGGCGGAAATTCATCGGCATCGGTCATCAAAGCAAATCCTAAGTTTGATGCTGTTACAGCTCGATCGACTTCAGGTCAAGCCGCTTTGATCCAAAACGATCAGCAATCTGCTTGGACCAATTACAGTCTCGGCTTCGCCCGTACCGATACTCATCCTTATTACGCTGACAAGTTTAGTAGCTATGCTTTTAACTCAACTCCTTATGTGGCTCCCACCAAGTTAAATTATGAAACCTCACAAAATTCAAACGTGACTTCCTACCTTTACAGCCGAGATGATTTTCTTTTGTACGTCTACAGTAGTGGTCAAGTCCAGAACCTATCCAGTGCTTACCACCTCTCCGGCAATGGGTTGGGTATTGTCCAGGCCAATCCCAGTCGCCCGTACACTTTTCAACCCCAAGATTTGGCTTCGTATCATTATGATCCGCCGATTGTGTACCCCTATTACAGCGAGGTTGGGCCGGATGGATATGGTGAACCGATCGATTTGTCCATCAGCGGACAGGCACTGCACGGAAACGTCCAACTGACTGAAAATATCGTTACTCAAGGCGGTTATGTTGGTTATAATTATGAGGACACGCAAACTCACACGTTTAATTATGTTTACACGCCGGATGAGAATTATCAAGGCCAAGATTCTTTCAGCCTCAAAGTCACTGATCGTCAGGGGAATAGCAAACAGCTTGTTTACAATATTTTCGATGTCGATAAAAACCTTGGGGTCAATTTTTCCCCCGGCAACCAAGCAAACCAAGAAGGCGATAGCATCAGTTTGGCTCTACCCACAGTTGATCAGCACCAGAATGATTTGTCTTACACCTTTCAAAATTTGCCCACCGGACTGAGTTTCGATCCAAGGACCGACGTGATCCGGGGCATCATTCAACCCGGAGCTTCATTCGCAAGTCCATATCAAGTTAACGTCACAGCATCTAATGGATATGGTGCGGCCGACAGCACGCAAACTTTTTCTTGGGTCGTGAATGCATCGTCGCCGACGATCGAGAATGCCGACGACACCGAGTGGGATAACCTGAACAACGCTGAAGGGCAACCCGTCTCGATTCCCATCGTAGGTTCAGATCCTAACAACCGACCCCTGACATACAGCGTGACGGGGCTTCCTCCCGGGTTGGCGATCGACGCGACATCCGGGATCATCTCCGGGACCATTGCGCCGGGTGCGGACAACGGCACGAGCTACGATGTCAACGTTTCAGTCACGAACGGACAAAGCACCCCGGCCACACTTGAATTCCCTTGGACGATTACCCGACTGACGCTCGCCACGCCGAGCGATCAGTTCAACGTCACGGGTGATGCGGTCGCGTTTCCCGTTCAAGTGGATAATCCTCGTGGCGGGACTTTGACCTACAGCGCGGACGGGCTTCCCGACGGGTTGTCGATCGACCCGGCGACGGGGTTGATTTCCGGCGTGATCGCGGCTTCCGCCGCGAGCGGTACGCCGTGGCAAGTGGCGGTCGATGTCTCCGACGGTATCGAAACGGCCGAGCATACTTTTAGCTGGAAAGTTTGGCCTGGGGCTTCCGTCGCCGCTCCACAGGTGGCCGATCCGGGCTTCGAGTCGGTGCCGTTGACGCCGGGGTTTTATGGATTTGTCGGGAACCCGCAAGGGACCCCTTGGACCTACACAACGAGCGGGGCTGGGGTTTCGACTAACGGCACGGGCTTGACCAGCGGCAACCCGAACGCCCCACAAGGGGTGAACGTCGCCTTCATCCAAAACCAAGGGGCGATCAGCCAGGCCATCAACAACCCAACCGCCGGCACGTTTGCACTTGACTTTCAGGCGGCCCAACGAGCCAATTATGGCACTTCACAGTCCTTCCAGGTGCTTGTTGATAGCGCTGTCGTCGGCACGTTCAGCAACCTGAACACCGCGTACCAGCCTCTGACGACGGCCTCATTCCTGCTCTCGGCCGGTTCGCATACGATCATGTTCCAAGGGCTGAACGTTTCGGGCGACGCCGAAGCCTTCGTCGACAACATTAGCATCATCACCGCAGCACCACCAAGCACGGGCGACGGCCTTTCGGCAACTTACTTTTCCAACCAGGACTTGACCGGCTCGACGGTGACGCGGGTCGACCCGACGGTCAACTTCGACTGGGGCACCGGCTCGCCCGACCCGGCAATCCCGGTCGACCACTTCAGTGCTCGGTGGTTGGGGCAGGTGCTCGCACCAACCAGCGGCACCTACACCTTCTCCACTAACTCGGATGATGGCAGCCGCCTCTGGGTCAATGGCCAACTCCTCGTCAACCAGTGGACCGACCACGGCCCGACGGAATCCTCAGGGACCATAACGCTGGTAGCAGGTCAACGCTACTCGATCAAGATGGAATACTACGAAAATACCGTCGGTGCCTTGGCGCAACTCCGTTGGACAATCCCGAGCGGTACCGACGAGATCATTCCCCAAACCGACCTTTACTCCACCGGCGGGGGTTCAACTCCTCCGGGAACGTATTCTTTGCCAGCAATTTCGCTCGCAAATCCGGGGAACCAAGTTATACTCCCCGCGTCTGAAAGTTGAGGGTTGTTTGGATTAATGACGTTCTTTACGATCGACGGCAGTGACGACCCCCTTTGGAACCCGATTTGGCTGGGATCATGATCTCCATCGACTTCACCGC
>JAABUX010001102.1_pt1 | contig 42118 bp, 36 predicted proteins | sample 5561851 | NCBI WGS metagenome assembly JAABUX01 (sample SAMN10711883, study PRJNA513361) | rock metagenome | isolation source: Antarctica rocks | place: Antarctica: Victoria Land, Richard Nunatak red sandstone | collected 2016-01-03 | reverse complement strand
AACAGCTCTACCTTGAGGATCTCTTATGTAGTCAGGTGTCTTGATAACAGGATAAGGATTACCTACCACAGCGTACACATCAGCAGTCCCATTAAAAGCTCGGTAAGGTTTGGTTACGAGTATGCTCAACATAGTAGGCACCTTTGAAATTGATTCTGTTTTCAAAAAAGCCGAGTTCAAGATCAACCTCCTTCGAAACCGTCTGCTCAGGTTTGATATTTGGATCAAGAGTTCTGAAGGATTGTCCATAACCCGTCTGTGATCCATAAGGAAACCCTCTGCCAAGATTGTAATAGTTTTGTAAGCTATACGGATCTATGCTAACCTGAAATACTTTAGTCAAACTTCCAGATACCTTTCCATACGTAAGAATAGAGTTGTCTTTAAGACCAGGAATAATGTCTGTGAATACAATTCCAAGGTTTGCCTGCGGATAAAAGTAAGTCCTATTCGCTTTTGATAAAAGTGAGTTTACGTCGCGTCGTCCAGTAACGTTGAAAAAAAGCCAACTTTTATAGGACAATGTTAAATCACCATAGTAACCAACTAACCTTTGTTGAGTAACTACCTCATTATAAATTGGAACACCGCTAACATTACTGATATTAAAAAATCCAGGTATGGCTAAAGACCCACCAGTTAAATTCAAAAGCCGAAAAGTCTTGTCTCTTAGGGTTGAACCAAGTGTCACATCAATTGTAAAATCGTTGAATTTTTTGTTTGCGTGTGCTAAAAAGTCAGCTGTTAATTGTGACTGAAAATTTTGTAGAGCCTGAGTTGAAGCAGGGGAAGACTTTACTTGACTTGCTATATCACCCGTACCGGTGGGGTCTGACAAAGCAAATGGACTGAATGTAACTGCATCTTTGGTTGCCTTCAATGATCTGGCATCTGTGGTTAACCCAGCCCGTCCAGTCAATGTTAACCAGGTCGTCGGTTTCAATCCGGCCGCAAGGCTTCCAAGAAAACGATCGTCCTTTTGATTGATGAATGAATGACGTACTTGCCAATAGGGATTAGGTGCGTAGGAGCTGTAAAATCCATTTACGTCACCGTAAGGACTATCAATATTTTTAAGCCTGTCAACCGGAACTTGGCCAGGAGTTTGAAAAGCATTGAAATAATAGGGGCGGTCTTGGAAAAAAGACCCTCCAACATTCTTACTAGATATCCTGTTGTAATATGCTGAGTAGTCGATAAAGAATATTCCTTTGGTGCTGGTTCCATTTACCCGAATGCCAGTTCGCTCATAATGTTCACTTGGAACAACTCCAGTTTTATTAACATCTTGGGCACTAAAATAGAAGCCATTCTCCTTATTCCCACTTGAATAACTAAAGTCATGTTGAAGCGTGTATGCGGTATTAAACCAATCTTTAACTCCGTGTCCGTGATAGCTGTAAGGGACCTTCAACGTGTCTAGTGTGAATGTCCCGTCAGGCTTAAAAATTTGTACTGGCCCGCCAAGCGGGACAAGCTTACCGTTGAACTGTGGTCCGAAACTTTGATTCTCATAAGGTTGGTAAAGATAAAACCCGTCCCTATCCGTTGCAGGATAGTTCCCCGAAATACCACTTACCGTTCCTGTACCCTCACCTCCATAAGATCCAAAACGAGTGTTTTGTGGAGGTAGGTAAGAAAGATTTTCCATTTGGCCGGTAAATGAATAAGATATTACTGGCGGGCCGCCGTTTCCTTTTTTTGTGGTTATAATGATTACACCATTCGCGCCATCGGCGCCATACAATGCCGAAGCATTGGCACCTTTCAAAACACTCGTGCTTTCAATATCGGTTGGATTAAGGGTCGAAAGGATATCAGAAGTTGTAATAACGTTGTCTACAATTACAAGAGCTTGATTGTTACCAAGAATGGAACGAGCTCCGCGAAGTACAATCCTAGTAGCAGGATTTATTCCATTGGAAACCTGGTTGATCTGCAAACCAGACACTTTCGCCGCAAGGCCGGTTGCTACATCAACTGGCTTAGCCTGATTTAATTCGCTATTGTTAATTGTTGCTACTGAGTACCCAACAGATCTTGACTGACGCCTAATACCTTGGGCGGTAACCACTACTTCGTTCAAACTCTTAAGTGAAGAAACAAGGAAAACGCTTAAATTTGATTGCGCCCTAGCTTCTTTAGGTAAGTAACCAATAGTCGAGAATTTAACCGTGCTACCCGTTGGAGCATCAATTGAATAGTTTCCATCAGAGTTAGTTTGAACACCAATTGTCGAGCCTTTTACCGTCACTGCAACGCCGGCAATTCCAGAACCATCTTGCTGAGACGTTACCTTCCCTTTAACTGTGATTTGTTGCGCGAGAGCCAATAATGGAGCCATAAACACCATTAAAAACAGCCATCTGCAAAGTAATTGTCTCATCATGTCATTGAAATGTTTGTTATAAGTGTAATATATTATAGATTAATTGAATATAACTAAAACTGGTAACTTTTTAAAGTTTTTGAAAGTAGCATGTCAATTTTAAGAATCCAGTATCCTCAGAATCAAATCCCAAATTCCGGGCAGAGCAGTTCATTACCTCGCCGCTCCCCGCAGGTAGGGTTGGGCAGTGGCGCATTAGCTTGTCCTTGACAATGCCTATGTTTCCACCGCCCGCCTCGTCAAACGCAGCGTGCGCATTTAACGCAATGCGCTTTCCTAATGATTTCTCATTAGGCTTAATAGCCTATCTTGTCGGCACTGCTTTCCTCGGGAATACTTTAAAGTCATTGTATTTTCCATACATGGAATAAGGTCCCTTCGTTCTATTCTCCTATCCGACTCCCTCTCATCTTCGGCTCTTTTCCCTCTTCAGGTTATTCCAGCTGGCCGCTATTCAGTACTCCTGCTTTGGCCATTATCAATCATCTAGCACCTGATCTATTTTAACTTCTTTCATTTTTGACAAAGGCCCTCCTAATACTTCATTTGAACTGAATAGGTGGGAGACGACCTCATACACAATCACCTGAAGCCCCTGTTTAAGAATTATCGACTATCTGCTTGGAGCAACGAAGACTACGGCTGCGAATAGGGCCATGATTTTAATAACAATCGCTTTCTGGCAGAGGATCACATCAAATTCGCGGTGAATATCATCTCTTACGCACTCAGAAGGTGAGCAATGTAAAAGGCCCTTTCGGGCCTTTTTACAATGAATAACTATTTATCCCAATAAACTTTTGTTGTGAGGTTTACGTCTTGCGGAACATTGGCTTTGTTGAAACTGTATTCCTGCTCCGGATAAAGGAAGCGGCGGGGAATTGCGGTACCAGCAACGGGGCTTGTCAAAACAGGGTATCCGGTTCGTCGCCAATCTGTATATGCTTCGGGGTTTAGATACAGCGCAAAATACTTTTGGGTCATGATCGCTTGAAGAGCCGCTGTAGGATCTGCTGGCAGCGTGCCATTGGCTGCAATGTATTTCCCTGCGGTGGCATTATCAATTCCAAATTGGCTCATAGAAGCTGCAATTCCGGCGGTAAAAGCGGTCTGAGCGTTTACGGCATCACCGGTACGATTGTAAGCCTCGGCGAGAATAAAATTTTGTTCGGCAAATGTCACCATTACTACAGGTGCACCTTGATTCTTTTTAGTCCCAAAATAGTCTCCAAGATTTCCAGTAGCTGCAGCGTCAGAATAATCAGGGACAAAGACTGCAAGCCTAGGGTCGTTTAAAACGAACATTGCACGAGGAAGATAAAGTCCCCCATATCCTAAATACCCCGCACGCTGTGAGTTCAGTTGATAATTTGGATTATTGCTGTTTTGATCGGTGCCGAAGTTAACGGTAAAATTGTCTGCATTGCTGGTAAACCCGCCTGCGGCGATGGCCGCGATCGCCCTAGCCGAATTCGTGGGATCTACCTTGACCAGGTGAATAGCAAGACGAGCGGTGAGCACATTGGCCAGTTTAAGCCAGCTTGCCGCTAAGCCGCCGTAATTGCTTACGTCATCCGCTCCTGGAGCTAAACTGACACCTTTTGCTGCTCCCAGTTGTGTCTTGGCCGAATCAAGCAGCTTAAAAAGACTTGTGTAAACATCCTGCTGTTTGTCAAAAGTAGGCGTCAGCACTCCTGCGCTACCTTTAAATGCATTCGAGTACGGTACGTCTCCCCACAGATCGGTTGTAAGGCCCATTTGATACGCAATCAAAACTTTTGCAATACCGGCATAATAGATGTTGCCCTCACGGGTTGCCTGCTGGTTAAGCACAACAGCATTAATTAAGGCGTTCTGGTAAATATTCGTCCAGATATTGTCAACGTCGGCCCTTTGGGTAGTGAAATTCTCAAAGTTTTGGAACTGCCGGTCTATGCCAATGGTTTGCTGGTCCCACATACTGGTATACCATGAAAGCGACCCGCCCGTATTATAAGCGATAGGAACAATAGCCGATGGTAGCAAACCAGCATCACTGACGGCAACCGGTTGATTTGGGTTGATGTTAATGTTCGGATCCAAGAAACTTTTCTTACAGGAGCCAAACAAAACGCATGCACCAAACAAAAAGCTAACTATTTTTAAATTTTTCATCGTTGTTGTTTTTAGAGTGTGACCTTTAAGTTAACGCCGTAGGTCTTCGTTCCGGGAGTTTGAAAATAGTCAAGACCTTGCGCATTTCCTGATCCCTGGAGACTGGTCTCAGGATCCTGTCCATGGTACTTTGTATGTAACCACAGGTTTCGACCAAAAAGCCCCACATCAATGCCCTTTACCGCCCCTGATTTAAACCATGCCTTATTAACAGAATATGACAGGTTAACTTCGCGAAGCCTCACCCAACTACCATCCTGAACAAACTGACTCGCCACATTTCCAAAACCACCTCCATTCCCTCTATACCAGGCCTGGTTTAAGGTCGCCTGGGCAGTGTTCGCGGCTCCATCAATGACCACGTTTCCTGAAGCATCGGTGTGGCCTGTTACTCCAGGGAATACGGTTGTTGTATTCCTGTTAAGCGTCACATCAGAACGTCCATAAGAAATAAGAGCCCCCTCGGTTCCATTCCAGAGACTTCCACCATGTCTGATATCTAGAAGCGCATAAAGCCTTATACCTTTATAGGTGAATGTACTGGTGATGCCCATGAGCCACTTTGGCAAGGCATTAGCCACATACTGGCTTGCCTGACCAGCAATCGGATAGCCATAATTGGGATTTTGTTGCTTGCCGTTTACGATTTGTGAATTGTCGTTAATGACTTGTTGTCCCGATTTGGGATCAGTGTCGAACTTTGGGCCAAAAAAGCTTTGATTCGGGTAGCCCTTTATCGCAGCTACGGTAATGCCCGTAAAACCGCCGAAACTCACCTGATCTACACCAAGCTTCTTGACCTTATTCACATTTTTTGCAAAAGTGCCGCCAACTGCCCACTGAAACCCTGCAACCTTAACAGGAACCGCGTTTAAACTAAACTCGATGCCTTTATTGCTCATTTGAGCAATGTTGAGTGTCGACGATCTGAAACCGGTGGATCGGGCGAGGGGAACATTAATAATCAGATCGGTACCTTCTTTGTCATAGTAGGTTCCATCAATAGTCAGGCGGTCTTTGAAAAAGGAAAGCTCACCGCCAATCTCATAGGTAAACGTCTTTTCAGCACGTAGCAGAGGGTTGCCTAAATTACTACTGACTGCATACCCGCCGGTACTCCCTAGAAATGGAAAGACCGTTCCGTTAGTGAGCCCGTCCGCAAATGCCTGTGGTGAAAAGGTAGTGCCTAACTGGTAAGCTGCCGCATCATTCCCTGCAGTACCGAAGGAAGCCCTGAGCTTACCGAAAGAAAGAATCGAATTGTCTTTTAGACCCGGCAATTCAGAGAATACCCAGCTTAAACCGACTGAAGGATTCTGGAAACTGTTTTTCTTGGGATTTAGTGCAGTTGACTTATCCACTCTGTATGAAGCATTTAAAAACAATTGCTCCTTCCATGCAAGATCCAGGATTCCATAAAAGGAAAGTCTGTGAACGACAATAAGATTTTGAGCAAGACCTCCATTACCAAGACCTCCATTACCAACACCTCCAGGACCACTGATGGATGAGGCATTATTCAAGTTCACAAATCCAGGAATAATCAGGTTAGTACCAGCGACACCTAGCTCATTCTGATAGTTTGAGTAGATACCTGAACCTAACACCAGGTTAGCACCTAGGTCTGGTGCAATATCGTGCTTGAAATTAACCTGAATGTCTGAGTTTATGATCTTACTTAGATAATTGTCAGAGACAATCTTACCGCTGTTATTGGTCACATCTCCAATCTCAAATTTTTGAATGCGGTTCTCAGAGTAAACATCCCCGCCAAGTCTATAATTGAATCCAAACCATTTCAGGGGATTATAGGCCAGATTCACATCTCCAATGAACCGGTTGACCTCATTGTTGAATGGATCTTTGTTCAAAGCAAAGTAAGGGTTGTTGAATACGCCACCGGTATAATCACGTTGGGTACCATTTGGAAACAAAAAAGCCGACTGATCGCGGGGATTTGTTGTGCCGTTTTTATCATCAAAACTAATCGGAGTACGGTACAAGGGCAAAAACACCCCTGAAGCATTCGATCCTTGCTGGGCAAAATTTCCAACGGAGTTGATGTAGCTTAGGTCACCGCTAACCTTCATGTCCTTTAAGACAGTTGCCTCACCACTTGTCTTTACATTTATACGCTGGAAATAGGTGGTGGGCACAATGCCATTTTGCTTTTCAACCCCGGCCGATACTCTGAACGTAGCGTTTTCGCTTCCCCCAGACAAGGCGATGTTATTGTTATATGTGGCCCCTGTCTTAAAAAAGCTGCCAACATTGTCGTATCGATTGGCAAGCTTCGACGTCGCAGTGGGATCGGTGGCTAGAACAAGCTTGCCATTTTTGTCATATGGGTACGTGGCATCACCGTTAAACCGCAGATCGGTCAATTTGGGACCCCAGGAACGGGTTTGTTTTTTTTCTGGCCCTTCGTATACTCCGTTACTTCCTTGTGCATACACGTCCTGTAAGAAGGGTAGGCGGTTAATCTTATCAAAAGCCACTGAACTGGAAACTTCAATTTTGGTTCTGCCTTTCTGGCCTTTCTTTGTTGTGATAACCATCACCCCATTTGACCCCTGGAGACCATAAAGAGCAACGGCCGCACCTCCTTTAAGAACCGAAACACTTTCAATATCTGCAGGGTCAATGTCAATGGCGCGGTTCGGAGAAGGCGCGCCACCGGTCGACGCCTCTGTATTAAATTTCGAATTGTCAATAGGAACACCATCAACGACGATCAAGGCCTGATTATTACCGGTTATACTGGATGTTCCACGAATCAAAATATTGGCTGAAGCACCAACCTGACCTCCTGAGCTGTTGATCTGAAGACCAGCGACTTTACCTTCAATGGCAGAAAACGCATTGGTGTTATTTGTAATCTGATCACTCTTCACTTCACCAACCGAATAGGAGAGTGTTTTTCTTTCTCTGCGTATTCCCAAAGCAGTAACCACCACTTCTGAAAGTTGTTTGTTTGAACTGCGCAAAGACAGGTTTATTTCCCGGTTTGAGCCTGTGAGGATTTGTGCTTCACTATACCCGATCAGGCTAAAGACCAGAGTCGCACCCTGCGGCGCTGAAACTGAAAACCTGCCCTCAGCATTGGTAAGGGTCCCCTGAGAGGTACCTTTAATTTTGACAGTGACACCAGGAAGACCCAGCTTATCATCGTCAGAAATGACTTTCCCAGAATACTGGCTCTGCCCGAAGACAGAAGAGCCCAGAAACGGTGAAACGATTAACAAAATCAGCCATTTCCTGTGTAAAAATTGCTTCATAATAGTTGGGAGTTTTTTTAAAAAAATGTAACCTGAAATTATGAAAAAGTTCGTGTCATTTCTGAGAAAAAACGAGAACATAACGCTGTTTTTTGCTATTTTATGATTAAAAGCTGGGCGGTTTCAAAATTGCCGCCAATTGATCACAAGGTCAAGCGGCTTGCCATAACGGTCGAGGACCACCCTTTGATCAACCGAAATATTTCGGGAGGCAGGAACGGCGTAGTAGATCAGGGTCATTGGTAAAAAGCTCCACGATAAAATAAAATCAAAACTGTATCGTCTTCTGTTACGTTATTGATTAAACTTAGCGAGTGAGAGGATACGGTTTTAACGAATTTACAGACCCGGGTGCTCCGAAGGGAGGTTTCGACAACATGTTGAAACTGTTCACCGAACTTTTGAATTATACATCGGGCGATGCCGGCGAAGCGCTTTCGTGGATGAATGAGCTCGACCGCAAATACAATCTTACCGATGACAATTACGGTATGGGTGACTTTATTCAGGACCTTAAAGACAAGGGTTATCTGGATGAAGATCCCAAAGACGGGTCAATCTCTATCACCGCGAAAACTGAACAGGTCATTCGAAAGTCAGCTTTGGAAGAGATTTTTGGTAAGTTGAGAAAGTCTGGAAAAGGGAGCCATCAAACGAATCTTTCGGGTTCGGGAGATGAGAAAAATGCGGAACGCAGGGAGTTTCAGTTCGGTGATAACCTGGATCAGATCGATATTACCCAGTCTATTCACAATGCCCAGATCAATCACGGTATCGGGGACTTTAGGCTCACTGAACGGGACCTCGAGGTCGAGGAGATGGATTACAAGACCCTCACCTCTACGGTACTTATGATTGACATAAGCCATTCGATGATCCTTTATGGGGAGGATCGTATTACACCCGCAAAGAAAGTGGGTATGGCGCTTGCAGAGCTTATTTCAACCCGCTATCCCAAAGACACGCTGGATATTGTCGTCTTTGGAAATGATGCCTGGCCTATACAGATCAAGGATTTGCCTTACCTCCAGGTTGGACCTTACCATACGAACACCTATGCGGGACTTGAACTGGCTGTTGACCTGCTAAGGCGGCGTAAGACGCATAATAAGCAGATCTTTATGATCACTGACGGTAAGCCTACTTGTCTTAAAGAGGGTAACAAGTATTATAAGAACAGTATTGGTCTCGACCGCAAGGTGGTGAACAAGACGCTTAATATGGCTGCCCAGTGTAAACGTCTTAATATTCCGATTACAACATTTATGATCGCTAAAGACCCCTATCTTCAGCGGTTTGTACGCAACTTTACCCAGGTTAACGGCGGCAAAGCCTTTTATAGCACCCTAAACGGGCTGGGGGAATACATTTTTGAAGATTACATACGCAACCGCAGAAAAACGGTACGATAATCCATCAAAAACCAGCTGCAGTCGCCGGCGACCCGGCTAAAAATGACTTCATGATTAAAAACGATATTACTTCTGTTTCCACATTTGGAGAATTAAAAAAAGCCGGCATTAAGACCCGGTCGATCAAGCAAGAGCTTCGGGGAAACCTGATCAAATTGCTGCAGGAAAAAAAGAACGGTTTTGAGGGGATACACGGCTTCGAGGATACGGTTATTCCAGAGCTTCAAACAGCCATTCTTTCTCGTCACAACATCTTATTGCTAGGCCTCAGAGGGCAGGCGAAAACTCGTCTTGCCCGTATGATGGTCAATCTTTTGGATGAATACATTCCGTATATCGCGGGATCCGAATTAAATGACGACCCCTATGCGCCCATCAGCTGGTTTGGGCGTGATGCTATTAAGACCTTAGGCGATGCTGCGCCTATTGCCTGGCTTCACCGTGACGAGCGTTATACCGAGAAGCTGGCTACCCCCGATGTGACTGTCGCTGACCTTATCGGTGACGCCGATCCGATTAAGGCGGCAACCCTTAAACTTCCTTACTCCGATGAACGTGTAATTCATTACGGGCTTATCGCCAGGGCGCATCGTGGGATATTCGTCATTAACGAGCTTCCCGATCTGCAGGCGAGAATTCAGGTGTCGCTCTTTAATATTCTTCAAGAAGCCGACGTCCAGATTAGGGGCTTTCGACTTAGGCTGCCGCTGGATATCCAGTTTGTGTTTACAGCAAATCCCGAGGACTACACCAACCGGGGCTCGATCGTTACGCCTCTTAAGGACCGTATCGAGAGTCAAATCCTTACCCATTATCCGCGGAGCATTAACGTTTCAAGTCAGATCACTCAGCAGGAGGCTAATCTTACGCCGAACCAGCGCGATCAGATCATCGTTCCGCAGCTGCTCAGGGATCTTATTGAGCAGGTTGCCTTTGAAGCGCGGGCAAGTGAGTTTATCGACAAGAAAAGCGGAGTTTCGGCTCGGCTTACTATAAGTGCCTACGAAAACCTGGTGAGTTCGGCCGAGCGCAGGCTGATCATTAATAATGAATCGAAAACCTGGGTCCGTATCGGTGACTTCCTGGGTATCATTCCCTCGATCACGGGCAAGATCGAACTGGTCTACGAGGGAGAACTTGAAGGACCGGCAAAGGTGGCATCTAACCTCATAGGCAAAGCCATTAAGACCATTTTGCCCACACTTTTCCCTGACCCTGAAAAATCCAAGAAAAGCAAGGAGAAGAACGCCTACAATACGATCACTGCGTGGTTTGCCGATGGCAACAGACTGGAGCTGCAGGAAACGCTTTCAAAAGAGAAGTATGAGAAGGCGCTGCTCTCGGTTCCGGGGTTAAAGGTGATGATCGAGAAAACCTTTGGTAAAGAATCGAAGGACCAGCAACTCTTGCTCATGGAATTTTTGCTTCATGGACTGGCTGAGTACTCAATGCTGAGTAAGAACTTCCTGGATACCGGTTTTGAATTCGGAGATATGTTCCAGAGTCTTTTCAATTCCCAAATAGACGAAGACGACCTGGGTCAGGACGGAGACCGGTACTAATGCTCGTTTTCCTTTTTTTGGCCGTTTACATGGCGATTGCCGACCTGTGCACGGTGAACGCACTGAAAAAAGCTTTCCCGCAATGGTTCGTAAGGCACCGGCGCGCAATCTTGACTGTGTATTGGACGGTACACCTGGCGATTCTCATCCTCTTTATCGTTAGCCTTCCGTACACGGCTTCGCGTCCCCTTCGCGCGTTTGGTTTCATGTTTTTTCTAACGGTTTATTTTTGCAAGCTCTTTCTCATTCTGGCGCAACTCTTTGATGGCATTCAAAGATTACTTTTTAGGTCCAATGCACGCGGCGCTCAGACAATCTCTCTTAGTACCGAACCTAAGCCTGCTCCTGGACCTGCAGTAAGCACCCGTTCACAATTTATTACGCGGACCGGCTTTGCGTTGGCGTCTTTACCTTTTCTGGCTTTAAATGCAGGGATGATCAACGGCGTGTATGACTACCGGGTAAGACGCGTACGTCTTTCGCTTCCGAACCTTCCAGCAGCCTTCGAGGGAATGCAGATCGCGCAGATCTCTGACATACACGCTGGCAGCTTTTACAACAAGCAGGCAGTTAACCGGGGGGTGGACCTCCTGATGAGCCTCAAGGCCGATGTCGTCTTTTTTACAGGAGACCTTGTAAACGACCGGGCTATCGAAATGAAGAATTACCAGGATGTGTTTTCAAGAGTAAAGGCGCCGCTAGGTGTGTTTTCAATCCTTGGTAATCATGATTACGGGGACTACGCTGTATGGCCTAATGCCGCCGCAAAACGGAAGAACCTGGATGATCTTAAAAAGGTGCACGGTTTAATGGGTTACCAGCTTTTATGCAATGAGCACCGAAAAATTCGGATAGGTTCCGATGAGATTGCGATCCTTGGGGTCGAAAACTGGGGTTCCATGAGCCGATTTCCAAAATACGGGCGTGTCGAAGATGCTCTTAAAGGCGCGACAGATTCACCAGTTAAACTGCTTCTTTCACATGATCCCACGCACTGGCGGGCTAAGATCCTCCCAAATTTCAAAGAGATAGACGCTACCTTCTCCGGGCACACTCATGGTATGCAGATGGGCATTCGGACCCCGCACTTTCAGTGGAGCCCTGTCCAGTATATTTATAAGGAATGGGCCGGGTTGTATAAAGAAGGTACGCAAAACCTGTATGTAAATGTCGGTTATGGATTTTTAGGGTATCCCGGACGCATCGGCATTTATCCGGAAATTACGTTGTTTACCCTGACGAGGCAGGCTTAGCCAGCTTGAGGGGAAAATGAACTGGCTGAGCGTAACAGCATTCCTCCGGCGCAAGGCCGATCTAGTTCTTTTTGGAAACGTTTTTATTGCTGCCGGTGCCGCCTGTCAGGGTATGCTTACATGCTTGCTGCTTGGCATACCCCCCCAGCCAAAAGTCATCGCGTTGCTTTTTTTTTCAACCCTGGCAGTTTACACGTTTGGAATCACCCGGTTCTACCGCACGGTGCCGCAAGCTGATGGCTCGAGTCGGGAGAATTTTATAAGGGCCCACCAGTCTTTGTTGAAGGTGCTGTTTATTGCTGCGGCGGCATTAATTGTTCCGCTTGTCTTGACGTTAAAAATGCAGAGTTTTTGTGTGGTAGTAGTTCTCGCGGCGGTTTCATTATTGTATTTAAAATCACTGATACCCTATAGAGCTGGAAGGGTAAGTCTCAGAGAAGTGACGGGTATAAAGTCACTGATCATTTCCCTCATTTGGGCAGTGAGTACGGTATGGCTTCCTATGTATGAAGCGGGGGCTAATGCTAATCCTGCCCATTGGGTCACGCTGTTGTTAAGCCGGTTCTTCCTCGTTTTCGCAGCCTCGATCGCTTTTGACATCAGGGACATCGCGCGTGACCGGATAAGCGGCATTAAATCTATCCCGGTATTGTTTGCGCCAGTGTACTCCAGGCAACTTTCAACAGGTCTTCTAGTCGTGGATGCGGGGTTTTTTTGCCTTGGAGGGCTGGCTGACGAGACTTTACCCACAGTAAGATTCGCTCTTGTAGGCGGCTTAGCGATCCTAATGGTCCTCGTCCTGATCACAACATCCGAGCGAAGCGACTACTTTTTCTTCTTCGGCCTTGACGGCATTTTCATCCTGCAATACGTGCTTGCTTACTGCTGTTCCATATTAAACCGGTAGCCGACTCCACGTACGGTTTGCAGCAGTTTGGGCCGTTCGGGATTACTTTCGATCTTTTTGCGCAGGCGAACGATATGCATATCCAGTGTTCGTGTATTAACTTCAGAATTGTAACCCCACACCACCATCATCAGTTCATCCCGGTTAACGACCTGGTTTGGGTTCTTCAAGAAGTACAATAGAATGCGATTTTCTAGGATCGTAAGTTCAACCCGCTTTCCGCTTTTAATTAGCGTATGTGTATTGGGATAGTGCTCCATGTCGTCAAACTTATGAACCTCTGACCGCTCGTTATTGACGACGAACTTTACCTTGTTATCCAGGAGAGCGACAAGTACATCCATATTAAATGGTTTGGTGATATAGTCAGAAACGCCAAAACTGTAGGCGTTGATCTTGTCGATATCCTGAGCTTTTGCAGTAAGCATAATGACCAGATTCTCAAATCCCCGGTCACGGACTTCTTTACAAATCTCGGCGCCCGATTTCCCGGGCAGCATCCAGTCTAAAAGTACGATATGGGGATCCTCTTTAATAATGGTCTCCACCGCCTCGCTGCCGTTCGAAACCTCAATAACCTTAAACTCTTCCTTCTTGAGGCGGTTCGAAATAAGGAACCTTAGATTATCGTCGTCTTCTACGATAACGATCTTAATGTATTTGTTTTCCATGCTACAGATTTAAATAGGGCAGTTTGACCAGAAATTCGGTACCCTTTCCAACTTCACTCTTCACAGTTAATTCGCCTTCCAAAAATTGGACGATCGCCTTACAAAAAGCTAGTCCTATACCGACGCTGCCCTGCTGATTGAATTCGTTTTCCACTTTGTAAAACTTGTTGAAAATATTTTTTACTTCTTTTTGCGGTATACCTATTCCGCGGTCGGTGAATTTAATAAAAAGCGACTTTCTGACTTTTTGAACAAGGATGTCCAGGTGCCTGTTGCCGGGATGCGAATACTTATAGGCATTGTCGACAAGATTGATAAAAATACTCTTTAATAAGACCTTATCAGCTATGATAAAATTTACATTCTCAATATGGCAAGCTATCTCAAAATCAGGATGTTTGATCTTGTATGGCCCTGTCACATCGTCGCAAAATTGACCGATTGGTATGCGTTCTCGCTTAAGCACGAACGATTTGTTCTCAAGTTGAGTGAACGACAGAAGTCGATTCATAAGCTCATTCAGCTTATCGGCTTCCTCATCAAGAATTCGGCCATAATGCAGCTGTTCATCTTCGTTCATGAGCTCAGAAGTGCGAATATTGTTGCCGGCTATCTTGATCACACTCACCGGTGTCTTAAATTCATGCGTGAAATTGTTAATGAAATCATACTGTAATTTGAAAAGCTTGTTGTTAACCCTCAGGTTGCGATAGATCAGGTATCCAAGCAATAGGGTAAGCAAATGGACCGCAACAAGGATGAGAGCGTTCGGTAGAAATAGCCTCATGATCTCTTTGTGCAAATAGGTCAGCGACGAGTAAAGGTAAAGCTCATAATCTGAGAAAGCCTTTGGTAGTGCTGTCGTCGTTGTGATGTAAGCGGGTAGATTTGCCAGCGAATCAAATAGTAACGGCCTTAATAGAATTTTTTCATATAAGGCGGGGTTGATGTTAACGATTCGAAGCTTTTGAGGATTTAACTCAAAAAACACCAGGTCCTGCTCAGAATACTCGGAGAGCGCATGATGTCTCACCATGAGTTCGCGGTACTTTCGTATTTCTTCCTTGCCCGGCACATTCATATAGCTTATCCTAAGATCTGAGACCTTATAGAAGTACCTCAACAGATCTTTACTTTGCAGCGAACGTGTTGTGTCAAAATCATTGATCACATCGACATAATTATACACCTGTTCACTGCAGCGGGCGAGAAGTTTATAGGGTGGAGTCTCGTTCTCTGATCGCTGGTGGTACAGTGAAATACCGCCGCGGGCAAAACCGCGTTTATATTCGATCACATCATGCAGGGAAAACGTCAGGTTTTGGAGGTGAAGCCCTTTGACTTTTCTGCGGTTACTGATCTGCATGTTATAAAAAACGATCTTATCGATGAAATCGAATGTTTTGAAATACCGCCGTGCAAGTGGAAAAAAGGAAGAAGAATCCAAATATCCCTTGTAATAGGATATTAGGGGGATGCTGTCTTCAATGAGCCGGTTGTAATTCCGAATGGTTGAATCGAGGACTTCAGATTTGTTTAATTTAAACTGGTTTAGGACAGAACGTTGAGTATTGCGATAAACCGCAAACAAGGCAATGGTAAGAGACAAGCTCACCAGGACAATGAATATCGTAATAAGCCGGTAACTCTTCCGATAGGCAGGATTGCTCTTAGGCATTACGTAAACTTACCGCTTATGGAAGATGTTTTACTTTTACAGGATACAGTTTTGTGGCTATTAGAATGTACTTCTCCCGTTTAATACTGCTTTTCTTGCTCTTTAGAGTGTCTGCAGCGACTGCCTTGGGCCAAGCCCCAGGAGGAGATCGCTTTTCTTCTTATGTGAAATGGGTAGAAAAAAATCCGGCGTCTCGTGTGAGCGTCGAGAACGTACTCATTGGCCTCACTAGAGAGCCGGGAGATCTGGTTGAGCTTCGAAAGGTCATTCTCGACGAAATGCAGCATGAAGCATCCAATTCAGATCTCCAGTCGCTGTTATCGTGGACCTACATGCAGCAAAAGAACTTTCACGCGTCCTTTCTTCAGGAAGTCGCTCTTGACAAACGCCTTGGAGAAGACGGCAGCAGGCTCATGGAACTTGGTCAGCTCGCAGTTGACAACCGAGCTTACAACGATGGCATTGCCTGCTACCGTTATATTGTCGCAAAAGGCAAAGCCAATCAGTATTATGAGATGGCCCGAAAAATGATCCTTGATGCCGAAGCCCGAAAACTCGAATCAATGACACCCGCTTCTCGGGCGAAAGAGCTAAGCGCGGTGACTCGTAATTTCGAGCTCTTTCTAAAAGACTTTCCAAGAGGAAACGGTACATCCGAAGTGATGTATGGCCTGGCAAAACTCGAAGCGCGCTATCTCGATTCTTTTGACCGGGCGATAGACCTCCTCGAAAAAACACTTGCCCTGCCGCAAACCAGCGATGCCCTGCAGGCTCAGTGTAAACTGGAGATGGGCGATATTTCGATGGTCAGTGGAAATATCTGGGACGCGGCATTGTATTACGGCCAGGTGGCCAAGTCGTTTGGGGAGGAGCCCGTCGGGCAGGAGGCCCGGTTTCGATCTGCACGGATCTATTATTACACGGGTGACTTCTTTCTCGCTAAATCGCAGCTTGATGTCTTAAAAACGGCGACGTCTGAACTGGTAGCCAACGATGCACTAAAACTCGGCCTTCTGATCCAGGAAAATACGGTCGACGATTCGGTCGCGCCTGCCCTCAAGATGTTTGCCCGTTCTGAGCTGCTGCTTTACAGGCACAAAGGGAACCAGGCGCTTAAAGTATTGGACAGCATCAGGTCGAAATATCCGGGTAATTCACTCGAACCTGAAGTCTTGATGGCCGAGGCTCAGGTGCATCTTATGGGCGGACAGGCCGGCATCTCGGCAAAGATCCTTCAAAATGTGATCACGAAATACCCAAGGTCCATTCGGGCCGATGACGCTATGTTCCAGCTTGCCGGTCTCATGGAAACGGCGCTGAATGATAGAGCCGGAGCATCTACCGTGTATACCGATTTGCTCCTTAAATACCCGGGAAGTTTCTATGTACCCGAATCGAGGAAGCGTATCAGAATTTTACGGGGCGAAAAAGCCGATATTTGACCGGCTAATGCGTACAATTAGCGATGCGAATTGAAACTACCCCTCTCGCGGGGCTGCTGCTGATCACACCCAATGTCTACCAGGATTCCAGAGGCTACTTTTTTGAGAGTTATAACCGTGAATTTTTTGAGGCACAGGGTCTTAATGAAGACTTCCTTCAGGACAACGAGTCGCTTTCAAAAAAGGGAACACTCCGAGGCCTTCATTTTCAGGCGCCCCCTTTTGCGCAAGGCAAACTGGTACGTGTGGTGCGCGGAATCGCGCTTGATATCGCGCTTGACATCAGGAAAGACAGTTCAACGTACGGTCAGCATTACGCGATAACCTTAAGTGAAGAAAACCACTTGATGTTTTGGATACCGCCTGGTTTTGCGCACGGTTTTCTGGCAATGGAAGACCATACCCTCTTTAGCTATAAATGCACGAACTTTTATAACAAAGAGTCCGAAGGCGGCGTGTTGTACAATGATCCCGAGCTTGCTATTGACTGGCGTATTGACGAACAAGAACTGCTGCTTTCACCTAAAGACGAAAAGCTAGCCCCTCTGGCCGATCTTGAATCCCCTTTTTAGCCGGATAGTTTTGAAGCCTCCCGTAAAAAAGCAACAAAGGGTGAGGCCTGCTTAAAGTGAGCGATCACGGTTTCGAGAGCTTTTCCCGAAGTGAAGTCACGCTCTAAAAAACCCGCTGTGACGACAAAACTCCTGTTCTTGAGCAGGTCGGCCTGCGGATGATCAGCAGAATAATTTTTAGGCGGTTTTTTGAGTTTGCCTTCGCCCGAGAGAGTCGGAAACATTTTTTTGAACCCTGCGTCTCCAAAGATCTTGTCCAGGGAATGGTAATTGTAGTCGATCTCCTGCCTAATGTGCTTTAACTGTTCAGGAGCTGGCATCCAGAAACCGGCCGCCATAAAGCATCCGTCGCCAAAAGAACCTTCGCCGTCACCGGTTTTATCGGGTCCAATGGAGAGGAAATATCCGGGTTCATTCGCCATCTTTCCGTTTGGTGACAATCCAGCGGCAAAATGGGTTTTATAGGGTGTCTTATCGGTGCTAAATCGTATGTCCCGGTAGATGCGCATAAGAACCTTTTCGGCCTTGAGATCTACTATTTCGGGGTCAATCAGCGCGAGCTGCTTACAAACTCTGTCGACAAATTCGATGGTGTCTTGTCTTGCTGCTTCATACAGCGCTTTATTTTTCGTAAACCATTCCCGGTTATTATTAAGGGCCAGTTTTCGCAAAAAATCAAAGGTCGACGGCTTGATATTCACTTTAAGTTGCCCTGGTAGTGCGGTTTGAATACGTCGAATACGAATCATCGTAATCAATCTCGCCGAACAGATAAATAAGCAGGAGCCGGCCGTATCTGAAATTAAGATTCATGAAAAGAAAGATCCCGGGAATGATGACGCCCACATACAGCCAGGGCGACCCAAAGCCGGTAAACAGCGAAGAAATGTAAACCGCTACGGCAAGGGCGACAGATTCGGCCACGTTAAGCGCATAGCTAAAATACATGGCACCCCAAAAAAAACCCGGCTCTACCTCGAACTCAATTCTGCACACTGGGCAGGATGAATGCATGTGCTGTCCAGAAAAGAAACGAAGACGCGGGGGGTCGAACATATCGCCGACACGGCAACGGGGGCATTTCCCCAGTAGCATCGCCCTCAACTTAGTCACTTCTTGGTCATTTCCTAGTCCCTTCTCAGTCACTGCACCGCTAGTTCAGATTGATATTATCCTCTTTAACATCAACCAAAACGTCTTTCTTTTTATAGTTCTTGTACCAAACATAGCCTACACCGGCTATCACAAGATAGGGGGCACTCATAAGATACAGTATCCCGGCATTCAAGCCTTTCGCCTGGTCATTGCCTTCGTGCACATTAGTTTCGGCCTGAGCGCCGCAAACACTGCACTGCGCAGCGGCATTTTGAGGAGAGAATAAAAGGGCGGCCTGCATGACGACGAGGACGAATAATAGGCGAACAAATGACATAACGGCTATTCCTGATTATTAAGACTTAAGCTTAAAAACGTGAAAATACGCATTGTTTAGTCAAGAAAAGGTATAATATGGTGAGATCATTAGATACACGATTACACCAGTGACCGTTACATAGAGCCAGATTGGAAATGTATAACGAACCAGCTTACGGTGTTTGTCGATTTCCATCCGAAGACCGTAGTAGAAAGCGAGCAGGATAAGGGGAAGTACGGCACCTGCAAGAACGATGTGTGTGGACAAAATAAAGAGGTAAAGCAGCCGCAAGGGATTATCTCTGGGGTAATGAGATTCCTGGGCAAAAAAATGATACATAATATAAGACACCAGAAACATCGACGACAAAAAGAATGTGAGGAGATTTAGACGCTTATGAATCTCGATCTGCTTTCGCTTTATAAAATACAGAGACGTAAGAAGCAGCACTGAACAGGCTCCATTGAGCGTGGCGTTGAGGACAGGCAGCCATCGAACAAAGTACGGAACCGGATGAGGAACCGGAAGTATCTTGCGGTTAAGGACTAAGATCAAAAGTAAAACAAAGGCCGAAACCCCAGTTACTAGACGAAATACGACCTTTTCACTGAATGTATCTTTCTCTGTCATGTTAATTTAGTTGTTCCCTCATTTGCTCCAGCCGCAACACGATAAGCTCGTCGGTTAGGCGCTTAAATTCTTTTTCCTGTGTTCCGTCGAAATAGCCACGAATATGACCATGTCCATCGACCAGGGTCAGTAATTGGGAATGAGTTGCCGGGCCGCTATCGACCAAAAAGGCCTTGCGCGCTAGAGCATTTATGGTATCCCTGTTCCCAGTTAGAAAATACCAGCGTGTTGAGTCGGCCTTGTACCGCGCGGCATATCTCTTCAAGATCAAGGGTGTATCATGCGCCGGGTCAACAGTAATTGACAGGTATTTGATGTCGGGATGAATACCAAAGATCCTGATGAGGGAATCCATTCCCGAATGAACCAGCTTGCAAACATCAGGGCATGACGTGTAAAAGAAATTGCAAACGTAAATATGCCCTTTAAGTTGGGAAGATCGAAAATCGTGGCCTAGAGGATCGGTGAGCTCAAAAGGTTTAATTGTGTGGAAAATAGTATCGGCAATCTTTCTGCCTTTTATCACATGTACAACACCTACCGTTCGCTTAGTGCCAAAGTAGGGAAGCCGGACGTAATGATTCTTGCCGGTTTGCAAAACCAGATAACCAATTACAGGTACGAGAAGAATGCCAAGCGCTATGAAAATGTTTCTCAACGAAGCGACAGCCAGTGGTGGCCTTCGGTAAGGAGGCCGACAATAAGGCCTACCACCAGGATCGTTGGGACGATCATCGTATAAATAAGGGTCAGCCGCTCAAATTTGAGGTGCATAAAGTATGCGACGATGTAGAAGGCTTTAAGTAGGGTAAGCGAAACGTAAATAAATATCTTGAAGCTTCCCTGTGGAATGATATGGTGGGGCACCAAATAAAGAGCGATTATAAACTCTAGCGTAGTAATCGCCAGCAATACCCAGAATACATGCCAAATCCTTTTGGGATTCATTGATTCGGCCTCTTCATGCTCATGACGTTCGATATCCTCATTCAAAGGGTTTTGTTCGTGTACGGTAGGGTTTTGTACGCTCATAAGTCAGCGGTATTTAAAATGGTTCAGACTAAGTAGAAGAAAGTAAAAACGAAAACCCAAACCAGATCGACGAAGTGCCAGTATAAGCCTACTTTTTCGACCATAGAGTAATGGCCCCTTCTGTCGTAAGTACCATTTACTACGTTAAGCAAGATGATAATGTTTATAATGACTCCGGTAAACACATGAAACCCGTGGAAGCCGGTGATCACGAAGAACAGTTCACTAAATTGGGCGGCTCCCCATGGATTTCCTGCAAGGCTAGCGCCTTCTCGAATGAGGTGTGACCACTCCCAGGCCTGGCAGCTCAAAAATGCAACACCACCGGCAACGGTTAACAGCATCCACTTAATGACTTCCTTTCGGGCCATTCTGTGACCGGCCTCAACGGCAAGCACCATGGTAACGCTGCTCATGATCAGGATAAATGTCATTAGTCCAACAAACACAAGCGGGGCACCTTCGGGTAGGCCCGGTGCACTTTGAAATACCGTCTCAGGATTAGGCCAAACCTTGGTGGATATGCTGGAACGTATGGTCCCGTAACCAACCAGCAATGCCGAAAAGGTAAACGTATCAGACAACAAAAAGAACCACATCATGAGCTTTCCATACTCGATGGAAAAAGGAGACTTCCCCCCGCCCCAGGTACCAGACCTTATCTCAGTGATATTCGTCCCCGTCTCCGTGGCGGCTGCAACAGGGGTGGTACTTGAAGCGGTGCTCATTTAATCGTTGTTATTGATTCAAAAGTAAAAAAACATACAAATAAATCCATAAGATGTCAATGAAATGCCAAAACATAGAGGCAATCTGAAGCCGGTAAATGTTCTGAACTTGCTGTATTTTGCTGTATGAGCCTATAAGGGCCGAAGCGATGAGGCATAATCCCGCCATTATATGGGCTGCGTGTAGGCCACTTATTACATAGAAAAAAGAGCCCGAGGGGTTGCCAACAAACGCAATGCCTTGTTTTACGAGGAGCGTCCAGGCGTGCCATTGCAGTCCCAAAAAAATAAGACCAAGAATTAAGGTTATCCAAAGGGCGAGACGCTCCTGGCCAAAGCGAAGTTTACGCGCTGAAGACACCGCCCAAAAGAGCGTTATACTGCTGGTCACAAGCACAGCTGTTGACCAAACGAGTATGCCCGGCAAGATATACTGTTGCCAGTTTCCCTGTGCTTTGCGTACGATAAAACCACTTGTAAAGGCGGCGAAGATCATGATCGAGGCAATAATGAAGAGCCACACAATGAACTTCCTGGGGTTATAATTTTGTTTTGAACTAACCTGTGTACGTGTCATAAACTAGGTCAAAATAGTCTGTCGATGAGTAAAGCCAGCTGGACGACCGGAAGGTAAATGAATGAGCCAAGCATTACCCGGGAGGCGCTTTTAATCGTGCACTTCGTATAAAGTCGTATCGCCTGCAGCAAAAACAGGATACCCGAACATAAAGAGACTACTGCTAGAAAGTAACCACCCATATGCTGTGTAGAGGGAATAAGACTCACGGGGATCAAAAGGGCGGCTGAGATCAGGATATATAACGCGCTTTTTTGATCGCGGTTCCCGCCAGCTGGCATCATCTTGAAGCCGGCACGCCGGTAATCATCATCAAGCACCCATGCGATGGACCAAAAGTGCGGAAACTGCCAGACGAACTGCAGGAGGAAAATTATCAGGGCAGGTTGGGTGATGTGGCCGGTCGCGGCCGCCCAACCTATAAGGGTAGGCATAGCCCCAGGTATTGCCCCTACATAGACAGAAAGTGAAGTGGCCTGCTTCAAAGGGGTGTAAACGAAAGCATACGATAAAAGAGCGAACAAGCTTAAAAATGAGGTCAGAGGATTCAGATAGTATACTATCAATAGTCCTGCAGCGCCCATGAAAAAAGCGATTAGAAGGCCCTCTGCCGGCTGCATCCGATAGTTGGGTATAGGCCTTTCGCGCGTACGGTGCATAAGCCGGTCAAGATCCCTTTCCAGTATCTGATTTAATGCGTTACTGGAACCGGTCACCAAAAAACCACCCAGAGCTAGAAGGAGAAACCGGGCCCAATTTATTCCGGGCGAAACTAAAGCGCCTGAGCCGGCGGTATGGCCAAGACTGGCATAAAGAAAAGTTACACCTGCAGAAAATACAACCAGGAACGAGAGTCTTAACTTAACTAACTGAGAATAATCGGCTAGTTTTCTGGTAATGAACGATACCTCCCCTTCTTTAATAGTTTTACTAATGATCATTAGATTAAATCCTCGCTAATTGCCATTGCGCGCATGTGCGTACGTCCAGGGCTGGTGCTTAAGAACCAAAGATGCACCAGGTTACCAAAAAGGAGAGCGGCTATAAAGATATGCAATGCCTGGGATACCGGGGGCAACGCGAAATAGGCAAGCGTAATACCTGTGAGCATTTGAGCACCAACCAGATAAAGACTTACCAGGCCAATGCGGTACAGCCTATTGTCTTCAACAAATGTTCTTTTGATACGGGCATATAATACGGCCGTTCCTATCAGGACCAAGACAGAAAGTTCCCGGTGCCAGCTGAAGATTAAGCCCGCACCAACTACCCATGCTTCCCGCTGCGACTGCCCAAATCTGCGTGAAACTTGGTCAACAGCCTCTCTTACTCCTGTTCCGGTGAGTATTTGAACGGCGCTAAGCGTAATCACCGTAAACAAAATGAAGAAAAATAAGCCCGATTTTGAACTTACGATCAGGACTTCGCGGCTCATAGCCAGGCTTGCACGGGTAAAGCCGTAGATTGCCAGCGTAAGGATGACCAGGGCGAGGAGCATATGAACAGAGATCAAAAACCCGAGGAGATTACTGGATACCACCAGCGAACCCAAATAACCCTGAATCCCCATTAGAATCACTGCCCCGCCCCAAGCTACTATGATCGAGGGCTCACTGTTGCGATACACAAAGGAAAAGATAAAAGTTACAAGAAACACCAATCCGGCCGCCGCACCAATCAATCGGTTAATGTACTCCGTATAAGTGTTCACAACGTTGAAAGGTTCAGTCTCTTTTACCCTAGGGTCATCCCGCATAGATGTAGCGAACTTGTGAAATCCTAGTTTGTCAAACAGAAAGGCCGCCCGGGCATTCTTTTTCACCCTTCTCGCGACATAGACCTCCCTGTACCCGGCCGGCAACTCGCTAATTGAAACCGGCGGAATGATCTTGTTGAAGCACCTTGGCCAGTCGGGACAGCCCATTCCTGACCCCGAACTTCTCACGATCCCACCGGCCAGAATGAGTAGGAAGAGTAAGAAGATACTTGAGAAGCTCCAAAGTATGAATCTCTTCTGCGTCTTTCTATCCATACATCGTGAAGATGCCTAACCCTTGAGACTGTCTTCTTCGGCATGCTGTGGATCGCGGCGGTATTCGGGGCGCAGGTAAGATTTATATTCGTCAAACTTAAGGCCGCTAAAATCATGTGGGATGTTCGAACTTACCGTCTCGGCATACGGTGTAGTTTGTGGGATAAAGTCTTCCTCAGATCCTGGTTTGCTGTAGTCATAAGGCCAGCGGTAAACTGTCGGAATTTCACCCGGCCAGTTGCCATGGATATGCTCTACTGATGTCGTCCACTCAAGAGTATTCGAGTTCCAGGGGTTTTGTGTAGCCCGTTTGCCTCTGAAAATACTTACAAAAAAGTTATAAAGAAAGATGAGCTGTCCAAAAGCACCGGCTATTGCTGCAAATGTGATGAACTTGTTGACATCTAGCCAAGGCTTCATGTAGTCAAAAGATGTGAATGAATAATACCTACGGGGAACGCCGTCAAGCCCAATAAAGTGCATCGGGAAGAAGACGAGATAGGCGCTAATAAAGGTGATCCAAAAGTGCAGGTACCCCAGCTTCTCATCCATCATACGTCCAAATAACTTTGGGAACCAGAAGTAGATCCCTGCAAGCATTCCACAAATAGCCGCGCTTCCCATCACAAGGTGAAAGTGAGCAACCACAAAGTAGGTATCGTGAAGATTAATATCCAGAGAGGCGTTCCCTAATATGATCCCTGTAAGACCGCCTGAAATGAAAAATGAAACCAGTCCGATGGCAAAGAGCATTGCGGGGGTAAAATGAAGATTTCCCTTCCACAAAGTGGCTAGATAATTAAACGTCTTTACGGCCGAAGGTACGGCGATGATAAGCGTTGTGATCATGAAGACTCCACCCAGAAGGGGGTTCATACCGGTTACGAACATGTGGTGACCCCAAACCAGGAAAGACAATCCGGTGATTCCCATTAAGGAACCAATCATTGCCCTATAACCGAAAATTGGCTTGCGTGCATTGACTGATATGACTTCAGAAGTGATGCCAAGTGCGGGCATGATGACAATATACACTTCAGGGTGTCCGAGGAACCAGAAAAGGTGTTCCCAAAGGATCGGACTTCCGCCAGTTTGCCTAAGCGCTTCGCCGCCAAGGTAGACATCGGAAACATAAAAACTGGTCCCAAAGCTACGGTCAAAGATCATCAAAAGAGCACCCGAAAGCAGGACAGGAAACGAAAGAAGGCCTAAAGTAGCTGTCAGAAAGAAAGCCCAAATGGGTAAAGGCATTTTGGACATAGACATACCTTTGGTCCGCATGTTGAGAACGGTGCTTATATAGTTAATGCCGCCCATCAGTTGAGAACCAATAAAGCACACCATACTAGCCAGCCAAAGCGTCATCCCGGTACCCGACCCCGAAACAGCCTTCGGATAGATACTCAACGGTGGGTAAACGGTCCAGCCAGCACTTGCAGGTCCCGATTGTACAAAGAACGAAGCCATTAAAATGACCGAAGCAAGGAAGAAGAACCAATAGCTAAGCATGTTTAGAAACGGCGAAGCCATGTCCCTTGCGCCTAGTTGTAACGGGATGAGGAGGTTACTGAACGTACCGCTTAACCCGGCGGTAAGAACAAAGAAGATCATGATCGTCCCATGAATAGTGATGAGCGCCTCGTAAAAATCGGGTTTCAGCCTTCCACCTTCAGCAAAGTTCTTTCCCAACAGAGTTTCTAAAAAAGGAAAACTGCGGTCGGGCCAAGCAAGCTGAATGCGAAACAGGATTGAAAGACCTAGTCCAATGACACCCATGATGATCCCGGTAATAAGAAACTGGCGGGAAATCATTTTATGATCTTGACTGAAGACGTACTTGCTTATGAATGATTCTTTATGGTGTACGTGAGCATGATCTGTCTGAGTACTTACAGCGCCGGCCACACCGGCAGAATTTGTGTTGATTTGCGTTTCCATTATCTTTACTGTGTCTTAATAGGAACTGTATGCCAGTTTCTTGTTGATGTCGGTGATTCCGGCCTTTTGTCTGTTCTCAGTAAGTTTGATCTGCTCGCGATTCGCCGGAATGCTGTACCAGGGTTTCAGATGGCTTTTCCACAAGTTATATTGACGCTCATTGACGACACGTACCACCCGACCCATATTGTAATGGGACGCGCCGCAAATTTTGGCGCATAAAAGAACGTAATTGAATGTGTCGACATTTAGCTTCGCACGCATCTCATCCGTAGTGTATATCGGCGTAAAATAAAAGTAAGTAGGAAGACCCGGGACGCAGTTCATTTGCACCCTGAAATACGGCATGTATGCACTGTGAATAACGTCTTTAGCGCCTAAAACCAGTTTGATCGGATGGTTAACAGGTAAAACAATCGTATCGCCCTGTTTATCGACTACATCGTCTGCAGCATTGCGGTCCTTAAAATCAATTCCGAGGACGTTGCCGCCCTGAATAAGTCGATAATCTTTACGGCCAAGAACACCATCGGCACCAGGATAACGCGCCCACCACTTCCACTGCTCACCGGTGAGTTCAACAGTAACAACATTCGTTTTTCCCACCAGCTCCTTGCCGCCGGTTATATCCCGCCAGGCTGCAAAACCAAAGATCACCAGCGTTGCCAAGACAATCGCTGGAGCGATGGTCCAAGCTTGTTCAAGTTTATTGTTCTCAGGGTAAAAAAAGGCCCGGCGCTGCTTATTGTGCTTGTACATGAACGCGTATCCAAATAACAACAGATTTGTCATGAAGAATACAATGCCAATGATCACCGTAGTTACATGGAACAGCGTATCGGTAGTTTGACCATGCAGGCTGGCCGAATCCTGCAGGCCCATACGGCCATGTACATTCAATTCCCAAATGACCCCCGCAAAACCAAGGATCATGAAGACCAGAAAAGCGATACCATTGACGTTATTCCAATTGATTGGCTTTGGCTTACCGTTAACTTCATTACTGAGTTCGTAGATCCTCAAGATCTTCCCGAGAATTGCCAGGAAAATACCACCAAGAATAGTAAAGAGTACCCAGCTTGAAACCGACAGCCACATGTCTGTTTTGCCTGCGACCTCTGGTGCATCTGATACCGAGCCCGGCGTGGCGCCCTGTGAAAAGGCAGGCATCGGTAACATAAAGCTTACAAAGAATAGTATAAAGGCGCAGCTAATAAAGAAACTGGCCCTTGACTGGACGCACCTCCAAAAACGTGTAGAACTAACTGACATAACTCGTTTAAACATTTTCGATGTGATGATGAAGGCTCTCTTCCAAAAAAGGATGGCTAAGCGGTTTCAGCGGCAAGGTTGTTAGGCTCCAGAAGGATGTATAGGCGAAGAGCCCTGCGAAGAGCAAAAAGGCACCTAGTTCAGGCAGATCAATTCCCCACTTCCCTTCAACATTACCCGGCATAACCTGCAAAAACCAATCAAGCCAATGACCTACCAGGATAACAATGGCCATTATCTTCATAATGCGGAAGTTTCGTTTAGCATCGCTGGTAAGAAGGCCAAAGAAGGGTATGACAAAACAGACTACAATGTTTAGCCAATAAATAAATTTGTATCCCCAGTCGCCACGCCAGCGCTCCGTGATGTAAAATGATTCATCTGGAATGTTGGCATACCAGGTAAGCATGAACTGAAAAAACCAGGTATAGGTAAAGAAGATCGTAAAAGCGAACATAAGTGACCCTAGGTTCTGCAAATGATTTTCATTAACTTCCTGCAGGTACCCGTTTTCTCTTAACGTAATTAGTACAAGAGTGATGGCCGATAGACTGGTCACAAAGATACCGCCGAAATTATACCAGCCAAACATCGTTGAAGCCTCATGCGACTCATTCGACATCATGACCAAAAACGAATATATTGACTGGCTAAGCGCAAAAAAGCCTATGAAAGCAGTCGCGTAGATAAATGTTGTTTTGTACAGGGGCCGGTTCGCACCCTCAAGATCCTGTTGGATACTCAGACTACGCAGCTTTTCACCAAAAAGGATCCATACAAGGAGAAAAAATATAACGACACCTAGAAAGGTCGGTATGTTAAGGACCACCGACTGGTGCGCTACAACGCGGTCGAAATGCGGACTGCCCTTTTGAATAAGGCCAAGGGCTGCCCAAGTCTGGTAAAGATTGTGCGTCACAAGTCCTAGGGCGATGACCAGCACGAGCAAAACTGCCGAAAACTTGAGGGTATTGGCAAGGGCAGAAGGTACGCGAAGCAAGATTGCTGACCAGCCTGATTTTGCCGTATAAGAAACGGCAAAGAAGAACAAGCTCCCTATTCCCAAGGCAACGAAGTAGTAACTACAGACCAGTAAGTTGCCCCATATGCGTGAGGGGTTGTCACGGTGAATCAAATAGCCCAGTGCAAGGAGAACAACCCCCGCAATCATGCTTATGATTGAATACCGCTTGTATTTATCGGTAAATGAAAACTGTGTCATCTCACTATCTATATAAACTCTTAAGGCTCTCTTTGTTGAAGTCTGTGAACATATAAAACTATCTTCCAGCGCTCCTCCGGATTCAGCTGGCTGGCATGGGGCCCCATATTGTTAACGCCGTAGGTAATCGTGTGATAGATCTTGCCATCTGTAAGGTTCTTCATTTGACCCGGTCCGCTGCGGCTGGAGTTTCCATTGCTGTAACTTGGAGGTTTGACTGCAGCCTGGTCAAGTGCTACAGCACCATCACCCTGACCGGTGTATCCATGACAGTGAGAACAGTAGCCGATAAAGAGTTGTTTGCCCTGCGCGATATTCGCCGGGGTAGCTTCGAATGGATTCTTCATTTCCTTGCCCGCAGCCTCATATCCATCAAGCGAATTGGCGTAGTTGAATGGAACATAGGTACCGGCAGTCGGTATCGTTCCGCTTACAGGTACTTGTGAAGAAGTGCCAAGCTTACCTACCGGATCAGGAGAATCAGGGTTGTAAGGCACAGACTCGTACATATTGGGGGCGTATTCCCAGCCCCGGTCTCGCTTACCCCTGAAACAGGAGCTAAAAAGCAGTGAGGCCAAAGCGACAAGGAACAATACGCGAACCGATACATTTCGGGAAATCATTTTAGGATTATTAGAATTCTTTGTAAGTAATTTCGGCCACTCCAGATCTTTTAAGCAGCTCATTTAACTTTGGATTATCGCGGTTTTCGACCGGCAGGACCAGCGCGAAACGATCATTGGTACTACGAGGATCAAATATTCGTGGCTGAGCCCCGGGCCACATCCCATTGACATAAAAATAAGTTCCAGCCATTCCAAGGGCACCGAGAAGCACGGTAAGTTCAAACGTGATTGGAACATAATCTGGCCATGGAAAATGCGGCTTACCCCCAATATCCATTGGCCAGTCTATTCCAAGACAATAGGAGATGAGGAAGATCCCGAACAGTCCGCCCATACAGCCAAACGCAAACGCGACTTTCGGTAAGCGTGATCTTGGTGTACCTAACATGTGATTCAAACCGTGTACAGGAAACGGAGTAAAGACATCGAAGATTTCCATTCCGGCGTCTTTAACCTGCTGGACACCATCTTTAAGCAGATCTTCATCTGCATAAGAAGCTACTATAAATCGGTTATGCGCGGCCATCTCCCTCTGATTTGTTTGCTGAATTATTACCTGTACGTACCGTTGTTGTCGCTAGGACAATGTCGCCGCGTTCATAACCTCCGCCGAAACCATGCTGTGGGTCAGCGACAGGCACTCCATTTCCGTTTGGAAGCGCGAGGGCATGTTCACGGGCCTGCTGACTCTGGCTCTTAAGCAAGAGTTTGACTTCGGCCATTGCGATAGAGGGGAAATATTTGATAAACAGCAGGAACATGGTTAGAAATAAACCCATTGAGCCAAAGAAGACACCTATGTCAACGATCGTGGGATAGAACATCGCCCAGCTTGATGGTAAAAAGTCCCTATGAAGCGAAAGCACAATAATGACAAAGCGTTCAAACCACATTCCAATGTTCACAAAGATCGATAAGATCCAGGTTCCAAGGACATTAGTACGCAAAGCCTTGATCCACAGTAGTTGTGGGATAATCACGTTACACGATATCATGCCGATCCACGCCCACCAGTAAGGTCCCTGCGGGCGGGTGTAGAAGAAGTGATAAGCTTCGTACTCTGAGCCCGAATACCAGGCGATAAAGAATTCGGTCGCGTAGGCTACCCCTACAATCGAACCGGTAAGGATGAGAATGCGGTTCATCGTCTCAATGTGCTCCAGGGTTATGTATTTTTCGAGCTTAAGCACTGTCCGAGTGATAATCAGTAAGGTTTGAACCATCCCGAATCCCGAAAAGATCGCGCCGGCCACAAAGTAGGGTGGAAAGATGGTCGTGTGCCATCCCGGTATAAGCGATGTGGCAAAGTCAGAACTTACGATAGAGTGGACAGAGAGTACGAGCGGCGTAGACAAACCCGCGAGTATTAGACTTACTGACTCGAACCTTACCCACTGGCGGGCAGACCCTGTCCAGCCAAAACTAAGCGCACTGTATATCTTTTTGGAAATACCTTTTGCCCGGTCCCTTACCGTACCTAGATCTGGAATAAGGCCTACATACCAAAAGACCAAGGAAACGGTGAAATAAGTACTTATGGCGAAAGCATCCCACACCAGCGGAGAGTTAAAATTAACCCACAGGGATCCAAAAGTGTTCGGAACAGGGAAGATCCAATAAAACAGCCACGGCCGGCCCATGTGACCAAAAATGTAACTGGCCGCGCAAATAACGGCGAAGAGTGTCATCGCTTCAGCAGAGCGGTTGATCGCGTTGCGCCAGTTCTGGCGAAACAAAAGCAAGATCGCCGAAATCAAAGTACCTGCATGACCAATCCCCACCCACCACACGAATCCGGTAATGTCCCAGGCCCAACCGATGGTCTTATTCAATCCCCACTCGCCTACCCCAACCCAAAAGGTATCGCCAATAGAAACGCACCAGATCAAAAAGAACAGAAAGGCAATCCCAAACCCGATCTTCCAGTTCACTGTTGGCGGCCCCTCAACCGGTTTTAGAACTTCGTTGGTAATTTGGGCATAGGTGACGTTTTCACCAGTAATAAGGGGCTCTCTGTATAATGAAACTTGCTCCATACTATGTTATCAATTAGAGACTTTGGGGATTTGCTTCTTTGTATTCCATATCACGGTTCCTAACCTTTGTCATGTAACCGATCCCCGGCTCGACACCAAGCTCTTCGAGGACATAATAGGTCCTTTCGTTCTGAAGAAGTTTGGACACCTGACTGTTCCGGTCGTTGATATCTCCAAAAATGATCGCGTTTGCAGGGCAGGTTTGCTGGCAGGCGGTTTGAATGGCGCCATCCTGCAAGGGCGCACCTTCGATCTTGGCCGCTAGCTTTCCAGCCTGAATGCGCTGGACGCAGAAACTGCATTTTTCCATAACGCCTCGAGAACGCACGGTGACATCGGGATTAAGAACCATCTTCCCAAGGTCATCATTCATATGATAGTCGAACTGGTCGTTGTCGAAATACTTGAACCAGTTGAAACGCCTCACCTTGTAAGGGCAATTATTAGCGCAATACCGGGTACCGAAACAACGGTTATAAACTTGCTGGCTGAGGCCTTCGGAACTATGCATGGTGGCTAGCACCGGACAAACCGTTTCACAGGGTGCATGGTCACACTGCTGGCAAAGCATGGGTTGAAAAAAGACCGAAACATTCTCGATGCGGTCGAGTTTCTTTTGCTTATCCAGTTCCCTTATTTCACTCTCCTTGGTGTACGCTTTGTCGTTTGCCGGGTTAATGAATGAATAGTACCTGTCGATACGTATCCAATGCATTTCACGTCTGCGGTGTACCTCTTTCTTGCCTACGACCGCAATGTTATTCTCTGCGATACAAGCCACGATACAGGCGTTGCAGCCCGTGCAGGCGTTGAGATCGATGGACATTCCCCAGTGGTGACCCTTTTTCGGGTGATTGTAAAACACATCGGGTTTGTTCTCTTCGTTCTCTTTTTCGGCCTTGCCAGACCCTGCCGAAGGATTTTTCACATACTCGCTCAATATTGTCTCACGAGTCATGTCACGACCTTCGATCGTGTCGTGATCCTGAGTACGGGCGTATTCCTGGCTCCCTTCGCCCTTTACAAGTTCGATGGCTCCATTGTACTGGAAGGAGCCATTTGCGAAATGCACGAATGGATAAGCATTATATCCCACCGCATTACCGGCTTTCCCAGCAGCTGTTCGTCCAAAGCCCGCGGCTATCGACGCAGCCCCATAAGCCTGCCCGGGTTGAACGAGCACGGTTACCGTTATTTCGTTTGTTCCATCGGCTTTAAGACTGGCTGCTCTTAACTTAACCCAGTCGCCATCACGCAGGCCATAATCATGCGCAGTCCGGAGTGAAATAGCGAGATAATTATCCCAAGTAACTTTGGTAACCGGATCTGGTAGTTCTAGGAGCCAAGGATTGTTTGAGTATTTACCGTCCCGCATGTTCACCGATTGGTAGACCTCGATCTCCAGTTTTCCAGCTGATGTTTGACTGGAATGCGCCAGAGACTGTTCAACCGCCGTGAGATCCTTGCTGAATGCGTAGCTCTTAGCCGGAGCAGGCGCGTTTTCAATGAAGCCTTTTTTGAGTAATGTTTCCCAGTTACCCGTAAAGTCACCTGTCAAGCCGCACTGCGGAAAAAGGGTATGCTCCCAATTGTATTTTAAAAAGTCGTACCAGGTTTGTGGGCGCACAGCAGATTTGCTGCCAGCGTCAAAAACCATGTGTCCGGGCTGCGTGCCCGACTGGACCATACTAGCCGAAGATGCAGCAATGTTCCCTGCCAGGGCCGAATCGGGAATACGAGTTGTGGGTTGAGCCCCTGCTGAATTCGCCGTATTTGCGCCAGATGCGGCTGCGGGTGTCGCACCGGCGGACGCAGAACCAGACCCTGAAGCACCTGCACTTACCTGAGCACCTGCATTTGCCGGAGCGTTTGCAGGGCTTGATGAAGTTGATGGACTAGATGAGCTACCCGCACCCGCAGGACTTCCCATTGCCGTGTTGGAAGGAGTGCTGCTGTTTACATGGGTAGAATTAGCGTTGTTGCCGCCGCTAAGGCTTGACGAACCAGAGCCGGTCGTCGGACCCGAAGCTGAACCGGTGCCCGGGGCAGAACCTGCGCCTGTGCTCCCTTTGCCCGCCGAATCAGTGCTTACACCTGAACTGCCGCCTTGTGAGCCTGGCGACTGGTCACCAGTATCAGTAATGCTTTTACCGGTGCTCATGAACGCCCAGTTAAGCAAACTTTGCTGACCAGCCCGTGAGTCAAAGATTGGGTTGATGACAGGCTGTACTATCGCGTAAAGGTTTGTGCGCGCCTGAACGTCGCCCCAATTTTCCAGATAGTGCTGGTCTGGAGCGACGGCATCACAGAGCTTCGCGGTTTCATCAAGCCGCTGTGCAAGTGATATCTTATTCTTCACCCGCTTTAAAGCGGTTTTAAAGGCATTGCCTTGAGGATAATTATAAACTGGGTTGCTCCCGTAAAAGATGATCGTTTCAATTTCACCACGGGACATCGCTCCAACGATATCCATTACCTGAGCATCATTGCCACGGTGTGTGAGATTAGCATTATCCAGGTCAATAGTTGTCCCGTAACTTCCAAGCGCCGAATTGATCGCATTGACCAGTATCTGGATTGATACGTCGTTTGAACCCGAAACAACCAGGGACCGCCCCTTCGCGCCAAGAAGAGCCGCGACGGTTTTGTCCAGTGAACTCTGATCTAGACCCGTGTTTTGAAATGACGCCTGGTTGTTTTGAGCACCCGGCGTAGCAGCGCTGCCTGTTTTTGCAGCAATGGCGTTGTATAGAGCGAGGAGAACCGTGCCATGCTGCGAAGGTTTTAGAGTATACCTATGGTCAGCATTCGCGCCGGTAAGGCTCATCCCACTCTCAAATTGGATATGCCGCGACATTTTCTTCGACTCAAGCTGCAAGGCGTTGCGGCCCGATACGTACTGTTTGGTGTATTCAACCGGTGAGATCCAGGAACCAAGGAAGTCGGCAGCGAAAGAAACAATTACATCGGCCCGGTCAAAGCGATAGGATGGTACCACTTCCCGGTCGAAGCTATTCTTGTTTGCCTGCGTGATTGCCGAGTAAGAAACAGGATCGTAAGAGACCACTCTCACACCAGGGTATGCCTGGCCAAAAGCCGCTATTACAGCATTGGTGGAAGGACTATTAATCGACTCGGTCAGTAAACAGATCGTTCCTTTCCCACTGGCAGTTTGCCTGAGCGCCCTGCCGACATAGTCATCAACATCTGGCCAGCTGGTTTCATTCCCCTTGAGTACCGGACCTTTTAGGCGCTCATTATCATATAAACTAAGGACCGAAGCCTGACCGACCGAATCCACGCTACCTTTTGCTATAGGGCAAGCAGGATTTCCTTCGATCTTAATGGGCCTGCCTTCGCGGGTCTTAACCAGTATGCTGTATCCGTTGAAATTTGAGGTGTAAAAGTTGGGAATACCCGGTGTAACTTCTTCGGGCTTTACCAGGTAAGGAATCGCATGATGAATCGGCGCCTTGTTACATGCGGCAAGGGTGGCGGCGCTAATCCCAAAGCCAACCGTTTTTAGAAAGTCACGTCTCGGAGTCGCTTTTTTGATTCCCATGTCACCAAGAAACGCGTCAAGCGGCAAATCCTCGGCAAACTCCCGGTTATCCAAAGCAAGTTTCTCTGGACTAGGATTCAGATCATCCAGACCCTTCCAGTATTTCATTTTATTTTCTTGCATGTACTTCTAACACCCTAGTAATGACACTTCGAACACTCAATCCCACCCATCTGAGCAACAGTTACCTTTTGACCGTGCTTGAATTCATTATGCATAGCCAGCATCTTGTCATAGTACCCGTTTCCCTCACTGTTCACTTTCGTTTGCCTGTGGCAATTGATACACCACGACATGGTTAGCGGTGAGTATTGATAAACTTGTTTCATGGTTTGAATAGGTCCATGACATCTTTGGCACTGTATCCCTCCTACTCGAACGTGCTGCGAGTGATTAAAATAAACAAAATCCTGCAACTGATGGATCACCACCCACTGAATGGGTTTTTTTTCCGGACCAAACACTTTAGTATCCGGATTATAATCTAGGGCGGTATAGATCTTGGCAATCTCCGGCGAAACCTTACCATTGTATTTTTCCCTTAGCTGAACGGCGGCATGACAATTCATGCAAATGTTAGCCGATGGAATACCGGCGTATTTGCTTTTGTAAGCGCCCCCGTGACAATACTGGCAGGCGATCTTGAGCTGGCCTGCATGTAACTGATGGGAATAAGCTATAGGCTGAATGGGCTGATAACCCTTTGTGATCCCTATGCTAAGCATCTGATCCCAGGAAAGTACCACAAGTGAAACTGTGGTCATGAGGAGTATAAGCACTATGAACTGCCTGTTTCGTGCAAGTTTTTTTACTCCTTCGAACGGGTCCTTTTTTGGACCTGCATGCGCCGGGTCTTGGCTTCCATCTGTTGCAATACCTTCTTCGGCTGCCGCTGCAATATAACCCGGGGTTCCAGGTACTCCACTTGCGCCCGAACCTACTGGACCGTTACCCGTTCCTGATCTTTGCTGACGGTTAAGAAGACCTTCAAGCGTCTTGATGACCCGGTTTAAAATGCCTATTACTAGGAAAAGGACAAAGATGACCAAGACAAGGCCACCAACACTTACCCAGGTCGATGACGAATCAGATGCCGCCCCGCCTGATCCGCCACCTGCTCCACCCCCCCCGCCACCGGCCGCTGCAACCTTAGCGGTCGCGTCAGAAGCGGTTTTAAGGTAAGAAAGTACGTCTTTCACATCCCCTTCGGTCAAAATACCTTCGAAGATGTTCATTTGGGCCTCATTATATTCCTTGTATATCGCCAGGGCACTCTTGTCACCGGCATCACGAAGTTTTTTATTATTCAGGATCCATTTCACGAACCAGTCCTCACTTTGCGTCGAAGTGATCCCTTTAAGGGCTGGACCAGTCATTTTATAGTCCAAGGCGTGGCATGAAGTACAATTAGCCTTAAATACGCTCTCTCCTTTCTTTGGGTCTGCTGCCTTAGCCGAGAAGAAAGAACAAAATATTACGAAAAAAAGAAGAGCGGAATAGACAAAGCGCATACTGATCATAGGTATGTGCAACAAGGTATTCCTTGCAACCGCTGGCTTGAAGCAACTCATAGACGTGTACGTATTAAATGCAGCATAAAGGGTGAATGAAAATACAGTATACTTATTATTTTTTGCCTTGGAATGACAAAAATATGACATAACAAGGCGTGCAATTAGGAAAACGCAAGCACAAATCCAATTTAGAATGGGTCTAAATTATTTACCATTCCAGTATCCAGGCAAACATCAATGGAGCAACGATGGTGGCGTCTGACTCGACTACAAACTTGGGTGTTTCAATGCCTAACTTACCCCAGGTGATCTTCTCGTTTGGTACCGCGCCTGAATAACTGCCGTAGCTGGTTGTAGAATCTGATATCTGACAAAAGTAGCTCCAGAATGGAATGTTTTCCATCTCCATGTCCTGGTAAAGCATGGGCACGACACAAATGGGGAAATCTCCCGCAATTCCGCCGCCTACCTGAAAAAACCCAATACCATGTCCGCCTGAGTTTTTTACATACCAGTCCGCCAGCCAAACCATGTATTCGATTCCGCTTTTCAGGATTGAAGCTTTGATTTGTCCTTTGATTATATAAGAAGCGAAAATGTTTCCCATGGTTGAATCTTCCCAGCCAGGCACTACGATCGGAAGGTTTTTTTCTGCCGCTGCCAGCATCCAGGAATTGGCGGGATCAATTTCGTAATACTGTTTGAGGTCCCCAGAAAGCAGGAGCTTATACATATACTCATGCGGAAAAAACCGCTCACCTGAGTCGTTCGCCTCACTCCAAATCTTAAAAATGTGTTTTTGCAGTCTTCTAAAAGCCTCTTCCTCGGGTATGCAGGTATCTGTAACGCGGTTAAAGTGATCTTCAAGCAGTTCCCATTCTTCTTTTGGGCCCAGATCTCTGTAGTTAGGGACACGTTTGTAGTGGTTATGCGCCACAAGATTCATTATATCCTCTTCCAAGTTAGCACCGGTGCATGAAATGATCGAGATCTTATCACGCCGTATCATTTCAGCTAAACTTTTCCCAAGCTCTGCCGTACTCATGGCACCAGCCAGTGTAACCATCATTTTTCCGCCTTTTTCAAGATGGGTTTCATAGCCTTTCGCAGCATCCATCAAGGCCGCCGCGTTAAAATGCAGGAAATGAGACTCAATAAATGATGAGACAGGGCTATTCTTGGACCGTGGCATAGGGCTTTAAGTATCGGTTTAGGGCCATTTTTTGGCGCCGGGTTAAACTTACTCTATAAAGAAGCGTCTACTCTTAAAGCGACCAGTTGAACTAAACATTTTTACCTGAGTGAAAAAGCGTCGTTGCGTGTGTGTTTTGGCTAAAAACCTTTTGTTCCTGATCGTGCTAATTCTTGGGCAGGAGACACGTGCCTGTGCGCGTACAGACTTTCAACGTCAAGATTCTATCGCGCCTCAATACCTAACAAGTCACGTAAAGAAAATTGCGACTGCTCAAAGACAAGGGCACAAAAAGCATAGCCGCTTGCCGAACCTAAGTCCATTAATACCCTACCGCGCCCCGGTAGCTCACACCCGTATCTATGACAGGTTCATCTCTGGGGACACTTCGGCCCTCACTCTACCCTCGTCACAAAAACCGGCATGGATAATATCTCCCTTTGTATCCTATGCCCCCGAAACTCATCTTCAGTTTGGTGGAATTGCGCTTTATTCCTTTTATGTGCGGCATGACAGTACCACACGAGTTTCGGCCCAATCTGCAAGTGTAAACTACACGCTGCTTCACCAGTACAAGTTTGAGATGGATCCCGACGTATGGACCGCGCACAATGTAATGCACTTTACAGGCACCTTCATTTATCAAAGTATCCCGCTTAACTATTATGGCATTGGATATAAAACGCTTGAAAATGACCAGCAAGTCCTCGCCTCAAAGCAGGTTTTTCTCGATGCTGAGGCCGAACTCGAAGTCTTTAAAAACTTTCGGATAGGCCTTACCGGAGTGTATTATTCATTCAACTTCAATCTACCTGACAATACCGATTTTCTGCAGACTAGCCCGTCTTTATACGCGCTAAAGGGAGCGCGTTCCACTTTTGGCGGGATCTCCCTAATCTACGACTCCCGCAACTACCTAAACTCGACGACGAGTGGGGCGTACATGAGATTGAATACCGCTTATGCACCTCAAGGCGTGAGCACGATCAATCCATTACTAAATGTAAACGTGCAGGCTTCCTATTTCATCCCAGTCTTGCCTCGAAATGTGCTGGGCCTCAACGCTTCGGCCATTGGTATGTACGGCCGCAATGTCCCGTTCTACTTTCTTCCACAGCTCGGCGGCAGCAGTATCTTACGCGGTTATTACAGCGGGCGTTACAGAGACAAAAATGCCTTGCAGATCCAGGCCGAATACCGTTTCAGGATTATTCAACGACTTGAACTAGCAGCTTTTGGTGGCGCTGGAACCGTTTTCGGCTACGACGCCTATAACTCTTCAGAAATAAAGCCCAATTATGGAAGCGGAATAAGATACTTCTTCGACCTTGCTTCGCGGCTCAGCCTTCGCCTCGACTACGGCGTTGGTGAAAAGCCTGCTGGCGAAGCACGCATCAGCGGGATCTACGTCCAGTTTGGCGAGGCGTTCTGATTATCACGGCGCAAGATTCTATGATCCGGTTAATACCGTCGACCCCAGTGGGCTCATAGATCTTCCTGCAGTTGTTGTGACCGCACAGTGGACAACCCAGCAATACCGGAGCGGGCCGGGAAGACCTGAAAAATACCTTATTAGACCTAGGCTAGGCCCTGAAAAAGATAAGCCCCAAATACAAACATGGCGTCGAGACCAGGGCGTTAAAGCAAGCAGTTCGAAGAAACTTGAGCCTTTTCCCTGAAGACTTCATGTTCGAACTATCTTCACAGGAGGTCGAGGATGTGGTATCACAAAATGTGATACCTTCCAAACAGCATCTCGGAGGGGCGCTGCCATTTGCCTTTACTGAAACAGGGGTGGCGATGTTATCAAGTGTGCTAAAAAGCGCACGCGCCCGACAAATGAATATTGCCATTATGCGGGCCTTTATCGCATTGAGAAAGATATTAGTCGACAACGGTGAATTGCGTTTGGATCTCGAAAAAATCCGCACACAGGTGGACAATCACGATAAAAATATTGAACTGGTGTTTCAGTATTTGGACGAATTAATGGCAAAGCTTGAGAAACCCGTTCCCCTAAGGAAGCAAATTGGCTACAAGGCCGGTGACAACCAATGATGTCTTCCACGCTTCCAGAAAATAAGGCATTCCTGCGTTTCAGGTCTGGCAACGGTCACACCACAAGGTTCGTATTGCCCCTTGCGGCTTCCTTAAGTCCAGCCAGTGCCCAGGTCTCGCCTGGCGGCTCAGCAGCAGTTTCTGTTCAACCGATCTGGCTACAGGAACAAGTAAAATGCGACCTGGTACGCTTTCCTTTAAACTTCATGTTTCATTTAACCGATAAAGGGGTTGAAGGTATGATATTGCATTTTGCGATACCATCCAAACAGGTCTCATGTTTGGAATGGAAAAGAACGAGTTTTAAAGTTGGAGGTCACTTTCTGGTACGTTGGGAGCAAATTGACGCCGAATGGCTAAACACACGAATCCGGCTTGAAAGGGAAAACGATGCCTAACAGAGCGGAGACCTCACGACTAATTACCTAACCTTGAAATGTTGGGTCGCCCGGGTGGTTTCAAAAATGACCAATCCGAAGAAGAAAGTATCGATACTTAGCGTGACCTTTTCGTCCTGAACAATGGCGGCCCAGGCGAGTTCCATTTCGTGGGACCAGTGAATATCGTCAAAGACGATGAGTGTTCGCTCGCCGGCTTTCCTGCGGCCCATTTCAAAGTACCTTAAGGTAGCTTTGTAAGTGTGGTTGCCGTCTACGTAAAGTATGAAGTCGTCGGTATCGAGCTGGTCAAGGACCACAGGCAGCAGGTCATCAAAGTTGCCGTCGAGCACTTCGACGTGGGCGCCGGCGAGTTTGTGCGTGCGGCGTGCCAGGCCGGCGATCACCGGGCTCCCTTCAATGCTGATAATTTTTGCCCCGGGGACGGCATGCGAAAAGTAGGCGCTAGTAATTCCTAAGCTAGTTCCGAGTTCAATGATCACCCGAGGCTTATGCCAGGCAGCGAGCCGGTACAAGGTCAAAGCAAGCTTGCGTGATTTGAGGGCATTTTTGGCGATTTCGCTTACCTGCCTTGACGCGACGCGCGGCGTGACGAGCGGTGTACCAGGCGACGTAACTGATCGGGCCCTGGGTTCAGCCGGTTGTTTAGATCGGGGGCCCGCTCCTAGATCCAGCACTTCGATGACGGTACGGTCACTTTCGAGAGAACGCCGAATCGCTTCGATGGTGACTTCGGCCTTAATAAGTCCTCTACGCGGATGCAGCACTATGTTGTAAAAACTAAACGTTAAGGGGGAATGCAAGCCATGAGCGTCCTTTGCGGTCAAAAAATGCTTAATGTACTTCCAAGTGTACCCGAGGCGACTCATCCGGTAAACATACATGGACTGCTTTTATTTACCCGGCAATCTCCCGATATTTGTATCGTTAGAGATTGAATGAAAGAGACTGAACTAAATGCGCTGGTGAGGCTGCTCGATGATCCTGATGAAGAGATTTCGGGAATGATCGAACAGCAACTCCTTGATCTCGGGACTTCGGTAGTTGGAAAACTTGAGTTGGCTTGGGAGGAATCGTTTAATGTGCTTGTCCAGCAGAGACTTGAATCGATAATTCATCGTATTCAGTTTCAGACGGTGAGCGAAATGCTTGCTGCTTGGGTGAGAGATGGGGCGCACGATCTGCTGGAAGGCGTGCTCATCGTGAACCGCTACCAATACCCTGACTTGAAAAAAGAGCATATCGAGAAACAGCTTGACGACTTTGCGTTCGAGATTGGCAAGCAGGTTGTAGAAGACGGTTCAAATGCAGTTTCGGCCGCCGAAAATATACGTCTCTTCAATAGGGTGTTCTACCAGCAGTTTAAATTTGGCGGTAATACGAGTAATTACCAGGATCCTCAGAACTCTTATCTCAACCTTGTGCTGGAAAGTCGCAAAGGAAACCAGATTTCGCTAGCTATTGTGTATTCACTGATCGCCCGTAAGCTCGGTATGCCGGTGTTTGGAGTTAACCTGCCGCAGCATTTTGTTTTGGCCTACAGCGCCGCGCCGCTTTCGGAGGTAATCCCTTACGAGGAACCGGTCTACTTTTACATCAACGCCTTCAACAAAGGCCTGATCTTTTATAATAAGGAGATAGAACTGTTTTTGAAGCAGCTAAATTTGGCTCGTAAGGCCGAATATTACAATCCATGTTCGAATACGGCAATTGTGCTGCGTATCCTGCGAAACCTTATCGGATCTTACGGTAAATTAGGATCTGAAGAAAAGATTAATGAGCTTTCAGTCTTGCTTGGCGTGCTGCAGGAGAACAAGCCGTCGTTGGATCAGGATGTGCCGGAGAGTTTTACGCCTCCAGACGGCGTGTGAGCGCCGGTTAGTACTCCTAGTACTCCATAAGGTAAGCCTTTATAAACTCATCGATCTCTCCATCCATCACCCCCTGGACATTAGATGTTTCGGTCCCTGTACGAAGATCCTTCACCAATTTGTACGGGTGAAAGACGTAGTTGCGAATCTGCGAACCCCATTCAATCTTTTTCTTTCCACCTTCGATCGTAGCGGTGATCTCGTTTCGTTTGCGCATTTCGGCTTCATAGAGCTGAGATTTCAAGAGCCTTAAAGCATTTTCTTTATTCTGAAGCTGTGACCGCGATTCCTGGTTCTTGATGATGATGCCAGACGGTTTATGGTACAATCTTACCGCGGTCTCAACCTTATTCACATTTTGCCCGCCGGCACCTCCCGAACGAAATGTTTCAAATTCAACGTCGCTTGGGTTGATCTCGATGTTAATGGTGTCGTCTACCAGCGGGTAAACATAGACCGAAGCAAAGGACGTATGCCTTTTCGCGTTCGCGTCGAAGGGTGACACTCTAACCAGGCGGTGCACGCCATTTTCGCCTTTGAGGTAGCCGTAAGAGAACAAACCGTCAAACTGAAGGGTAACTGATTTAATGCCGGCCACATCTCCTTCCTGAATGTCCTGCTCCGAGACTTTGTAGCCGTTCCGCTCGGCCCACATAATGTACATACGCATAAGCATACTGGCCCAGTCGCAGCTTTCG
>JAABUX010001100.1_pt1 | contig 42161 bp, 48 predicted proteins | sample 5561851 | NCBI WGS metagenome assembly JAABUX01 (sample SAMN10711883, study PRJNA513361) | rock metagenome | isolation source: Antarctica rocks | place: Antarctica: Victoria Land, Richard Nunatak red sandstone | collected 2016-01-03 | reverse complement strand
GAAGGCCGTACGCCGTGTAGACGGCGTCACGAACGCGGTACGGCACGTTGCGAGCAGCGTGAGCATAACCGGGCCGGCAGACAACCGCGGTGCTCGACGTCGCGATCGCGCCGGGCGTGCGCGTTCGCTCGGGCAGCTGCGCCGCACTTGCCATGCTGATAGCGAACAGCGGCGCAATCAGAAGCGCCGACGCCGACAGCCTCACAAGCGGTGATGTCGCCTGCGTAACTTGTGCCGCGTCCCCGACTTGCGCGGGACGCTGCGCGGCGTCCGAGCGAGGTGTCCAGCGCAGGCTAATTTGGCGCTCGGTGCGCCGGGACGGCTGGATCATGGCGCAATGTCGGTACCCGAGGCGCTGCAGGCGAGCGGGTGCGTTAGCCGTCGCCCCACATGTCGCTTCGGACTTGCGCGGCAACGGCGGCTTCGTACGCCGGCTGCGCTTTTCGCAGCTCGGCCGCGATGAGGCCCTGCGCGTCACGCAGCAGTCGGATCGCTTCATCGACGTTCGCGTTCGACCCGCCGAGCGCTGCGATCGCGCGCACGACACGATTGCCCGCGAGCGAGACGTCCTGCATCTCCGCGCCGGGCCGCGCGACGGGCGTCTGACCTTGCGCAAGCGTTGCGATGTACTCCGAGACGGTGAGTCCCAGACGTTGCGAGTTCACCCGAAGCTCGTTTCCAAGCGCGCGCGCAATCGTGAGATGGAGATCCTCAGTGGTCCGTACCGGTTGGTTTCGAGCCATGCCGTCGCCCTTTCGTCCGGTGTGCCGCGCACACACTAACCTGCCCACCAATATTGTACCAAAGCGGGTGAATCTGCGAGGACGCCTCGTTAGAAGAAGTGTAACGCCTTAGTGGTCAACGAGTGAAACGGTAGTGAAGGCTACGCAGACTCCATAAATGTATGGAAGTGGGTGTGCGAAGTCAACAGGGAAATACACGACGAACTGCCGAACGGACGCTGCTATTCGAGAGGTGAACTCAAGATGGGGGAAAGCAGCTGTCGGACGTGGATGCTGCACGTGAGGCGCTTCGCACTGCGACAGAGGCTGCGTTACGGGAGAAGAAGCTTCCGAAAACCAAGTCGGACAAGATTCGTGAGCTTAGAGCAGAGATTGCGCAGTTCCGCGCGCAAGGCAAGAGTTGGCAAGAAGTATCCAATGTGCTCGCCGGAACGTTGGATGTGAGTGCGGCGACGATCCGGCAAGTAATGGGCGCTAAGAAATCGTCAAGCACGCCGCCAAAGGTGAAGCCGGCGAGCGTTGCTACGCGTTCAGGACCGGTCGCAAAAAAAAAGGACGTGCCGAAGGACGAGACCGAACCGGGCGAGTGCAAGCGCCCGTTCGGCGGCTACGAAGTATGATTGGGGGTTAAGGCATGGCAAAACGACAAATTATATTCGCCTCTGCAAAAGGCGGAGTCGGCAAATCCTACGGCAGCCGCACGTTCCTTGATGCGGCGCGTCGCGCGGGGCGCAGCGTGTCCGCTTGGGATCTCGACGGAGCGACCGGGAGCCTCGGATCGCTCTATCCCGACCGAAACCCGGAGGCCGGCGTCGGCACCGAAGACGTCCGCGACCGCCGGGCGCAGGGCGCATGGCTCGATGCGCTCTACACGTCGGCGGACGACGTACTGCTCGACGTACCCGGGGGTGCGCTCGATGATCTCACGCGGGTGCTCGATGGTGGCGGCCCGTCGCTCGTGGCAGAGGCGCGCAACGCTGGCCGCGAGCTCGTCGTCGTGTCGGTCATCGGTATCAAGCGCGATGCGACGGGGACGCCGCAGGACGCAATCGGCCGGTTCGGCTCAACCGTTCACCACGTCGTACTCAAAAATGGCTATTTCGGAGAAGAAGGCGACTTCATAATCTTCGACGGCATCCCGGCGCCGACGCCCGATGATCCAACGGCGCGCAGATACGGCAAATCTGGCGCGGCGATTCGCGAAGTCGGCGGCGAGGTCGTGTACCTGCCGCGGCTCAATCCGATTACGGATGCATTGCTCGACGTCGAGAAGCTCACGTTCGTTCAAGGCATCGAGGCGCTCGCTGTACTCGGGCGGCGCCACACGTCGAACGTCCGCGTTTGGCTCGCAGCTGCCGAAGCTGCGCTTGCGGGTAGCTGGCTCGCCCCGAACGGCGAGATTCCATACGCATCATTGAAGCCGACACGGGCACGCGCCACTGCTGCCGTTGGATAACGGCGACCCGCGCGCGGCGCGCGACGCGTATCTCGATACGTTACCGCTAGAAGAACAAGCACGGGTATTACGACAAGCAGAGAAGATGGGGCCGCTACCGAGCGATTCCGACTGGCTCGTTGCGTACGCCGCAGGGCGAGCGGCTGCGCGCGTCGAGACTGCGGTCGCATCGTTCGAGTCGCACGTCGACGTCGCGATGAAGAAGGGCGCGAAAGAAACCGGCCGCGCAATCGCTCGCGATCGAGCGACGTCGCGCGAGCTGTTCGCGTTCGCGTTAAGCCTGGCGGCTTTCGCTGGAGTCGCGTGGTTCGTTGATAGCTCGGCGGCGCGCGTGCAAACGATTGTTTTGTATGCGACGGCGATCGCGCTCGGCGTCGCGGCTGCGGCGCTCTACGTCTGGATTTCCAAACACTTCTCGCGCGCACACTAACAAGTTCAAGGCCGGCATCGTATCTATGACGCAATTGCGGCCGCCCGATTTTTTTTGCCAGCTTAGTATTGATGAACAGGGCGAGCGAATAAATCGGCAAACGTGGTCCGCAAATATTGTCTCGCGCTTGCGAACAATTCTTTGTTGCGGGGATTGACACTTGGCTATGCCCCTATGCTACCATATGGAGAATGTGTGGCTAAATCGCGTGTAAAGCTTGTCTTAACACCCGACGATTCGCCAGTATCCCAAATCGTCGATCAAATCGAACGCGCCGTCGCGTACGGCTTATGTCAACGAGGTGACGAACTTCCCGGCGCTGCTACGCTGGCGAGTGAACTTGGAATTAGCCGCGTCACCGTGCAAAAAGCATACGGTCTGTTAATCGAAAGAAGCATCGCTGAAGGGCGCGTGGGTGAGGGAACTTTCATCGCTCACGAGGCTGACACGCGCACCACGGTCATTCGTCGGGAGCTTTCGTCTGCGATAACGTTCGGGCGGAATCTCTACTTGTCGAAAGCGGAGATCGTCAACGCATTTGAGTCTGAGATTGCCCGTCACTTCCAACGGAGTGACGGAAAGAAACCAGCGGGAAGAGAGCCCCCCGCGAACTAGCGTTCCTTACGAAGCGGCGCAGTTACATGACCTCGGCGAAGCGCAGCGTGCCTATCGAAGCGCTGATTCGTGGCGCCGCCTCGCAAGCGTTCTCGCGCTCTCGTTCGTTGCGCTATCGTTTGCAGTGGTCGTACTCGCTTCGAAGTACCAACATGACGTGCTGATCTTCAAAGAGAACTCGCACGGCGTACTTTCGTACCAAGACGAGGCCGTGCAGAGGCGGACGCCGTCGCAGCTTGCAATCGGAGCGCAGCTCGGTGCATGGATTAAAGCGCTGCGTGACGTCCCTGGGCTTGATTTCGCGCTCGTCGATCGTAACGTGACGCTGGCGCTGTCGATGACGGCCGACGTACAGCCCGCGCACGCGCATCAAGAGATTCTCGCGTACTTCACGGATCCGACGCACAATCCGAAACTCAGTGCGAAGGACGGCATGGTCAGGACCGTGCTGGACCCCGTGATCGTGTCGCCGATCTCGGGCCTCACGTACACCGTGAGCTGGGCGGAAGAGACGACGAAGCCGACCGCTAAACCCGTGCGCGCGTTCCACCAGGGAACCGTCACCATCGCCGATCCCGTGCTGCCGACTGATCCGCAGATCGCGGTGCTGAATCCGGCGGGCGTCATCGTCGTCGAGCAGGCGTTACACCTATGAGCGTGCGTGTCGCAGCGTTCGCGGCCGCAACGCTCTTCGCTGCGTCGCTGTTGCCTGTCGGGGCGACCGGCGGATCGTCCGCGATCTGGCGAACCGTGCAATATCATCAGCGCGAGCAAGTTCGTATCGCGTGCGGGATCGCGTTGCTGTGCGAGATCGAGCTTCAGCCGGGCGAGCGGGTCCATGACGGGCTCGGCGCCGTCGCGGACATGTGGGAGACGCATCTCGCGTATTCGGGCGACGGCGCGGCTGCAACGCAGCATATCGTGTTGAAGCCCAAGAGCGTCGGTCTGCGCGAGAACGTCATCGTTACGACGAGTCGCCGTGTGTACCGCCTCTTTCTTTCAAGCACGCCGTCGCAGCGTCCGACGTACGTGAACTTTCGATTCGACGAGGACGACATCGCCCGCGATCGTCATCTCGAGCGCATGCGCTCGCACGAGCGCGCCCGCGAAGCGATGGCGCATCCTAGGCCCGTAGCGACTCCGATCGCAACGCTCGAGCAAGCGTGTTCGTCGGCGGCACAGCCGTCATGGCGCATGGACGCAGTTCCCGCCGAGTATCATCCGCGTCAAGTCTGCCAATCGAGCGATCATACGTTTATCGCGTTACCGCTCACGTCGACGCAGCCTTCTGATTTGCCAGTACCCCTTGCGGTGACACACGACGGCGATCGTCCGGTGAACTATCGCTACGACGCCACGGCGCGCGTCTTCGTGCTCGACGGAACGGCTTCGGAATACGCACTCATTGCAACCGCGGGACGCCATTCGATTCGCATGCGCGTGCAGCGCGTAGATGAGGTCAAGAGCTAATGGCCGAGCATTACGAGCCGCTCGACGAAGACGGTGACAGCGACGCCGTCGACGATGGCGGAGCGCCGAAAACGCTCGCGGGCGTTGGCTATCGGTCGATGCATCCCGCCGTCTACGTCGCGGTGCCCGCAGCGGTCATCGCAATTGCCGGCAGCGTCTTATGGGCCGTTATTGGGCGACCGAACGCGTCAGCGTCGGCAAGTGCGAATCCGCCTATCGTAGCGAAGTTCGCAGACAGCCAAGACGCGCGCAGCGTCATACCGGAACCTACGGCGACGCCGCTCGGTGTTCCGCGCACGCGCCCGCTCTTTGCCGTCGCGTCGCCTGTGCCTAAACACACGCCTGAGGCGACGACGACCGTGGAGACGACTTCGACGACGTACGTGCCGCCCGCGCCGGCCATGGCCGCCGCGCCCGCCGTGCCGGCGCAGCCCTTGCCCCGCGTGAAGAGCGACGCTGAGATCGCGCGCGACGATACGGCGCGACGCATTGCCGAAGCGGCGCGTGGCAATTCGCGCATGACGCTGGAATCGCAGGACGCGCAGGCGCAGCGCGATCTATCCGGCGCGTCCGTACCGGTCGCGCAGAGCGTGCAAGCTGCACCGCCCGCGTCCACGATGTTTGCAAGTGAACCTCACGGCTCATTCACGGCGCGCAACAGCGGCGAGCCGGGATATCAAGCGCCGTCGAGTCGGTACGAGCTTGCGGCCGGAACGATGATTCCGTGCCGGCTCATCACCACCGTCGATTCAACGTTACTCGGCGGCGTCATGAAAGCGCAGGTCGTGGAGACGATCTTCGATAGCGCGACGCATCAAGTCGTCGTGCTGCCTGCGGGCACGATCGCAATCGGACGCGCGGGCTCGGCGCTTTTCGGCGAAGCGCGGCTCGCGTCGTCGTGGAACGAATTCTCGCTTCCCAACGGTCGCAAATTCTTTGCGTCGTCTAACGAAGGTGCGGGAATGAAAGGCGAGGCTGGTATGCCGTCGTCGGTCGATACGCATGCGGGACGCTCGTTCGGCAATGCGCTCGTCTCGTCGATTCTGCAGGCGGGCGTCCATCTCGCAAGCCGCGCCAATACGATCGATATCTCGACGGGTCAACAGGCGCAGGCGCAACAGCCACTCGGGCCGACGCTGCATGCCTATTCCGGGCAACTCTTCACGATCATTCTCGAGCACGATCTCCCGCTCGATCGGTACGCCCCGTGATTCACGAAGCATTGCTCGCGGCGCTTATGCAGAAGTGCGCGCCGTCCACGGACGTACGAACGCTCGCGGCGATCGTTGCGGTTGAATCGAACGGCGATTCGTGGGCTGTGCGCGATGCGGACGCTCCGGCGGGCGTGCATCCCGCGTCGTACGCTTCCGCCGTCGTACTCGCGCACGGCTTGCTCGTGCACGGGCATCGCGTGGCCGTCGGACTTGCGCAAGTGCTCTTGCCGCGGCCGGGCCTGGATTCTGCGACGCTTTTGGGTTCACCCTGCGCGAACGTCCGGGCCGGCGCCGCGGTACTCGCCGATTTCTACGGCCGCGAGATCCGCGTCGTTGCGGCGCCGGCGACGGAGGCCGGGCAGCAGACCGCGCTCCGCCGCGCTTTGAGCGCGTACAATAGTGGTTCGCCGACGGGAGCCCCCGGATACACGGCACTCGTCCTGAGCGCGCTTCAGTCGCCGTTCGTGTCGCGCATAACGGCAAGCGCGGACGGTCGCGTGGCCGCGCTGCCTGCCATGCCGCTCCCGCCGCTCGCCCTGGCCCGGCCAAGAACCGCAGCGCCCCCCGGACCGCCGACGCAGCCCGTCTCGGCGGTATTCTTTTCGGACGGCTCACGATGACGAATGTGGACGTCGCGGCTACCGGATTTATCGGAATCGTCGCGCTTACGGCGGGTTCGATGTTCGGTGCGGCTCATGGGATCGCTGGTCCGCGGCTCAATCTGTCGCCGAGCATTCCAATGGGGCTATACGTCTACGTGCCGGGAGCGGTGCATCGTGGCGAGTTCGTGCAAGCGTGCCTTCCCGACGCACTCGCAAGCTATGCGGTCGCGCAAAAAATTCTATTCACCGGCGGCGCATGTGCGAATGGCTCTGAGCCGATCGTCAAGGTGCTCGCCGGCCTACCCGGCGATGTCGTGAACGTTGATCGCGACGTGCGCGTCAACGGTCGCACATGGCCGTCGAGCACGATCCGTTCGATCGACTCGCGCGGTCGGGCCGTCGATCTGCGTCTTGCGCGCGGCACGTTCGTCGTCGCTGCACATTCCATGCTGCTCCTGGGTCTGCACCCGCGTTCGTGGGATGGCCGCTACTTTGGAGCCCTTCCGTCTTCGGCCGTGACTGGCCGTTGGTTCCCCATACTCGCCGACAAGAAAGTGACTCTATGAAGCAGCGACTCTTCGCTCGTAACATCGTGGTACGCGCGATTCCTATGCTGGCGGCGATCGTCGTCGCATCCATTCATCCGGCCCTTGCCGTCACCGGAGGCGGCACAGGCGCGCTCGCCGGTGTCCAAACGGCTGCGACCAACATGCAAAACTCGCTACTTGGCGTTGGCTTCGCAGCTGCAATCATCGGTATCGGTACGGGCGCGATTCATTGGGCCGGCCATCGTGACGATTGGGCGGGCGCTGCGACGCGCACGCTTGCGGGCATCATCGGCGGCGTCATCGTCGCAAACGCACCCGCCCTCGCGTCGGTCGGCGGAGGCGCATTGTTCTAGATGAACGAGCAATACTCGAACGGGAGGCCTTGGGCTTCGGCCGTACATGCGGCGGTAACGAAACCGCGGCACAAATTCGGCGTCGACGGTCGGCTATTGCTCGTTCCTATCATCTTTCCGTGTGCACTCGCGGTCCCGTTTGGACGCGACTTCGCGCACCAAGCACTCTTTGCGCTCGTGGCTGCGCTGCTCTGGCTAGCCGCGAAAATGGCCTGGGAGTTCAACCCGTATCTCCTTGACGATCTCGCCGCCGAAATGCGCCATCCCCGCGTGCTGACGGACGACGTGAGGACCCGATGACGATTCCCCAAACCGCCATCCTCATTGCCGTTCTCGGTGCGATGGCAATCGCGCTCGTCCTCCCAGAGATTCGGGCGCGGCGTCGTATGAGCGCGGACCAGTTCGATTACGCCGAACGGCGCGCTGGGCTTGCCGATCTCTTGCCGTACCGGAAGCTCGTGCGCCCGGGCGTGTGTAAGAACGCGAGCGGAGCGTATCTTTCGGCATGGCGGATCGCCGCTCGCGACGTCGGCACGATCGGGGACGCCGAGATCATCAACACGGCGTACCAAACGGCTGCAACGATCGGCGGACTCCCGCCCGGTACGGTCGTGCAAGTTTACGCACGGCGCGTGCCGTTTCACGAATACGATCGCGGGGTCGGCGCCGAGCATCCGGTGCTACGCGTGCTGGACGATCTTCGCGCCGACTTCTTTCTTCGCAAAGGCAAAATCTACACGACGGAACGGACGCTTGCCATTACCTGGCAGCCGCCGACGAATCGTAACGAACGGGTGCGCGCCGCTGCGTCGTCCGGAGCGTCCGCGCAACTCCGTTCCGAAAACGAGATCCTCGCTGAGTTCGAAGACGTCTGTCTGCGGGTTGATTCCGCCCTTGACGGCGCCTTGAGTGCGCGGCGGCTGCTCGAGGTCGATCAGACCGACGTCTACGGCGTACCGCGCTTTCGGTCCGAGCTACTGCGCTTTATCGCAACATGCGTGACGGGTGAAGATCAGCCGTTCAACGTGCCTCCGCCCGAAGCGTCGCTAAACAGCCTCCTCGCGACTGAAGCGCGCGGCGGCTTCGACGTCAAGGTAGGGAACGACGAAGTTGGCTGCGTCGAGATAAAGACGTTTCCCGACGAGATCATGCCGCGGATCCTCGATCGCCTCACCGAGCTGCAGACGCCGCATCTCTTTTGCGTACGGCTCGTGACGCAATCGGTGCAGCAGTCTCGCGAGCAGCTCCGCGGTGCGGCGGTGGACTTCAAAGGCGCGGCCGGCTTCAACGCAGGTTTCGTCGATCCAGAGGCGCTGGCCGCCTCAGACGCCGCCGTGGCCGCCTTCGGCTCGGCTTCGGGTGATTATACGCGCGTCGGCCGCGTGTCGATCGTGATCGTCGTGCGGGCGAAAACTCGCATACTCGTGCGAAAGGCGCAACGCGACGTGATCGGTGTCCTCGAGAACGCAGGTTTCCGCAGTTTCGTGCGCAGCGCCGGTGCCTTTGACACGTGGCTCTCGACGCTGCCGTCGAACGCGAAGAACGGCACGCGCAAGTATCCACTCTCGGCGCTCACCGTGGCGAAGCTCTTTCCGGTACACGAGTCGTCGATGGGACGGCGGTACGCGGCGTCGGAAGCCTTGCCGCCGATGACCCCTGCGGTGACGTACGCGCTGCGGCCAGGGAATACGCTCTACCGCGCGCACCTCAACGTCGCCGACGTCTTTCACGGGTTTGGGATCGGCAAGACGTCCTCGGGCAAAAGTGTGGCGTTGCAATACCTCTCGATGTCGTTCCGGTCACGCTTCCCGCTTGCCGGCGTGACGATTATCGACAACGGCCGTTCGGCGCGACCCGGCTGCAAGATGGTTGACGGCACGTATTACGATCTGCTGGGGCGCGCGTCGCCCGGCTTCGCGCTCTTCGCCGACGCCGGCGATGCGGACCGCGATCTCGAGCGGCTGGCCATTATCGAAGAGATGGTCGCCCTGCAGCGCAACGGCGTGTCCGTCATGCCCGAGCAACGTGAGGCGCTCGCGTCGGCGAACCGCACGATCGCATCGCTTCCGAAAGCGCATCGCTCGATGTCGGCGTTCTACGAGCTCGTGCAAGATCCGAGCAACGTGCTGCGCCCGGCGCTTGCCGACTATACACGTCTCGGTTCGCTTGGAGACGTCCTTGATGCGTCGGAAGACACGTTCGACGTCGGTCGCTTCAACGTCATCGACGTCGCCCGCATCATGGGCCTGCCGGAAAAATACATGCTCCCGCTCTTGCGCGTGATCGTCTGGAAAACGCTCGGCCAAATTCGGCGGATGAAGGACGAGCTTGGATCAAACGGCCATGCGTTGCATTGGCTCATCAGCATCGACGAAGCGCACAAGGTCATGAAGACGCCTTTCGGCGCGCGTTTCATCGCGGATTTGCAGAAGATGGGGCGCAAAGAGAACATCGGCGTCTGGCTTTGGTCAAACGCGCTCTCCGAATTTGCAACGTCCGCAGGCCGAAACGATCTGCTCATGAACTCTCCGTCGCGGATCTATTTCGGCGATAGCGCGGCGACGGCGAACGACGTCGAGACGATCGGCCTCTACAAGAATCTCCAAGTGCCGGCGCGCGGAATCGCGATGATTCCGAACCTTCCGGAGCGTTCGTTCTTGCTCCATCAGCCCGATGCGAACGTGCTCGTCGAGCTCAACCTCGGCCTCGACAACGACGTGCTCGGCATCGTCGGCACGGCGCGCGACAACGAACTCGTCGATCGATTCGCGGCGCAGTACCCGGTGGCGCTACACGGCCCACACGCCTGGAAGATCGCGTACCTGCGGCACAAGGGTGCGAACGCTGCGGCCGAGGCTCTTTCCTCGCTTGCCGACGAGGCGGCAGATGTCGAGCCGCTTCGCTTGGTGGCGCGATGAGAGAGGCCGGTATCGAGGAGCCGCTGGTGCTCGTCCAGCCCCTGCTCTTAGAGCTGCACGTCGCAGCGTCCATCGAGCACCACGTCGTTCCGATACGGAGATACGTATGAGATTCGCGAAGCCATTCATCGTCGGCGGGTTACTCGTTGCGCTCGCGGCCCCGGCGGCCGCGCTTACGCTACCGCCCATGTTGCCCGATCTCTGCGCCTTCGGGCATTGCATCCAATTCACGCAGTCGACGGCCCTCGCCGAGATCCAGGGGCTGTATCAGAAAGCGACGCAGCTCGCAAACGAAGCCCGAAATCTCACGAATATAGGAGCAGTCGCCCACCAAGCTGTCGACCGTGAACTCGCTCAAATGCTCGGTACGAGTTCGTCGCGCGGCGACGTCGCGGCCGGAGCTGTGGTCGGTCAGTCCGCCGCAGCCGCCGGCGCCATCTCTGGGTTAGACGCAAAGGCCGCTGCGGCCGATGGCGCGCAGCAGCAGGCCCAGGTCGGCAACCTGTACTTGAGCTCGATCGCCGGCGAGTCAATTAAGGCGAACACCCTCGCGGCGCAGAAGACGCTGCAAGAGAAAAACAACGAAGATCAAACACGCGAGGGACTACAGGTCCTGTCCGGCGGCGAGGGCGGCACGAGTCGCGTGGACCTGTAAATGAGGAGCAGCCATGGATCTCAAAATCAAAGTCGCGAGCGCCGTCGCGTTGTGCGGAGTGCTTTTGGGCGGGCTCTTCGTCGTCAATACGGTTCACGTTCCGGGTGGAGCAGCAGCACGTCGCGGAGAGGCGAAAAGCCGCCGACGACGCTCAGATCCGCAAGGGACTGCGAACGTTGTTTTCAGGCAAATCCTCCAAGGGCGTAAGTATGTAGCACTCATCCGCGCGACGTCGAGGCCGCCGAGTCGCCGGATTGTCCCAGCTCTCATTCCCTTAACGGTTCTCGCGCTGCTCGCCTTTTGGCTCGCCAGGCCGGCGCATGCAGCGGGCATCCTCGATAATTTACAGGCGAATGTTCAAGCAACGACCGCCCCATGGATGAACAATAGTCTCGCGATCGGACAGACCCTTTTCGGAATCGTCATGACGGTCACGATCGTTATGGCGCTCTGTCGCTATGCGGCAACGAACGGCACGCTAGAGGGCGTAGGGCACTCGATGATGAGCTTACTGCTCAATATTATTCCGGTGTTCGTCGTGATGACCGCGATGACGGCATTTCTTCCGAATATCGTTGCTGTTGCCAACCAACTCGCAGGCCAAATCACGGGCGTCCAAATTACCGGGCCGTCCGAGATTTTCGGGCTCGGCGTCGCGATGTGCGTGCAAATCCTGAAAAGCGCAAGCGCGCCACTCGTGCCAGGTGCTGCTATGGCGCACACGGTCTTGTCCGGCCCGTCCGCGATTTTTCTTAGCGGCGTAACTCTCGCCATGGGCGTTGTAACATGCATCGTCGTAATTGGCGCCTTTACGATCATTGCGGCCGAGTATCTACTTTGCTTTCTGCAAGCGTATATTCGCCTCTCAATTGAGGCGTGGAATCTCGGCTGGTCCGCAAGCCAAGGCACGCGCGGACATTCGGAAGCGTTTTTGGGCGAAGCCAAACACGCGCTCACGCGCGTAATCCTCACCATAGGGATCGTCGCATTTATCGTCGCGATGACACCTCAAATGGCGTCGTTGGCAACCAGCACTGATTTCTCAACAGTCGTGGTCGATTGGCTAAAACTCGGCGGCGGCGCCGTGCTTGCGGCAATTCTTGCGATTAAGGTGCCACACCTCGCGCACTCAGGTGGTCAGCCAAGTCTATCTGCCATCAAAGTCGGAAACGAGGCGTATGCGGCCGCATCATCCGGCGTATCGCGCATCAGGAAGGCGATAGCGGGCTAATTTCTTTATGAGCACGTATGCAACATGAAGGGGCAGTCATGTATCCGGAAGCGGACACGTCCTATCAAATGGAGATCATCGGCACGTACCAGCAACGCGCGGATGAAGTGATGCACGATGCGAAGCAACAATCATCGTTCGTGACCGCGGGAGGGTATCCCGTTGTGGGATGCGTCGCAAACGCCACAGGGTTGGTCAACGAAGGCGGTGTTATCTTCGACGCCGTCGACCTCACGACGAATGAGCCGCGTACGGTTATCGCGTTTAAGACCAACGCGCAGCTTCGTGATCTCGAGCAGAGCGGAATGCTCGCTCTCGCCGACGGCGTTGATCGCGCGGTGCTCGAGGATCGCGCACTTGTGCAGGCGGCACAGCAAGGCATGCGCCGGTAGTGGCTGCGGCTGCCGCCTACGAGCTACCGACGTCGGTCGGCAAGACGCGGATTTCGCCGCTTGCGGTTCTTGTCGCCGGATTGCTCGCTTTCTGCGCAAGCGCGGTTGCGACGCAGGTCTTTGCGTATCGCCTGGGGCTCCATCCGTCGCTCGGGACGCCGCTCGCGCACGGGGCGTCACCGTTTTTGCGTTCGATCTACGTGCCATGGGCGTGGGTTCGCTGGGCGGTCACGTTCGGTAATCCACTTGCGAAGGTCGAGTACGGTAAACCCGTGCACGACGCGCTCGGGACGCTACCATGGACGCTCGGCATTGGGTTCGCGTTGTCGATCATCGGGCTCGTCGCCGCGGCCGTGCTTTTCGACAAACCGTCGAAGGTCGCCGAGATCGTCGATAGCGCGCGTTGGGCCGATCGCAAGGATCTCGAGCGAGAGGGATTCTTTCGCGCTGCAGGGCCGATCATCGGCGGATTCGAGTCGCGCAAGGGTATCGAAGCGTTACGCTACGACGGCCAGAACGGCGTCGAGCATACGGCCGTCCCCGGCGACGACAAAACGACCCAGCTCAAGACGAATCTGCTTATGCCGCTTCAGCGCGAAAAGGCCGAGCGCGTCGCGACGTACGGCGATACCGTCGCTGGCCGTCGCGCGGATTTCTGGGGTGAAGAGCCGAGCTTCATAGCCCTCGACGTCAAAGCGCTCTCCGACTCGACGTCGGGCTATCAGAAGTCGCTCGGCAAAGATGTGCTCATTTTCGAACCGCTCGCGCCGACAAACGCGGGGCGGGCCTGCTATAACCCACTCTGGGACATTCGGATCGGTACAGACCATGAGCCCGACGACGCGTACCAGGCCGCGCTCGATCTCACCGACGCCGACGGTAAGGGCCTGCCGACGTATTGGGACAATGCGTGCACGGCGTTCGGCGCAGCGGTGATTGCAACGCTGGGGTATCGCGCGCTACAGCAGCAGAAGCCCGAGCTGCTCTCGCTACCGTCGCTCGTCGACTATATTTCATCGTTCCGCGCCCAGCCGGCCCGCAGCGGGAACGCGTCGGCGAAGCCGCCGATTCCGGCTTCGCCGCCTAAAGATGCAATCGAAGTGCTCATTGAGGACATGCTGGTGCCGCATGACCCGAATTTGCAATTTGGGTGGCGCGACGTGCAGGGGCAGCCAACGGCGCAGCGGGCATGGATTGCGAGCGCGGCGCTGGCCATGCAGGCGAAAGCCGCCGAAGAGCGATCCGGCGTTTACGGAAGCTTTATCGAGAAGCTCGGCGTCTTCCGAAGCGCCATGCTACGCAAGCATATCTCGACGGCGACGTTCACGTTTCGTGAGCTTGCAAATCGGCCTAAGCCCGCGATCGTCTACCTCAAAATTCCGGCGATGCAGCTCAATCAATTCCGGCCGCTCATTCGCATATTCGTGCGATCGGCGATCCGGCAGATGACCGAGACCACGGCGACCGTGGATGGCCAAGAAGTGCGCGGGAACGTGCGATCGTGCGTGGTGGCACTCGACGAAGTGGCAACGTTGCGGCGCGACGACGAGATCGCAACGTCGTCGGGCTATCTGCGCGGGCACGGCGTGATGCTCATGACACTCTGGCAATCCGAGCAGCAGAAGCTCCAGCACTACGGCGATCACGAGGCGCTGACGCCGACGATGGGCGTGCATATTCACGGCCGGCCCGAAAAGCACGAAGACGCGGAGCGTCTGTCACGCGCGCTCGGTCAGTTCTCGACACTCGTGCAGAAGCGCAACGCTTCGGGCGGCAAGACGTCCGAACACGCCGATATCAACACGCGCAGCTTGCTTACGGCAACCGAAGTGAAGCGACTTCCGCGCGACTACAATCTCGACTTTTCGCGTGGGCTCACGATCCGCGCGCGCAAATTTCCGTACTACAAGAACCCGGTGCTCGAACGACGGTCGCGGTTGCCGATGGTGACGACATCGGACGTCATCTCACCGAAACCCTATTTCGTCGAACATCTATCGAAAGAGATTGGTGTGGAGAAGCTCGTCAATCTGAAACATAAGCACGTGTCGCCCCCGGAGCCGCCGGAAGAGCCGGAGGTGGCGATCGAGCTCGTAACGATTCCGCGCACGGTTGACCCCCGTGAAGGGTTCCGCGTCGGGAAGCAGGCGGCATCGCGTGGTTGAGTCACGTGTTGCGGACATAACGAGCGCGTACGCGAGCCGCCTTCTCGAGTCGGAAGAGATTAGTCGCGCGCTCTTCGAGTCGACGCTTGGCCCGCTGCGCGCGCATCTCTTTGACGAAACGGTGCAAAACGTCAACGTGAACGCGGACGGCTGCGTTTTTGTCGATCGCGGTATGAAAGGCAAGACGCTTTCTGACGAGCGCATGCCGATGATACAGCGAAAAGCCCTCATCAGCTTACTCGCAAATCGGCAAGGCGCGTCCGTCGATCGACTCCACTCGCGGCTGGCTGGCGATATGCCATATTTCGATGTGCGGTTTCAAGCGTTCGCGCCGCCCGTCGCGGAGTGGGCGCTATGCCTTCGCGTTCACGCGCCGACCGTGCGCTCGCTCTCGGCGATGAAGGACCTGTTCGTTGCGGGTAACGGTCCGGCGGCCGAGCCGAGAGCAAAAACTCCCGCCGGATTGCTCCAGGCGTTCGTCGACGCGATCGCACGCGGTGACAATATCGGGATTGTCGGACGTCCCGGTGCCGGCAAGACGACGCTTCTCAATTCTGCGATCGCGCACGCAGCGATCGTGCGACCGAGTGCGAGGCTCGTCACGCTCGAAGACCGCAAAGAATTGAAAGCGGCGGCGGCCGATACGTTGCAACTGTACGCACGCGTTGAGCAAGCCGCTCCCGATATGTCTCGGTACGAATACGGGTTCATGGCGATGCTCGCCGACGCATTACGAACGAGCTTTGACGTGCTGGCCTTCGGGGAACTTCGAGACGGCGAGAGTGCGCTCGCGTTACTCATGGCATTAAATTGCGGCACCTCTGGGCTCATGTTCACATTGCACGCGGACAGCGCAGCGGACGCACTCGGTCGCATCGAGGATCTGGTTCGACTTGCCGGAGCTCCCGTTATTCGGCGCACGATCGCGCGGTTCGTGCATACGCTGGTTTACGTCGAAATGGATAGCGATCGCAGGCGACGAGTCTCGGAGGTCGTCCGCGTGCGCGGGGTCGACGCGCACGAGAATTACGTCATCGAGTCCGCGGCATGATACGTGCGCTGCGCGACCTTGCATGGCTTGCGGTTCTCATCGCCGTCGGTGCCGAGTTCGGTGTACTATTTGGCCATGTGGTGTACGTGCGGGGAACGACCTGGGCGTTCGCGTACACGGGCGCTTCGCTCTTCGTCGGCTTCGGCTTGGTCAATCGACTGTTACTGCATCCGTGATTCGAGTGGTCGGGCCGGTGGGATTGTTCGTACTTCTCATTGCGTCGATCGTCGTCGGCGACGTCGCGCTGCCGTTGGTCATCGGGTGGCGTATATCGACGGTTTTTCACCATCTCTTCCTCATCGTCGTTCGCTTCGGGCGTTCACGGAGCGACATCGCAAACGTCAAGGCGCTAGCGGGCTAGAAGTTGCAAGGAAAACGTTGTGCGCCGCCTCGCGGCGGCGGCTCGGCAGCGGCCGCGATTAAGTACATCCTCGGCGAAGAGCTCACGGAGAAAGTCGAACACGAACGCGAACGCGACAATCCGCTGACGCCCGGGCAATGGGGCGGGGTCGCTGCGCTATACGCCGAGGCGCGTGAGCGTCCCGATCTTGGCGTGGGAGTCATTTGGGCGCCGGCAGGCGGTGGAACGCGTCCCAGCGCCATCTACGCACGCGGGGTGACGTCGCTGGAGACGTCGGCGCTCGACATCGAAGCGGTGGTGCGAACGCAACCGCGCGTGAAGCAGCCCGTGCAGCATTACGTCATCTCGCTCAACACGGATGAAAGCAAGACGATCTCCGACGAGCAGCTCATTCGAGCTGCCGAGAATACGCTCGATCGAGCCGGGTGGGACGGTCACGCTGGTGTCTTTACCGTCCACCGCGACACAGATCACGCGCATTGCCACGTAGCGCTCGCATCGGTGCACGCCGACACGCTTCGCGCGTGGAATCGCCAGAGCGATTACTACCGTCTTCACCATGCGCTTCGCGAAGCCGAGACGCAATTCGCGATGCAACATGAGAACGGACTCGCGATCGTGCGTGACCAGGGTCTACCCACCGAGCGCATCGAGTGGGCGTCGCTAGGAACGCGGATGGCCTGGCGCAGCGAACGGCAAGCCGAGCGCCTCGAAGACATGGCGAAGTCGTTCCTCGCGGAATCGGACGGCCTCGAATCCGAAGGCGATCGCCGTGACCGGCTGATGTACGCGATCCGCGACTATCTCGAAAAGACTGCGGCGCGGGGCGAGGTGCCACTGAGCGCAGACCTGCATGTCATCGCGGCGCGTCTTACGGCGACGCTCGAGCCGAGCTCCGAGGGTCGGTTACGCGCGCGCCTCATGCAGCGTGCGCCAGAGGGCGTCGTATCGCGCGAGGGAACGGATACGCTAGGCGACTCGATCGAACGCGTCGCTCGTTGGGAACCAACTGGAACCGTCTTCGAGCTCGAGCTCGACTCGCTCGCGCCGAGTGCGCTCGACGGCGTGAAGCAAGGCGGTAGCACGACCGAGTTCGAGCGGGCCGCGCACGCGGCGGCGCTCGCTCGTCGTGTGTGGCTCGGCGACGTCGGCGGCGTCGATCGCTCGGAAGCCGAGGTCATCGCAGTTGTGCGCGCGGACCCCGGGCGGGTGTCGCGCGACATACTTGCCGCCGGCGCGGCGACGTTCACGGCCGAAGACTTCGACCGTTGGTGCAGCGAACGTGTAAGTGGCGATTGGATGGAGATCTCGAACTACGCGCAGCGCGCAGACGAGACGCTCGAAGTGCTGAGCCCCGATTCGCAAACGCCCTTGTATTCCACGAAAGCACAGCGCGCGCTCGAGGCGAGCGTTCTTGAACGTGCGACTCGGCTCGCGCGTCAGCGCGATCCCTTATTCGACCGAGCCGCGTTAACGCGAGCGATCGGCGACGAAGAGCGGTCGCTCGGGATTTCTTTTAGCGCCGAACAACTACGAGTCTTCGATCTTCTCGAATACCGCTTTGCCATGGTGCAGGGCGACGCCGGCACGGGGAAGTCAACGCTCATGGCCGTTCAACGCCGTTATTGCGAGATCACTGGGCGCGCGATCGCCGGATTCGCAACGAGCCAACTTGCGGCCGAAAACCTTGGAATCAAAGCCGGAATTCGGTCGGTAAACACCGCGCGTGCCCAAGCGCTGGAAGATGCGCGAGGCGAGGAAATGATTCGCGCGGAGAGCCGCGCAATTCTCGACGAGACGTCGATGCTTTCGCTCGAATCGGCCGACGCGATGCTACGCCGCATCGAGACCCAGGGCGCCGGCGCGATCTTCATTGGCGACCTTGCGCAGCTTCCGAACATCTCGGCTGGCGACACTGGCCGCGTGCTTACGGCTGCGGCCCAAGAGACCGGGCGCTATGCTGAGGTAACGCAAGTGTTCCGGCAGAGCGGTCCGGAAGTGGAATGGATGCGGACCGCCGTGCCGATCGGCGGCCGCGCGATTCGCGAAGGTGACGCGCTAGCGTTTCGCGCGTATCTGGAGGAGTTCGTCGATCGCGGGCACGTCGTGTTCCATGAGGATCGCAAGTCCGAAATCAACGCGAAGGCGCGTGATGTCATCGAAGCAACAAAAAGCGGCGTGCGCGTCTTAGCGCCGGGCTTCTCGCGGCAAGATTGTTTGTATACGAATCGTGCGATTCGAACAGCCCTGGGTCACGACGGAACGGGCCTCACCTACCGCTTCGCGCGCGGCGTGCGCGAGATCGCACCAAACGACCGTGTTATTTTCGAATCGAACAGCCCTGGGTCACGACGGAACGGGCCTCACCTACCGCTTCGCGCGCGGCGTGCGCGAGATCGCACCAAACGACCGTGTTATTTTCGAAAAGAATGCCGAGAGTCGACTGGGCGTGCTCAACGGCTACACCGGGACGGTGAAGGCCGTAGCGGAGGATGCGATCGAGGTCGAGCTTGATGGCGGTCGGTGCGTACGCATCGATCCGAAGGTTTACCCGCACCTCGATTACGGCTGGTCGACGACGACGCACAAGAGCCAGGGCCGCGGAGATCCGCTCGTGATCCCGACGCTAGCCAAGAACGACGATGCTCGCTCGGCACACGTCGCCCTGACGCGTTGCGAGACCGGCCTGCGCGTTCACACGCGCCTCGAGCGCGACGAGCTACTTTCGCACCTCAGTTCTCCGACGTCGCTCCGTCCCAAAGACGACGCATTGCTGTTTGAAGAAATTGTGCGACGCACGGGCGGTCCGGATACGTTCTGGGCAATCTCGGTGCGATCGGCGATAGCGAAAGAAAACGATCCGCTGCGCGAAGAGCATCGCGCTGAGATGCGGCAACGCGCGGAAGCTCGCGATCGCGCCGTCACGCAAATCGTTTGGCGGTATAACGTCGAGCGCGCAAAGGCATCACCAACCGCGAGCGCGCCCGCATCTGAACGACGGGAACGACGTGAGCTCGGCGTGACGTACAAGGCGCACGAATTGGAATCGTTCGTGGTGTGGGCGGCAAAGCGTCGCATGACAATCGAGCGTTCCGCCGGCGTCGAAGTCGCACGTGAAGCCGAACGCCTCAATCAGGTAAGACGGGCTACGGAACACGAGCATACGATCGAGCGCGAAGAACCGAAGGCGACACGCGGTCGACGTCGATAGGTGCTACCGTCGTCGTCGACGCGGCGGCGGTTGCAACGAATCGCCGACCTCTGGGCGCAACTCTGTCGAGACCTCTTGAGCTCTCGATCGAGCTGCATCGAGTGCTCTCCGGTTGACGATTACGAAGGAAGTCGCGCTCGTTGCAATAGCCGCGTGCAGGGCGCTGGTCGCAATCACCTGGCCCTTTATCTCGCGGCTGCCTACGTCGTCTTCGATGACATGTGCGGTTGGGGACTTAGCAGTTAATATCGCTGTTGCATCTTTAGCAATCGCAATGCGGTCGAGCGAAGCTGCTTGACGCACGGGTTGTGCGCGGTCTTCCTCAGACGTGCCGGCCGAAATCGTCGACGCCACGACGCGAACCGCAGCCTGCTCGAATGAGCGTCGGTCTTCCATAACTGCTGCAAGTATTCGCTCGTAAGGCAGGTAGTTTTCGAATGCTGCAGCCGTGCCGGCCTGGCGGATCATTTTCGGATCAGCGCGTTGCCAATCGAGATGATGGCCAGCGCGGGCGGCGATTTCAAATGTCGCGACTTGAAGCGTACGCGTGTTTCCCTCGCGAAACGGGTGGAGAACGTGCAACTCGCCCATCACCTTGGCGACTTGGCGACAAAACTCTTCAGGCGCCAAACCCTGAGGGCTATGGTGTCTCTCGAGATCATGGAAAATGACTGCCGCATTATCATCGAGGAACACGTGGTTCGCGTAAAGCGCCTCGCCGAACTTTGCGATGTTCATCTCGCGATATTTCCCTGCGAAAGGGTATAATTTACCGAAGAGTTGATGATGGACCGATTTGTGCCAGTCGCGCGTTACTCGCCGCTTACGCCGTTAACGAGAAGGCGATGGAGAGCCGCGCCGACGATGTCGGCTTCAACCCGATCAAGCTCTTTTTGGTCGCGAATTCCATAGGTGTTTTTAAGTACGTTCGTTCCGGGATAAACGTACGGATCATAAGCCAAGGACGTAGCGTTACGTTTCGGGGTAGATGGCGCGGTAATGCTCCACGATGATCGCTTCCGCTTCTTCGATTGTGATGTCGCCAGCAATTACCCGCTCATTCGTCGCAATCCCGAAAGGCGTCATTGTAAGGCCCTGCGCGGCCAGGGCGACTTGCGCCGCTTCGAATGCTTCGCGGTGCGTCGGTCGTCGCCGTTCAACCTCAATTGGGGCACTAACTGGGTTGCTCATGTCCATTCCTTTCTTCTTCGAGAAATGCAGTGAAAGAGCCCCCCCCCCGACGGGGTCCCGGTCTTTCGAAAAGAAGCCAACACGTTTAGTCCCCCGTCGTTCGCCGCAGCGTAACACACGGTTCTTGCCATTTTCGTGCGCCGTAAAGCGTCGAATGACAATCGAGCGTTGCGCATGCGCGGAAGTAGCTCGCGAAGCCGAGTGCATCACTCAAGTGAAACACCCTTTGAAACACGAGCATACGATCGAGCGGCACGGACCAAACGCGACACGTGGTGGACGCCGCTAGTGCTACAGTCGTCTTCGAGGCTGCCGAGGTTGCAATGAGTGGACGACATCTGGACGCACTTCTGTTGAGACCTCTTGAGCTCTCGATCGAGCCAACTCGAGTGCTTCTCGGCCGACGACCACAAACGAGGTCGCGCTCGTTGCAATAGCCGCGTGTAGGGCGCTGGTCGCAATCACCTCGCCCTTGATCTCACGGCTCCCCACGTCGTCTTCAATGATATGTGCGGTTGGGGACTTAGCAGTTAAAACGGCTGTTGCATCCTTAGCAATCGCCGTGCGGTCACGCGCTACGTCGGTGGTTTCATCCGACACTGGGTGGATTGCCTGACGGATGAAGGCGGCGTGCTCGGTATCGTGTGAGACGATTGCGATGCCAATGACCGCCGCGAGCCCCGACGAATCGGCATGCTCGAAGCTAACCTTCGAAGCCGCATACATTTGCTCGCGCGAGACATTTGCCCACTCGATCCTATGACCGGCTTTAAGCCCGAGCTCGCGAACGAACTCTTGCTGCGTTCGACCGTTCCCTTCGCGAAAGCGGTGAATCGCGTTTACTTCGCCGAGATAATCGCCGGCGCGCATCGCGAAGTCGTCTGCGGCGAGCCCGCGTAACTGCCCCTTCGCTTTTAATTGTGCGGTTAGCGTATCTAAAGACGGCACAAGAAACCGCTCAAACGCAAAAAACGGCGAACCCGGTTTCGCTATCTCGACGGTGCGGAATTTGCAGGCCCACTCGTAGACGTCTTGGAAAATATGTTTGTGGATCGCCTGCAGATGCGCCCGATCGAAGTTGCCGACGATCGGCGCCCTTGGAGCTGTAGGAGACGAGCCAATGTGGCTTAACCGACAAATTTCTGCATTGGTCCGGGTGACGAAGTACCCGCAGATTACGTAGCGTCGATGTCCCTGGATAAAGGTACGGGTCGTCAGCCACTCGTGAGTCGGAGGTTCTCTTCGACAAGCTCATCTACGGTGATCTCGATCGACGGATCGTAACCCTTCCGCTCGAGCGCGCCGCTATCACGGCCGTATCCGATGAAGTCGTGCTCCTCGATCGGTGCGAACAGCTCGAGCGGTCGCCAGGTGCACGGTGACGTCGCCGATGATCTCGCCGAGTTGCTTGACGAATTTGTTTACTTTCGGCTCTTGGCTATAGTTTGCGCGCTGCTGCCGCGCAGCGATTGCAGCGAAGCGCATTTGCAAGTGTTGCAACTCGCGGAGTAGCGTGGCGTCGATGCGATCGGCGCGACCGTACTCGGTTTCGAAGCGCTGGATGCCTCTTGTTGACGGGCTCGCGCGTCATGGAATAGCTCGACGGCGCGCTCTTTAAGGAGCGTTTGCGCTTCGCACGCGTGATAGTCGGCAGCGCGAGAGCGGTGCGGTTCGTAGCCGTGCCATTTGCAGCGGCGGGCTTTTTCGATTTACGTTGTGACATGAGGTCCTTTCGTGATTTTGTGTTGGGAATGGGTGAGCACCGTGGCTAGAAGTTGTCACGGGCAGCGAGTCCCGGCGCTGCGCCGGGCGAGGAACGATGTTTAGGCGTCGGGATCGTCCGCGAAGAGGCCGTGGATTGCCCCGATCGTGGCGACGATCGCGGCGACCGTAGCGGCAGCGCGATCGCGTTGCTCGCGTTTAAGTGTCGCCTTGAAGCGTTGACGCGCGCGACGATCGTCGGCACGGCGTGCCGCGATGAACTCGCCGCCGGGATCGAGGACGATGCGTTCGCGCGCAGGCTCGACGTCACGGAGTTCGGCCGCAAGATGTCGATTTGCTCGTCACTCATGCGGCTGTCTCGTGCTCGTCGACGACGCCGGCAACGCGGTCGAGAAACGTGGTCGCTCGCGTGGCCGCGGAGGCCGCCGTCCAAAGCGCTTTGGGATCAGCGCGCAGCACGCGCGCCCAGTTACCGAGATATTCGATGTGACGGAGCGTACCGGGAAGCGCGAGCTGGGACGTAAGGAATGCAGCACCAAGCTCCGCGACGAGTTCTTCGAACGCGTAGGCGTCGTCACCGAAGCGTTTCCCGAAGGTGCGATCGAGGCGCTTTGGAGCGCCCGTCCAGTGAACGTGCTCGTGTAGGAGCGTTGCGTAAAACGCGCTCGCGTTTACGAATTGTTCCGGCTGCGGGCACGCGATGAAGTCCGATCCCGGAGCATAGTGTGCTGAATCGCCGCCGATGCGGATCTGCGCTCCGATCGCCGCGACGTACGCTTCCGCGTTCGCGATCGGCGCGAAGGCCGATACCGGCTCAACGGCCGCGAGCGGCGGTACGCCATCGCATTGATCGCGATTAAATACGGTGTATTGCTTGAACGTCACGCCTTGCATTGCGCGATCGTCGTCGTCGACCGCGTGCGTTTTCGATGCAACGCGCGGTGCAATGAACCACACGGGCGTCCCGTGCTCGCCTTTGCGCACGGTCGCACCGAGCGATTTGGCTTGCTGGAACGTGCACCATTCGGCGGTGACGTAGCCACCAGCGGTCTGCGCGATCCAAAGCTGAAGCACGTTCGCGCCGTTGTACGCGCGATGCGTCGCGAGGTTATGCGGCATATCAGAGATGCCGCTCGTGGACCACGGCCGAATCCACGGCGCGGTCCCGCACTCGAGCTGCGCGATGATGCCGGTGACGAGCGTTTCTTGCGCTGGTGTCATGAATACCTCAAAGCAGAGCGGCCGCCGTGTTCGAAACACCGCGGCCCCAGTAGAAGTGCGTTCGAAGATGCCGACTAGGCCATGCGGCCGTGTCGGCGGGTGCGAGCAGAGCTCGCGCGCGCACGCTCGTCGAAAGTTGCGTTCTGCAGCTCGTCGTCGTCGCTCGCGCGATCCGCCTCCCGAACTTCGAGAGGGTGGATTCCGAGGACGCGACGCGCCGCGTACCCGGCGGCAAGAAGGCGCTGCGCCTCGGCGAATTCGAGAGCGTCGACGTCGAGTACATCGCTCGTCGCATCGAAGTTCCAGGCCACTACGCACGTGCCGTCGACGATCATCTCGTGAAGCGTTTCGCGCATCGCGATCGATGCGCGCGTGGCGTGATAGAGCTCGCAGAGCGCGTTCGCACAGTCGTCGATGTTGCCGAACATCCAGAGTTTGGTGACGGGGTTCCAGACGCCGCGGTGGGCAATCATTCGGGCTTTACAGTAGAGCGTCCGGGGGTCGCCGATCGTGTAAAGTTGGGGCATCGTCTCGTCTCCTTGCCGGTCGAGCCGGCGTCGCTGCTGATAGGTCCGAGAGAGACGGGCCCGGGGGCGAGCGCAAGGACGGCATCGCCAAGGCGTGGACCGGAGCGCAGTGAGGACCGGAAGCCGCTCCTTGCGCGCGCCCCCGGGCTCGGCTAGGATCTAGCGTTCAAGCAGCGACGTCGGCTTGATCACTGACGTGACGATGATCTTCCAACCCGACTCGACGTCCACCGAAACCGATTGTCTGGATGCACCACCGCGCGTTTCCGGAACGTGGCAAAACGGCGGAAACATTGCGGCAACATCGCACCAATAAACTGCGCTCATGCAACACGCAAAACTTAAACCGACTCGCGTTGCCGAAGACGTCGCAATGTCCGACGCACTCGCGCGTCTCGTGGAACTCGGGCTTATCGACGTCGATCTGAACTCGGTCGATGAGACCTCGCCTGCGAAACCGATGTATCGCCTCAGCGATAGGTTTACGATCGCCTCTGTGTCAACGTTAGAGGAGGCCAGCGAACGGGTCTAATTACTGAGGGAGGCCCTTTTTACGATCTCAACCTGCAAGTGCTCCGGGTCGACGCGCACGACGTCGCCGTCTTTGACGACATCGAAAGCGCTCGGATCGATTCCGTCCAAGATCGGGATCCCCGCGAGTATTGCACCCTGCACCATGACGGGATTGGTTTTGCCGAAGACGAGCGCGGCCGGTGCGAGGCCGCGTGACCCCAACTCGAAGAAGACCCAGCCGCCCATGACTCCGCCCTGGACCCCCGGGAAAAACAAAATCTTTCCCGCGAAAGAGCGGCCTTCGAGTGGGTGCCCGGGCCGTGAGAACGTCCCGGATTCCTGGTTGATGTCGTAACGGGGGCTGAACGCCTTACTCGAGACGAGTGTTTCGCCTTCGACCATCGGACCAGTCGCGCGCTTCACCGACAAGACGGTTTCTGTTTTCTCGATCATCGGAACGCTCCACGAACCGCCGCCTCGATACAGTCTTCCGTTCGCAGCAATACCGACTTGTAGCGCGCACCGCCGATGTTGTTGGCCAGCTTTGCCGAGTTCGTAACGACGCGCGTCCAGCCGAACGCGTCCGTCATCTTCTCGGGATACATGATGTACCAGCAGGTGCCGACGACCACGAGCGCACCCGCGCGTTCGAGTTCGGCCACCGAGCCGAGTCGCGTCGCTTCGCCGCGGTTCAAATCGCTCGTCGTGACAATCATCCGTGTGCGTGGGTTGACCTGGCGCCCGCGTAGCAGGTCGACCAGACGCTGCAGTTCGAAAAGCGAGAGCTGCGGCGCGGTGAAAACGACGAGTTGGACCGGATCGTCGGTCGGCGGGTAGAGGTCATACACCGCTGATATCTCCGCTTCGCCGATCTCGAGCGTTCGCACCGGCGGGCGGCCTCCCAGTGCCGCCTCGAGGGTCGGCGCTTCCGGAGTGACGCCGACGATGTGAAACATCGCGAGCGACCCGTGCGCCGCGGCGCTCGCGGCAAGATGCTTGAGGTCGTCGGGCCCGGGCTCGGCCGACGGCTCGAACTCGAGAACGGGGACCGTCCAATAATCCAAGATCCCCCGCCCGACCGCTGCACCGAGCGCACCCCAATCCGCGATGTCTCGCATTCGCGCGCGCACTCGAACGTGCACCGTTGCGATCCGCTGCTCGTTGAGATGGAAGCCGTACGCCGGCGTCCTCCCGGTGAGGGCCGCCGCGAGCGCCGCAGGACCGCTTTCGTAATTCGTTCGCGCACCGAGTGCTGAGTTCGCAAATGCGACCGTTCCCGTGTCGCCCCAGGCGACGTGCTCGCCAAAATGCGGCTGGTAGACGTTCTGGTAATTGATGCACGTATTCACCGTCAGCGCTCCGAGCCGCGCCTGTAAGTCAAAGAGATCGCTCTCGCGGGCGACGAGCCGCTCGTCTTGTTGGAGCGCGGCCGCAGTGAGGGGATCGGTGCAACGCGGATTCGAGGTGAGCGACACGCGGGCGTGCGTCCCCTCACGCACCAAGCGCTCGAAATACGCGTATCCGGCGTCGCCCATCGATTCGAGCGTCCCCATCATGTGAACGTTGCGCACCGGCACGAACCGTTGTGCGCCGAAGAACTTGCCAGTCTCGATCTGCATCTCGAGTGCGTGGGCCGCACCTCGGCCCCATAGTCCATCGCGAATTCCGCGTTCTTCCTCAGTCAGGTACATCAACTTCCCCGCATACTCAGCTTCAGGCTTCCTTTTTCGATGCTTACCGATCGCCAAGTTCTCTGCTTTGCCAACTCCGCAATCAGAACGAACAGCGGCGAGGCGACCCCCGGATCGTCGACGATGACGCTCTTCTCGCGTTCCATCGCCTGCACGGGACCGCGACCATAAAACAGGTGCAACAACAGCTCCTCCTCGGACGCGAACGGCCCGTTCTGCCGGCGGAACTCGTCGAGCACGTGCTCGCCAAACATCGCACCGGCATTCACGCGTTGCACCGATCGTCCATTGAAGATGCGGTCGAGAACGTTCGGGTCAATCGGCGCGCCCGAGTCACCGTAGTAGCCCTGCGCGTAAAGGCGCACTTCGTTTGGCACCGTCTTATAACGCTCGCCCACGATGACATTCAACGTTGCCTGAACGCCGACGAATTGTGAGAAGGGCGTAATCATGATCGGATAGCCGAGCTCGGCACGGACCCGGCCGACCTCCTCTATAACCTCGTCGAGACGATGCGCCAGCCCAGCCTCGCGCAGCTGATTTCGAAAATTCGAGATCATACCGCCGGGGATTTGATGTTTGATGAAGCGCTGGTACTCTTGCGGATCGTACGCCACCCGGGCCGGGACGGGCTTGCGTTCCTTGTATGTCACCCACGACATGTAGTCGTCCAATTTGCGGACGGCATCCATGTCGAGCGAAATGGGAATCCCGAGCTCGGCGGCGATGCGCGCGATGTCGTGCGTCGCCGGCTGCGACTCGCCGTTGGCGACCGGTTCGGCAGCGGTCGTGACCGCTGCCACGCCGGCTTCCAACGCGGCGCGGTAGGCGTCGAGCGCCGTACCTGACGCCGCGTGCGAGTACATTTCGAGCGGCATCCGTCCACCGGTGACACGCCCGATCGCTGTCAGAAGCGATGCGGTTCGCTCGCCGGTGAGAAGCCCGCTTGCATCGACGACAAGGATCGCGTCGACTCCCAGATCGACGAACGCTCGGGCTCGTTCGGCGTAATGTTGGTCGGTATGGATTGGACTGACGGAAAACGAGAGAATCCCCGCGACCCGCAAGCCCAGCTCCTTGCCGATACGGCAATGCGCCGCGATGTTGCTGATATCGTTGAGACCATCGAAGATCTTGATCGAACCGATCCCGTTGCGTTGCAGGCACCGAAAGAGAAGCTCGACGACTTCGTCCGGATACTGGTTCCACCCGAAGAGGGTACGGCCCCGAATGAGGGTGTCGAGGGTAGCGGTCACATGGCGGCGCATACAGCGCAGCCGCTCCCATGGATCGTCGCGCATGAACTTTACCGCAACCTCAAAACAGGCCGCCGACATCACCGTCACGCGGTCGAAGCCGACGCGCTCGATAAACGGCGCGACTTCCACCATCGTCTGCGTGCTGATGCGAGTCGCCCACAACGATTGCGGCCCATCCCGCAACGTTTCATCGATGAACTGGAGCATCGTCAGGCGAGCAGAGTTCGGATTTGGCGTCTCAACTTGACGCACGCCTCGGAGGTGACGTCACGCGGATGCGGCCACGGAACCTCGATCTCCGCCAGGACGCGCGCCGGCCTCGCGCTGAGAACCACGATCCGCTCGGCAACGAAGATGGCCTCCTCCAAATTGTGCGTCACGAAGACGACCGAGCGCCGCATATCTCGCCAGAGCCGGAGAATCTCGTACTGCATCGCCTCCCGGGTTGGCGCATCAAGCGCAACGAACGGCTCGTCCATCACGACGAGAGCGCTATCGGGCGCGAACGCGCGCGCGATTGCAACGCGCTGCTTCATGCCTCCGGACAGCTGGTAGGGATAGTGATGCTCGAAGCCACGAAGGTGAACGAGATCGATGAGAGACGCCACGCGGGCGGTCGCATCGGAGTTCCGATACCGCTTGATCTCGAGCCCAACTCTGATGTTTTGCTCGACCGTTCGCCACGGCCACAACGCTGGATCTTGGAACACCATCGACACGTTGTCACGCGCTGGATCTAACGGGTGACCGCCGATGAGCACGTTACCCTGCGTCGGGGGCAGCAGGCCGCACAGGACGGAGCCGAGCGTCGTCTTCCCGCAGCCCGACGGACCGACGACGCACACGAACTCTTGCTCCCGGATCGAGAGGGCGAGGTCATCGATAACCGTCAGCGAGCCGTACCGATGGCTGAAGCGTGCTTCGATCAACGGCTTCGGCGCCGCCGGCGTGTCGACCGTCACAGTGCGACCGCCCAACGCCAGCGAAAGAGCCGTTGTTCGAGCAACAGCAACAGCTCGTTGCCGAGCAGTCCCATTGCAGCGATGAGGATCATTCCAACGACGATCGGTGCGACTTGCAGCACTTCCGCGTAGTTGATCATCATCCGCGCGATGCCGATCGATTCGCCGCCAGCCATCTCGGCCGCCACGATGGTCATCCATGCCACGCCGAAAGCCACCCGCATCCCGGCGATGATGTCCGGGAGAATCGACGGCACGACGACGTGCCGGACGATCCATGCTCTCGATGCACCGTGCACCTTGGCGACGTCTCGATGTTTCATCTCGACGCGTGCCACGCCAGCGGCCGTTGCCGTGTAGACCGGAAAGAACGCGCCGAGAAAGATCAAAAACACGTAGCGCTCGAAACCACTGAGCAGGATGATCGCCAGTGGTATCCATGCGATCGGTGGGATAAATCGGAAGGATTCGATCGTCGCGCGGCTGCCGCGCGCGAGCCACGGCACAATCCCCATCAATAATCCAAGCGGCACGCCAAGGATCACGCCGGCTGCAAAACCGGCGAGGAGCCGTTCGAGGCTGGCGAGACAATGTCGCCAGAGCGCCACGTGCTGGTAGTCGCCGCGAACGGCGAGCGTCACGAAAGCTTGGAACACCACGAGCGGACCGGGAACGAACGACGTGCGCATGACGGCACTTACGAGTTGCCAAACAACCAGCAACACCAATAGAAACGCGGCGTTGACCGCGACGTCTTTTGCGGCTTGGCTGTTTCGCGGCCGCGGCCGCGGCTGCGTGACGAGCGAGTCGGCGATCACGTGCAGGCCGGCTTTGGAATCCGCGAGGCTTCAGCTTTCTTGAGGAAACCCAAGTCGCTGGCGCTCATTAAGAACGCGTGCGGATCGCTTTTTGCCTGCGCCGCCGTTAATTTTTCATCGCGTACCGCAAGTTTGATCCACTGAACCGCGCTCTTTTCATTCAAGTTGGGATCGGTCAGCGTGAACTGCGGCCAGGCCGTGTCCAGGACTTTTTCTGCGTCCGGGACGTCCATCATCGTGGCAAGCAGCTTGATCGCTTGCGGTTTACAAGCCTCGACGAACTTCATCGCCTTGACGACGTCACGGACGACCGTCTCCGTCGCTTGCGGATGCTGGTTTGCAAACGTCGTCGAAACCGCGAGCTCGAGATTCTCGTTGTTCGGCACCGGTTGACGGATTAGGTAATGTGCTCCCGGCACCGTGAGAACCGCCTGCGCGGCCACCGTCTCCCAGCCTACGAAGGCCACGATCTCCCCCTTCGAAAGCATGACCGGCAGGTCGGTGATCTTCGCCGGAACGTGGTTAATTTTAATGTGGTGCTGATTCTCGACCAAACTGAGCGCGGTGTCGTGGATCGTCCCGATTCCCGGTGATCCCACGCTCGCTCCGTCGAGTTGCTTAACGTCGGTGATGTTCTTCGCGGCGACCAGAGTCGTGTTGCCTTTGGTCAGCGACATCACAATGCGCATCGGAGCGCCGCCGCCAAACGCCTGCAAGTGCGGCAGGAGGGCAGCCATTACCATATCGACGTGCCCGTTCGCCAGGTCTAGTTCGGCTGCGGGGCCGTTGGCGAAGGTGTGGCGCTCAACCGTGATGCCGTCCTCGCGAAAGTACCCTTTCAAGTTCGCGATCCAGAAGGCACCGTACACCCCGACCGCTGCCGGCTCGTCGGCGACGCGGATGACGATTGGCTGCTTTGTCTGCGCGAGCGCCGGTTTACTCGTTATCGCGATGGACGCTATCAGCGCCGCGACGATGACGGCGCACGCCGTCGGCAAGGCTTTCGAAATGCTATTCACCCCACATCTCCTCAAGAGACCGGCGAGCGGTCTCGGGTGCAAACAGTAACGCGTTCGCGGCTCCAAGCACGCACGCAGTCAGCGGAATGAGCAGCATCCCCTTCACGCCCCACGCCTGCGCCGCGAGCGGCAAGAAGAAAACGCCGATCATCGAGCTGATGCGTCCGCCGGCCGCACCGATTCCCGCGCCTGTCGTCCGGATGCGCGTCGGCCACAGCTCGCCCAAATAGACGTTGTTCATGATCCCCGGCCCGACGAAAACCATGAACTCGAAGATCGCAAACCCAACGAGCATGATCGCACCGGTCGGGTTCGGCGTGAGGAGATAGATCAAAATTCCGCCCGCCATTCCGAGGAAGCCGCCGATCACGAGGACGCGTCGTCCGACCGACTCGATGACGGCGAAACACGCCAGCATGCCAAGCAGTCCGACGCTTTGCACGACGAGATTCCCGAGTGCGATCGACTGCGGGTTTTTCGCAAAGCCGGCCGTGCTCAAGATCGTCGGCAGAAAGACGCCGGCCATGTAAAAAGCCAAGCTGAACATGAAGTAGTTCACGAACGCGAAGATCGTCGTCTTAGCGTACTGCGCAGAGAACAGCTCCTCGAAATGACGGACGGGTTTTCGCGTGACGGCCGGTGCGTCCGGCGGTGTTACCGCCGGCCGAGGCTCCGCGTCACCGTCCAGCTCACGCGCGATCGCCTGCGCTTCTTCGACGCGACCGATACTCGCGAGCCAGCGCGGCGATTCGACAAACGACCTGCGCGCGACGAGGACGATGATTGCAGGGATCGCGCCGATCGCAAGCATCCAACGCCACGCATTGGGCCCGACCGGAATCAGAAGGTACCCGACCCCGAACGCCAGCAGTTCGCCAACGAGCCACGCCAGGGCCCAATTCACGGCCAGGATGCGGCCCCGATTTTTCGTCGGGATCACCTCCGCAATGATCGGCGACGCCAGGGCATAATCTGCGCCGATTCCGATTCCCAAGAGAAAGCGCCAAACGACGAGCTGCCACACGTTCTGAGAAAATGCCGACGCGATCGCAAAGATCACGAAAAACATGATGTCCCAACTGAAGGTGTACTTACGTCCTACGCGGTCGGCGACATATCCGAAGACAAGCGCTCCGACGACGCTTCCGGCTAGTGTCGCGGCGCCGATGAATCCGACGTCGGCGGGCGTAGCGTGGAATTGCGGCCGCAGCAATAGCAGCGCCACCGAAATGATGGTGATGTCGTAGCCGTCGAGCAAAACGCCCCCGACGGACATCCACACCATTCGCCACTTTCGCAGGCTCATTCCGGTCTCGAGACCGGCGGCGGGCCGCCCATCCGCGATCGGCGCTGTTGCCATGATCGAGGCTCCTTTCAACTCGGATTTATTGGTGCGCGAGGGTGAAAGCGACCGCTTTAAATGTGACTCGTGGCCTCGCCGGCCACGATGGAACTACTTGACCGCGCGAAAATTGCGCACCAGCGGGACCGGCCCGCGCATCCCGATGCGAAACTCGTACGCTTCCGGTCGCAAATAGCAAACGGTCGTCTCGAGTGGCTCTTCCGACGCCGTGAAGCTCGTGCGTTCCAGGATCATCACCGCGTCCGATGGCAGCAGCTCGAGTAATTGCCCCACCTCCGCGCGCGCCGGCTCGCAACGGATCGTAAGCTCTGCCGCGTGGATCGTATGCCCGAGGAACTTCTCGAGAAGCGCGTAAGCCGGATGCTCTTGAGCCTGCTCGCGTGTGAGTCGTTCCGCGTCTGGATGGAGGTACACGTAGGTCAGGGCGAGCGGCGTAGCATCGATGCGATAGAGTCGCACGACGAGCATCCCGTGACTTTGGCGTAATTTAGCGGCGAGATGAGGCTCCAGGTTGACGGGACGGAAATCGATCAGCTTCACCTCGGGGTTGAGGCCCTGATCGACGTGCGTGTCGTAGAAGCCCGCCATCGAGATGTCGTACTGGACCCTCGGCCCGGTTACGAAGGAGCCGACGCCCCGCCGGCGGACGGCGAGGCCGCGCTTCTCGAGTAAGGACATCGATTGTCGCACGGTGACGCGGCTAACGTTCCAGCGCGCCATCAGATCCGATTCGCTCGGGAGGCGGGCGTGGGGGCCATACTCGCCTTCCCGGATTTGCCGCGTTAGCTCATCGGCAAGTTGGAGATAGCGAGGTTCCGGTCCCTCGAAAATGGGCCGTTCCATCAAGACGAATAATAAGAAACAATATAAGTTAAGTCAAGTTATGTGTTCGCGCGAATGGCAGCGACATACGCGGCAACACCTACCTCGATGGGCGTAAAGTTCCGTTGGAAGCCGATCTCCTCGCGGAGACCGTGGTCAGCGAGTCGGGTCGGATATCCCATGATCTCGCCTTCGCCGCCTGGTTCGACCGTGATCCGTGACTCCGGGATCGTCTTGCGCACGGCGTCGGCGATCTGCGCGACCGTGCATCGGTCGCCGCCGGTGTTGAAAAACCGGTGGCGGGCAAAGGCCTCCTCGCGCGCGGTGATGAGCGCGCAAAACGCCGCCGCAACGTCGTCGACGTAGACCATGCTGACGAAGGCGTCACCCTCGGTGACGCGGACCGGCTTTCCGAGCGCCGGATTCGTGATGAGTTCGGAGGCGAAGGCAGTCGCACCGGATTGACGGCCTGGGCCGTAGACGACACTCGGACGCAGTCCGACGACCGTAACGCCGTACCGCTCGCGATAGAGTTCCCCAGCCATCTCCATGTAAATCTTGCCGGCGGAATAGATCGGCGCGCGCCGTGCACCCAGCCGTGGCGCGTCGTCGTTGATCTCGCCCGCATACTCGCGGTCGGAACCAAAAACGACCATCGACGACGCCGTCACGACGCGCCGAACCTTACAGAGGCGGGCGGCTTCAAAGACGTTAAGCGTTCCGATAACGTTGATCCGGCTAGCCGACAGCGGATCGTCCTCACTCGAACCGCCGAGCACCGCCGCGAGATGGACGATGACATCGACCTTCCATGCTTCCACGACCCGGATCAGCATGTGCAGTTCGTCGACGCTTCCGCGCTCGACCGCGGAGAGAAACGAAAGATCGCGCGACGCCGCCGGGACGGCGATATCGAGCGCGACGACGGTATGGCCGCCCGCGTCGAGCAAGCGCCCGATCTTCGAGCCGATCAGCCCGGTCCCGCCGGTGATCAGGACGTTCAACCCCGGACCGCCGAGCGTGCCGCAAGGTATTCGCGCTCGACCCACTTGGTGTCGGTCTCGTTCTCTAGCAGACGCTCATCGGCGAGCAGCCGCGCGTGGAACGGAATCGTCGTCGGGAGACCTTCGACGTGAAATGCTGCCAACGCGGAGCGCGCACGCGCGATCGCATCGGTTCGATTGGTTCCATGCACGATCAGCTTTGCGATCATCGAATCATAGAACGGCGGAATCGTGTAGCCCTCGAACGCGTGCGTGTCGACGCGGATGCCGGCGCCGCTCGGCGGCGACCAGCGGACGATCTTTCCCGGTGCAGGACGAAAATCGCGATCCGGATCCTCGGCGTTGATACGGCACTCGATCGCGTGACCGTCCGTGCGCACATCGCCCTGCTCGAGGCGCAACGTCTCACCGTTTGCGATCGCGAGTTGCTCGGCGACTAGGTCCAGGCCCGTCACCATCTCGGTGACGGGATGCTCGACCTGAATGCGCGTGTTCATCTCGAGGAAATAGAACGCTTCGTCCGTCGGGTCGAACACGAACTCGATCGTGCCTAGGCTTCGATAACCGATCTGGCCGGCGAGTGCAACGGCGGCGGTGGTGAGCGCCGCACGAACGCTCGAAGCGAGGACGGTCGCCGGCGCTTCTTCGAAGAGCTTCTGCGCGCGGCGCTGCAGCGTGCAGTCGCGCTCGCCGAGGTGGATCGTACGTCCCCGGCCATCGGCGAGGATCTGCACCTCGATATGGCGGACCCGCTCGAGGAAGCGCTCCGCATAAAGCGAGCCGTCACCGAACGCCGCGCGTGCTTCGGCCTCGGCTTCGGCAAAACACGAAGCTAGCTCGCCAGGCGTTGCGACGATGCGCATTCCGCGCCCGCCTCCACCGGCCGCTGCCTTGAGCAACAACGGATATCCCGCCTCGTCGCCGATACGTCGCGCCGCAGCCACGTTCTCCAAGAGCCCTTCGGAGCCGGGAACCGTCCGGACGCCTGCGCTCTTTGCGATCCGGCGCGCTGAGATCTTGTTGCCCATCTGCGCGATAGCGTCGGCGCTCGGCCCGATGAAGATGATCCCATTTTCTTCGCATAACTTCGCGAACGCCGCGTTCTCCGCGAGAAAGCCGTAGCCGGGGTGAAGGGCGTCGCAACCGCTCCCGAGCGCGGCAGTGACGAGTGCCGGAGCGTTCAAGTAGCTCTCGCTCGAGCGCGCCGGCCCGATGCAGAGTGCGCGATCGGCAAGATGCGTCCAAAGCCCATCGCGGTCGGCATTCGAATAGACGGCGACGGTCTCGACCCCGAGCGCACGGCAGCTTGCGATGATGCGAACCGCGATCTCGCCGCGATTGGCGATCAAAACCCGCCGGATCACAGCGGGTCCAGGACGATCAGCGATTGTCCGAACTCGACCATCGCCGCATTCTCGACCAAAATTGCGGCGACGCGCCCGGCCCTTGTGGCGGTGATCGTGTTCATCAGCTTCATCACTTCAATGATGCAAAGCGGATCCTCCGGCGCCACCTCCGAGCCGACTTCGTTGTACGGCGGTGCGTCCGGGGCCGAAGAGCGGTAAAACGTCCCGAGCATCGGCGCGACGACGACGAACTGCCCGGGAGCAAGCTCGATCTCGCGCGGCGGGGAGGCGACGGCTGGAGATGCGGGCGGAGGGCTCGCCGCTTGAGGCGCCGGCGCGGAAGCCGCGGCGTTCTCCATCGAAGCGACCGCGAGATGAGCGGTCACGGGAGCGCCGTGCCGGCGCACGTCGAGCTTGAAATCGCCGAGCTCGACGTGGAGCTCGTCGACGGTCGAGTTTTCGACGATCGCTAGGATCTTGCGAACGTCATCATAGCTGAACTCAGACATAACGCCTGAAGGCTGCTCCGTTTTGCCGTCGCATCCTCCCGCACTATGGATCTTGGGTTGGAAGGCAAAATCGCATTTGTGACCGGCGCAGGGAGCGGCATTGGGCGCGCGATCGCCGAGTTGCTCGCGGCGGAAGGTGCCAAGGTCTACGTGACCGATCTCGATGAGGCCGCCGCATCCGCCGTCGCTGCGTCCCTCGTCGCAAGCGGGGGCTCCGCCGTAAGCGCCGGCCTCGACGTGGGGGAACCGAAGGCCGTTCGGGATGCGATCACGAGGATCGTCGCGCAGGATCGCCGCCTCGACATCGCCGTGAACAACGCCGGCATCTTGCGGACGGGGTCGTTGCAGGATTCGACGCTCGAGGATTGGGATGCGCTGTCGCGCATCAACGTCGCCGGCGTCTATACATGCTGCGCCGCAGCGGCGGCGGTGATGAGCACGCAACGCTACGGAAAGATCGTCAATCTCGGGTCGGTGTCGGCGTTCAAGGGTGGCGGATCGGTCGGAAGCGCCCTATACGGAGCCAGCAAGGCAGCGGTGACGGCGCTCACCAAGGGCTTCGCTCGCGAATACGGTCCTATGGGGGTCAACGTCAACGCGGTCGCGCCTGCGGTCACCGAAACGCCGATGACACGAGCGTTGCTCGACGAACCAGGGAGGCGAGAACGAATCCTCGGGACGATCCCGCTTCGTCGGCTCTCACAGATGGAAGAGGTGGCGAACCTTGTCGTCTTTCTCGTCTCTGACGTGGCCGGGTATATCAACGGCTCGACCGTGGTGATTGACGGAGGGTTAATGACCGCGTAGCATGCGTCGAGCGCGCAAGCCAGTGCCGCTGGAGATCGAGGGCGTGTTAGCACGCCACCGCTTGGACGCATCCGTTGCTGCGATTAACCGCCAAATGACCTAGTTTCCTTCGGCGGGCTCGAGCTGCGTAACGTTCGACGCACCGCGTGCGGCTGTTCCGCTGACTGCGGCAATTTTGCGAATGCAGGCCCGCTGCCTAACAATATGATAATTCATCCATCGCTCCAAACGGTCGATGCGGGGTTTTCCTGACGGCGGTGATTTCGACACCGACGCAATTCAGGGGCTCCGCGGGCACACCGGCCCGGCTCGGAGGTGGGTCCGCCTTATCCCGGCGGAAGTGGCTTCACCTTATCCCGTCGACACCGTCGCGGATGCGGTCGCCGTGGTTCACCGGACGCGGCGGCGAGCGGTCGCATGGCTCAGCCGAAACGCCAATACGGTGCTGCAGACGGCACACATAAGCGGACGAATCGGCGTGCCGGCAACGCACGAGGCGGCAGAAGGCCCGCCGCCGGCGCTGAAGCCGGAGGACAACCGCGTGCGTGAGACGTGCGCTGCGCACGACCGAGACGAAGAACATCGAGGGGTTGAGGTTGGCAGGTCGACGCCTTGGATACGCGATGGAGCGCGCGGACGCACGACCACCTTCTCGACGTCATGATTGCGCTCGAGGCGCTCTTACTGCGCGACATGATGGACGACCGCGGCGGGCTCAGTTTCTGCGCGGCGATGCGCGCCGTCCAGCTTTGGCCTGTAAGCCGCACGGACTTCACGCCGGCAAAGGTGTTCGATCTTATGCGGCGTGCGTACGACTACCGCAGCACAATATCGCACGGTGCGAGCGTCGACGGGCTTCGGACTTGTGAATCGGATCGTTCGCGCGTCGATGTTTCGGATCGTGAGTCCGATCGGAGTTGTAATCGCGCTCGTCCTCTCCACGCTGCTCGGAGATTTCGCACTTCCAGGCGTCGTAATCTGGCGGGTGTGGCGCGTCGTCGTTGCCATAAGCCACTTTCACAAGCACAGCCGCGTCGTTACCGATCCGCGATCTCGGCATGAGACGTCGCCTAGGCATCGCGCTCGTCTCTGTCTTTTTCGCCACGAGTTGGCAGCAGGCGGCGGCGTCTACGGCCTCGGGCGCGTATGATGTCAATGCGACTGCAAGCGCGGTATGCACGCTCGGTTACGCACGGCGCCATCGAAAGGTCCCGTATCGGATTCGTGATCGCGTTTATAATGCGTACGGCCTCGCACGCGGACACCGACGCGGGTACGTAATCGATCATCTCATACCACTCGAGCTCGGCGGGGCGAATGCGATCGCGAATCTCTGGCCGCAGCCGCGGCCCGAGTCAAAGCGCAAAGACCGGGACGAAGGCCGCTTACACGATCAAGTCTGCAACGGCGAGATTACGCTGGCCGGTGCGCGCGCGGAAATGATCCGTCTCTGGCGTCGATAAATCGGGGCACGGACAGCGACGATAACCGGTTACACTCGAGGTCGTATCCGGTTGGCTTAAAGCACCCCCGTGACTTAGCTCAGGTCAGCGTTCGTTGATCTTTAAAGAGCGGCCACCAACGTCGTAACGGGCGAGAACGCGAGCGCGAAGGAACGCACGATCGCTCGCCGCGAGAGCGTCAAGAGCCACGAGAATTTCGGCCATGGTCGTCGGCAAGCCCGACGTTCCGAGCGATGTCCCACAAGCGGGACATCGAAATTCCTTCACCGACTCACCTAACTATAAAAAAATAAGAAGTGCAAACGCTCTGGCGTCGATCCCTACAATCCTAGATAACGGCCGACACTTCGGCGTTCGCCTCGAGCATGAGTGACCAATTGCTCGATACCACGGAAAGACAACTCGTGATAACGTCCGTGTTCGAGGATCTCGCGATCGCTCATTCCCGAAAGTGCTGCTTTGGGCGAGTGATCCGACGCGAACGCTATGGCTCGAAAGGCGGCGCGGATCCAAGCCGGTTGCCACGAGCCGTCGATCGATAACGCCTCGGATGCGGGAATTAGCGAGTGGAGTGATCCTGAGATCTCCGTTCGGGAGGGTTCCACGCCAGAGCGGCCCGCTTGTCGCGTTCAAACGGCGCATCCAGGCATCAAGCGCACGTACGGGGCACGTCGGCAACCAAGTCCCGCGAAAGATTTTCACGATTCGCCGATCGACGGTGCCCGTGTCGCGCGAATCGCGAGTCACGTAGATGAGCGCGCCGTCCTCATGCGGTTCGATCAGTTCGATGCGCATCGATTCGAGTTCACAAGCTTTGAGAGCGCCGGCATATGCGATAAGAATGAGCGCCTTGTCTCGCAACGATTCCAGATAGGCAACCGTATCGACGTACGGCGAACGCGCCCGCTCGTCCGCAATGATGGTGTCGAGGTGTTCGGCTACGATCCGCATCCCGCTTTTGACGACCGCGAGCGTCGGACGATCGGCGCGTTCGATTTCTTTGCGTAGGGATCTCCTTAGCCGCCCGATTGCGTCGTGATTGTCGGCGACGAGCGGTTCGCTCGCATCGCGATGCGCAGCGGCAATACTCGAGAGCTTCCTCAGAACCTTTCGTGGCTTACTGCCATCCGTAATGAGCTGCTTTCCATAGCGCGCAATGACTGACGGCGTGGACGGTAGCGATGGAGCACCAACAGACGTACACCATGAAACGAATTGCTCAAAGTCAGCTTGATATGGACCTTCAAGATTGGAGATAAGTTGGGGAGCAGAAAGCGCTTCGAGCGTTAGTTGTTCCGGCATTCGCATCTCACTAAGTATATCGAACATGCATGCATGATCAAATATCAATAGGCGATAATCCCAGCCGCCGCGTAGTTCACCGTCGGCCGCTATCGATGCTCGTGTGCCCACGCGCGCACGACGGAAAGGGGGAGAACGGTTCGTCCAAACGGGTGCCCGGGATTATCGCCTACTGGGATGGATCAACACGAACGTCAAGGCGAGGAAATCTATATGCGCCGTGCATGTCGTCCCTTACGTTTTGAAACGGGCAACGAGCGTGCCGGGGGTAATTGAGGAGCCCGATCGCGGACACATTGCAGAATTCTCAATCTCGTCTCATTCGGCGGCAAGCAAGCCGCGCATGCGGAGCAAGGCTCTACATCATGAAATTCCGATTCTCTGACCCTACCCAACTAGTAGCAACTAGAGAAGATTCGGCCTGAATGTTGAACGTCACCTTTGAAAAGCCTAGCTATTTCGGCGGGCCCACGCTGCACCGTCAGAATCGGCGGCGCTCGATCGCTGCTGCTGCGCCGCAATCGCAGCTAAGCGCGCCTGCGTGCCTTGCAGATCAGCGAGCACCGTGTGATCGATACGGTCGGCACGGCCGTATTCGGCCTCGAACGCGCGGATGTGTTCGTCGCGTTGATTGCGCGCGGCGTGGTAGAGCTCGAGCTCGCGCGCCTTGAGGAGCTCGTTCGCTTGCGCACGGGTGATCTGGCGCGCGGGCAGCACTTGGGGCACCGTTGCGAGCGGCGACGGGCCATTAGACTTGGCTTTACGAGGCGTAGTGAAATCTCCATCGGACAGTGATGGTAGGAGCCCATCATCAGGCGCAGCATCACTGCGCGACGCCGACCGAGCCGGCGTTTCGGGCTATGCGCAGGCGAAAATCTGCGCCACGATCTCGTGCATCGCGGGATCGCACGTCCGCAAGCGCTCGCGTGTGGCGGCAGGCCAAGGCGACACGGCGTCGTTGAAGACGCCAGCGTATGCGCGGACCGATTCGGCGAAGTACTCGTCGAGGCCGGTTGCCGCGTACGGCGTCACGAACGCACGCGCGGCCGCGTACGCCGCGCGAATGTGCGGATCGAAGCCGCTCCGATAAACGCCGCCGCCGAGTGCGCAATCGATCGCGTGCGCAACTTCATGGCCGATCGTCATCGCACTGAGCGAACGGAGGTAAACCGTTCGTTCTTCCACGACGAATAACCCGGCTGGTGGCACCGGCCACGCATCGACGTCGACGCCGAGCCGTCGCAGTGCCTTCGACGCATCGCGATATCCTTCGCGTGCGCGGAGCGGCCGCACGGAACAACGGTTCTCAACACGAGCGAGGCGTATCATCAATACGATAATGCTTTGGCGCAAAATCGCACCTTCATAGATGTGTTCGACCTGCAGTATTTTTTCAACAGGGTTCGCAAGGGACCATACAAGGGGCTATCGTTACGTCAGCGGTTCGTAAACCGCGTGCAACCAAAGTTACCCGACGAATTCAAATACATACGCACTCAACTGGAGTACGATGTCTAAGGCAACTCCGATTTTCGGCCAATATATGGTACGCTTGTGAATAATAAGAGACAAATATATCTCTTTGGGTGCCATGGACTTCAAGCGTCATGCGAAGAAGACTCGCCGGGCGACCTTTCTCGACGAGGTGGAGCGCATCGTGCCGTGGGAGCGCCTGGCAGCAATCATCGAACCGCACTATCGCAAGGGAGAATCCCGTTGACGCCCGATCCGATTGCAGCTGATGATCCGCATCCATCTGCTTCAGCAGTGGTATGATCTGAGCGATCCCGGCGTCGAGGAAGCTTTGTACGATGTCTTGGCGATGCAGCGTTTCGCCGGCATCGATCTCGGTACGGCACCGGTTCCCGATGAGACGACCATTTGCAAGTTTCGTCACTTACTTGAGAGGCACGATCTCGGTCGAGCGATGTTCTCCGAGATAAACGCTCATCTGGCTCGGAACGGTATCAAGATCGGCACGGGAACCATCGTGGATCCGACGATCATCAGCGCGCCGAGTTCCACGAAGAACGAAGAAAAGAAGCGCGATCCGGAGATGCACTCGACCGCGAAGGGTAACCAGTGGTATTTCGGTATGAAGGCGCATATTGGAACCGATAGCACAAGTAAGATTGTGCACACGCTTGAAACGACGGCGGCTAATGTCCACGATAGCAAGATGCTGGCAGCGCTTCTACACGAAAACGAGACGCGCGTTTGGGGAGATTCGGCGTACACCGGCCACACGGACGTGATTCGCTCGAAAGCGCCATGCGCGCAAGATTTCACAAATAAGCGAGCATATCGAAATCGCGCGTTGTCCGAGACCGACAAGGGCGCGAACTCGACAAAATCATCCACGAGATCGCGCGTTGAGCATATTTTCGGAATCGTCAAAGGCATGTTTGGCTTCCGCAAAGTGCGATACCGAGGTCTTTTGAAGAACACGAATCGACTGTACGTATGCTTCGGACTCGCGAACCTGGTTGTCCAAAAGAGACGCCTACTGCGACTTTCCGCTGCTTAGGAGTGCGGAAAGAAGCACTTTAGCGGCGTAGGCCGATTAAAACATGCGGGAATCAGGAGCGATCCGACGGTCTGTAAACACGTAGCGAGGCCGAACGACTGGTAATCCAACTATTAACTGCTCAGATCAGACTTGCCCTAAGTGTGATCTACGAGGCTGACTTCATGGGGTTCTCCTATGGATTTCGGCCAAAACGGAGCCCGCACATGGCGTTGACTTCACTGCAAAAAGCGGTGATGACACAGCGTGTGACTCATGTGCTCGATGGGGTCTGAGCCCCGGAAAGTAGGTCAGGCGTAACTGTGGATTTCTGCCGGAAACGGCGAATGGAGATCCACCGTGAAGAGAAGTCGATTCACCGAGTCGCAGATCGTCTCGATCCTCAGAGACTGGGACGCTGGCGCAGCCGTCGCGGAGCTCGCCCGGAAGCACGGAGTGCACGCGAACACGTTACGCCTCTGGCGGGCGAAGTACGGCGGCCTTGAAGTAAGCGATCTGGTTAAGCTCAAGCAGCTGGAAGACGAGTCAACGCGAATGCGACGCATCATCGCGGCGGAACTTGTCAAGCGATTTGGTGCCGGGATATTGGGTGACGTAGCGTGCATCTATGCTGCTGTGCCGATGTCGGCTGGTTGATTGATCCAAGCGGCCTGCGGAACTTCTTGTCGGCGCGGTTTGCC
>JAABUX010001099.1_pt1 | contig 42256 bp, 34 predicted proteins | sample 5561851 | NCBI WGS metagenome assembly JAABUX01 (sample SAMN10711883, study PRJNA513361) | rock metagenome | isolation source: Antarctica rocks | place: Antarctica: Victoria Land, Richard Nunatak red sandstone | collected 2016-01-03 | reverse complement strand
TAGACTCTGTGGACATCACAGCCTTTTGTTGACAATAACCACGGCACCGAGCCGTTTGTTCACAAGCCGTCGGCGATTGTCGGCACCAGCCGCCGAACTCGCTCAAGATTTGCGCGAACGATAAGTTTCATCTCTCTGGCGGCGGAGTGTTATAGTGGACCCCTTTGAATCTCTGGGTCCACTATAACACTCCGACCGCAACGGCGCTGCGCCAGGCGGTCAGTCGGGGGCTGCGTGCTCTTCATGCTCATCTCGAACCTCGTCTCCTGCTAGCGCTGACGAACCGCGCCGGAGCGACGGTACGAGACGGAGCAGAGAAAATCAACAGGCGTCGAGATCATCCCTCGGATCGATAGGCGTTGAACATGGCCACGGACAGCGACAGCGCACCCCCGCGGCCTCGGCGCGGACGCAGACCCGGCGTGAGCGGAACCCGTCAAGCGATCCTCGATGCCGCGCGTGCTCGCTTCGCCAAGGACGGATACACGCCCACCATTTGGGGAATCGCTGCCGACGCCGGCGTCGACGCGGCGCTGGTGATGCAGTTCTGGGGTGGTGCGTGGCTGGCTTATGACCGGGACCCTCCTCGACGCGTCGGATGCGCGCATCTACCTTGATTAGGTCGAATGTTCCTATTTTACGGCAGTCCATCATCGCGTCGCCGCTGTTACCCACGGCGCATCACGTCCGTTCGCGGTGCTCCAGCGGGTGCCCACGGCCTAGAAACTCCTCGGCCCGCCCTTCTCTTCCAACGAGCCCCGCGCCCGTCGCTTGCGACCGCTGGCGGCGCGCGGGGCTCGTTGGAAGAGAAGGGGGCGCGGCCGCAAGACGGCCACCGCTCGCCGCGCAGGCCCGCCGCTAGAGGCCGCGATCCGCTCGGAAAAGCGGCCTGGACGCGAAGCGATAGCGCCCGCATCGTGGGGGTGGAGATGCGCCAGTGCGTTTCCTGTCCCCACAGCGAAAGGTAGGCAGCCTCATGGTCATGCACACAGCCCCCGTGTCGTCCGTCGTCCCGCGCACCGCGACGGAGATCCTGACGGTCATCGCGGCGGAGGAGCCCCCGGCGCCACCGCCGATCAGGTCGCCCGCGCCCTCGGGCGCGGCCTCGACGGCAAGCTGATCCAGGGCGAGATGGAGGAGCTGGTGGCGCGCGGCCTCCTCGACCGGCGCGGGCTCGGCCGTGGCGCCCTCTACACCCGTCACACGACATCCTGACCGCGCGACGATAGGGCTGGGGGCTGGGGGGCGGCCAGGAGCCATCGTGCGGCGCATCAGTCGCCCTCCTCCTCGCGGTAGCGGTGCCGGCGATACCACGCCTCGCCCATCTCGGCGCGGAGCGTGGCCCATTCCCCCTCGATACACGCCGCGCAGCGGCCGACCGTGCCCGGCCCCGGCACCCCCCCGCACGTCGGGCAGGCGTCGCCCGCCGCGGCCCCCAGCCCGGGCACGGTCGCGTTCGTCGGCGTCGTCAAGGCTCTGTCGTCGCCCCCGGCCGGGCCGGCCGGTGTCTCCCACATGGACATGCTGTGCTCCTCTCGTGTTTTGTGTCGCCGCTCAGGATGCTCGCGCCGTGGCCTCGGTCGGGGTACACGCGGCCGCCTCGACGACGTACTCGACGCGCCCGACGCGCTCCGCGTGCAGGACGGTGTAGTCGATTTTTTGCAACGCGCCCGTCACCTTGCCGGCCAGTTTCTGCTCTAGCCAGGCCTTGTTGAAGGCGGCGGGGACGGCCATGCGCAACACGGCCTAGACTCCTAACTCGGCAAAGCCGAAACCAAACTTGTGCGCATTTTGCGATCAATGTCACTCGTAAGGTACTAACTCGGCAAAGCCGAAACCAAACTTGTGCGCATTTTGCGATCAATGTCACTCGTAAGGTACTAATACAGGCAAACGTGATGTGAATGAGTCACGTTTGCCTGTATTAGGAGTCTAGCAGCACGAAGAGGCCGCCGAGGACGAAGAACTGGGGCGTGAGCGACCTCCAACGACATGGTTCAGACTCTGACCGCCTCCGAACGCCGAGGGGGTACTCGACGAGGCGTGGTCGCTGCCACAGCCAGGCCAGCGCTCGCACCGTCGCCGTTCCCCACGAGACAAGCCCGGACAACCACACATCCTCATTGCTCGTAGCGGAGCATGCTCAGACACCGCGGACCATATCGATGATTGTCCCTGCTGCCTGCCGATCGGTCGTCCCGCGCCAGGCGACGTGTTGGTCGGGGCGTACGAGGATGAGCGCGGCGCCGTAGCGCTCTTCGAGCGCCTCACCGCGCAACTCGACGACGGTCAGTGGCACGCGACGGGCGGCCGCGGCTGCGATGAGTGGATCCGCATCGCTGTCGTCGCGTAGCCGGAGCAGTGCCAGCCCCGTCCCCAGCCGGTCGTAGAGCGACGTCCCATCCGGAAGCCACAGGTGCGGCAGCCGCGCTCCCGGCCGTGCGCTCGACGCGTCGGAACGCCCCTCAGGGTGATCAGGGGCGCCGTCATCGGCAATCACGGGCGAGTCATCATACTGATAGTCCAGCACGAATTCCAGGCTGTGGAACTCGCCGTCTTTGGCTGCTCTGATCGTCTCAGCGGCCATACGGCGTGCGTGCTCACCCACCTGCCCCGTCGCGTCTAACACGGATCGGCGAGGTCAGGGGCCAGTGTACTCATATTCACCATGGCCTCCCGGATCGTGCTCTCAGCGATCGGTCGCCGCTCCGCCTCATAACTGGACAGCAGGCGCTCTCCGCCCCAGCCGGCGAGCATCGCGGCCAGCTTCCAGCCGATGTTCACGGCATCGCCGATCCCGGTGTTAAAGCCGTGTCCGCCCCACGGCGGATTCAGGTGCGCGGCATCGCCGACCAGGAAGACCCGACCCTGTCGGTAGCGGTCCACAACCAGCATACGCGCTGTCCAAGGGTCTGCTCCCAGCACCTCGGCGTCGATGGCGTGGCCGACGAGTCCCTGGATGAGGGCCAGCGGATCGGCCTGACCGATCTCGGCCGGCACCCCGTTGGCGATGGCCCACCATAGGTCGCGCAGATCCAGGCGGCCCAGCAAGCCAGGACAGGCCGGGTTGAGCACCCAATAGTGGACCGCCGGGCCATGGGGCTGCCGCTCCGCCAAACCAGGCGCCCGGAAGACGACCCCGACGTTCGGACGCTGGTCCGACGCGCCCACATACCGGCGACCGATGGCCGCGCGCACGACGCTGCGCGATCCATCACAGCCGAGCACGTAGGACGCCTCGACGCGCCGCTGCTCTCCCCGCTCGTCGACGATCGTCGCCCGCACGCCGTCCTCGCGCTGTTGGAGGGTAGATAGCGACCAGCCCAGCCAGAGCCGGCACGTCGTGAGGTCGGCGACCGCCTCGCGTAGGACCTCCTCGACCAGGGGCTGGGCGATCTGTTGCCCCGATTCAGCGCATAGATTGGTACGGTGCGGGAACAGCCCCAAGCAATCGGTGAAGCGCATCACCTCGTGACCGAGCAAGGTCGTGCAGAAGACCACATCCTGCGACCAGTCAACCGTGAGCGGGGCCACCTCGCGCACGCGCTGGGCCAGTCCCCAGCGGCGAAAATGCTCCATGGTCCGAATGCTGAGCGTCTTCGCGCGCGGCCTCAGCCGCGAGACGGCCTGTCTCGGCTCGACGACCAGGCACGACACGCCTCGTCGCCCCAGCTCGACGGCCGCACTGAGCCCGACAGGGCCACCTCCGACAATGAGGACCTCCGCCCTATCGTGCGCGGGCTGGGGGCCCGTCCTGACGGGCGGGTCCGCTGATCTATTGCTCATCTCGTCCTCCCGTGGCGCATCGTTGCTCCCCGACGCTGTACAACGATTATCCCATGGTTCACAGTTCACCTCTCATCCACTGGGCAATGGAGCGAGCCACCGCGGTCCCGGTAGAAACACCAGTCGCCGCTAATGCACGAGCCACGCGATACGATGAGGGGCGCTTGACCCGTATACGGTGCGTGGCTCGTGCATTAGCGTAGGGGCGTATGGCCTACGCCCGTGGTCTCGAACGCGCGGGCGCAGGCCATACGCCCCTACGCCATGCGGGCCGCCTCGGCCCGTTAGATAATGCACGAGCCTTGCTATACGGTGAGGGGCGCTTGACCCACGGCGGCGTCCTGGGTGTATAATGCGAACGCAATCGGCAGCAATCGTGCAACGGCGCCGGTGGAGCAGTCTCGACGCATGGAACATTTAGTTCTCATCCAGGCTAGCATCCTATGCCGCGATGCGCGCGCTGTCCACGCAACGCAGCGCTGTCCACGCAACGCAGCGCTGTCCACGCAACGCAGCGCTGTCCACGCAACGCAGCGCTGTCCACGCAACGCAGCGCTGTCCACGCAACGCAGCATAGGAGTTATCGCATGACGACGTCCTCTACCGCGCTGACCAACGTGCGGGTCTTCAACGGCGAACGCCTCACCGATCCGCGGACCGTTGTCATCGCGGATGGCCGCATCGCGGATACGACCGCAGCCGATACGACGGTGGATGGCCAGGGAGGCGCGCTGCTGCCCGGCCTGATCGATTGTCATATCCACCTGGACGGCATCGACAACCTCACGGATGCGGCGCATTGGGGCATCACCACGATGCTGGACATGGCGACGCCGCCGGCGCTGGTCGCGACTCTGCGACACCGCCCCGGTCTCACCGACATCCGCAGCGCCGGCTATCCGGCGTCCGCGCCCGGCGGTCTACAGACGACCAGGATGGGCTTCCCTGCATTCACCGCCGTCACCGGCCCTGACGACGCGGAACGGTTTGTCGCGGAGCGCTGCTGAGGGGTCGGACTACATCAAGATCATCGTCGAAAATCCCGGCGCCATGGGGACGGCCGCGCTCGACGGCCCCACCATCGCGGCGCTTGTCAAGATGCTGCTGGCGAACCCCCATTACGGGTTTCGAGCGCGTCAAACTGCGTGTGATCACGCATGCCACCGCCCTGTCAGGAGGGCTCCATTGAGGTTCGCCAGCAGCATCTTGTCAAAGCGGCCCATGCCCGGAACCTGCTCGTCGTCGCTCACGCCACAAGCACTCCCGCCTTCCAACTCGCCGCCGATGCGCGCGTTGACGTACTCACCCACGCGCCGCTAGATGCGTCGATCAGTGAGGCGCTGGTGGAGGAGATCGCCGCTGCCGGACTCGTCTCCGTCCCCACACTCATCATGATGCGCGGCGTCGCGTCCAAGAGCAACCTGCCGACCCATGCGAGAGGAACGACGGACTACCACAATGCGGAGCGCACGGTCGCCGCTCTTCATCACGCCAACGTCCCGATCCTCGCCGGCACGGACGCCAACCGCGCGCCAGGCTCCCCCTTTCAGGTGAAACACGGCGCATCGCTGCACGAGGAACTCTTGCTGCTTGTCGCCGCCGGACTCACGCCGGTCGAAGCGCTCCGTGGGGCGACCACGTTACCGGCAAAGCTGTGCGGTCTCGAAGATCGCGGCGCCGTACAACCTGGCCTCCGCGCCGATCTTCTGCTTGTAGCGGGTAATCCGACGACCGACATCGGGGCGACTCGCGCCATTCAGGGCGTCTGGATAGACGGCGAGCGCATGCGGTAAACCGTTCTTGGCGGAGGTCGGCGACGGCGATGACGGCGAACAGTTTCTGACCGGTCCCTCAGCCCGGCGGTTGGTGGACGTAGGCTGCCTCGTCCACGATCACGACCTCCGACGCGCCCAGGAACAGCGGCCGATCGGCCCGCAGGCGCGCGGCGATGTCGGGGTCGGCGAAGGCTCGATCGACCGCTTCGACGCTGTCGAACCACAACTCACCCACGGCGTCCCACTGGGAAGCCTGTGGGCTGGCGGGGCGCGAGAGCGTGAGCCGGCGCAGGCCGGGTAGGCGCCGCACGATCGCGGCGTGTGGCCCGGTGTAGTGCGCCCAGAACTCCTCCGGCGTCATGCCCTCTTTGCGGCGGACGAATACGACGCGCCTGATCATCCCTGCTACCCTCCTGTTTGCTGTCCGCCCGTTGCCCGCGTTAGAGGACGACGCGCAGATCTAACGGCGTATCAGGCTCGAACTCGCCCGCGTAGGCCCGCCGATGGATCTCATCGGGGGACGCGCCAGCGGCGCGAGCGGCGACGAGTTGATCCGGGTCGATGTTCATCCCGATGGGGTTCGCCGCGAATGCGGGAGCGGTACGCACAAACGTGGAAGACCGCGCCCAATCGCCGAAGTTGTCCGATTGGAGTTCGACACTGTTGCCGTCGGGGTCGACATAGTAGAAGGAGGTCGTGATGCCGTGGTCGAGGGCGGCGTGCGGCAGGATACCCGCGGCCTTGAGCCGCACGTAGGTGTCGAGCAAATCGTGCATCGAGGGATACTCGAACGCCAGGTGATGCATCCCGGTGTGCGCGAGCTTGTCCGGATGGTCGATGAATTTTTGCGAGGCCAGCAGCGCCAGCCGGTGGTTCGCGTCGTCGTTGCTCAGCCACGCGCCGCCTGGGAATCGGTGATGCACGTCCATGCCGACGACGGTCCCGTACCAGTCGATCATCTCCCCGAGGCGCGTGGTCTTCAGGTTGACGTGGTGTAGCGTGGGCCGCAGGGCTTCGCCGCCCCTGGATGCTTCAGACATCGATTCTCTCCTCTCCTCTTTGAATTAGACGCGCCGGCGTCGTCGCGGGACCGCACAAAGCATCCCCCCAGCGGGCTCAGGCGGCCCGTCCGATGACCGCCCGGAGCGCGGTGCGGAGGATCGCCGGATCGTGTTGATGATCATATACTCTAGCCAAGAGCTTGTCAATAGCGCGCGTCACGAGGTCCGGGTCTGTGCAAAGTCGGCGGGTCCCCCTGGGAGCGCGGGCGTTTCGCCCGTCCCCGTCGTCCACAGACGGGGGTCGGCCATCCCCGTAGGGGCGCCGCGTCGCCTCCCGTCACGCGTTCAGCGCGGCGTGCGCACCGAGACGGGCGAGACGCCCGCGCTCCCAGTGCCGATGGGGACGGGCGAGACGCCCGCGAGCCGATCAGCGGGCGGCTATGGAGTTAGCCGCCGGCCGCCGCAACGGTCGGAGCGCGGTCTCCATGCGCTGTAGTTCATCGAGGAGCGCCGTGGCCGCGATCTCCATGATCTCGTTCGCCTCCACCTCTCCTTGTTCGTCGATAAACTGCTGCACGAACGGGATCGACACGGCCTCAAACAAGGGGGTCATCTTGAGGGTGGTCACCACCTGCTTGATCATCTGCACCGCACGGGTTCCGGCCGAGATACCCCCATAGCTGACAAAGCCGACGGGCTTGTACGCCCACTCGTGCTGTAGGTAGTCGATGGCGTTCTTGAGCGGGGCGTTGAAGCCGTAGTTGTACTCCGGCATCACGAAAACAAAGGCGTCGGCCGCCGCGACACGGGCGCTCCAGTCCTTGGTGTGCTGGTGCGTGTATTGGCGCAGGCGGGGATGGTTGGGCTCGTCCATGAACGGCAGGTTGAGCGCGGCGAGGTCGACAAGGTCGATGGCGAAGCCGCCGTGCGTGCGGGCGCGCCGCTCGAACCACTGTGCGACGGGCAGGCCAACGCGGCCGGGGCGTGTGCTGGCGATGATGATCATCAGTGTGGGCGTGGACATGGTAAAGGTCTCCTCCGTCGTCATTAGTCACTCGACCTGGGCCCCTTTGAGGGGGTGGACCTGGGGCACGGCGCGATTCCTGACACTCAGGTCGTGTGCCGCGACGTTCGGCAAGGAGGACCCCTGCCGCCCCCATCTCCTGCCATTGTACAACGGCTGGACACCCACGCCCCGGTATGCGCCGCGCCGACATTCACGCCTGCGCGGACACTGGCCTACGGCTGTCGTGGCTACCGTGGTCATCCGTGCGACGAAATAAGGTGGTTCGTCGCACGGATGACCACGGTAGCCACGATACGATGATTGGGTCTATGTCGCTCCAAAGGCTGCGGATAGCTCTCCTGCAAGTGATGGTACGCTGGTCACCTAGTTTGTCCGGGTTGCAGAACTTCGGCGCAACTATTTCATGACCTGCCGTGAAGGTGTACCATGAACGGATCGGCATGCGTGCGCCAACTTGCCGGCATAGGGGAAGATCTACCGCCGGGTGAGCGACATCGTCGCGCCAGCTCGAGCCGGCTCGGGCCGGCGCGACGACCCGATGACCACTCACGTCAACGGATGATCATGCACCTCGGCGTATAGGCATGCAAGAACAGCACGTATACAGCAGCGTCAAAAGAGGTGGCATGCTGACCCAAAGAACGCAGGATACGGGCATGAGCGATGCGGGCATCGCTCGCACGACTCGCGCCCAAATCATGCATGACCAGCGCGCATAAGGCGTTCTTGCAGGCTTGTTCGGACGTTAGCAGATGCAAGAAATAACGGACATGCGGTAGCTCGTTCACGACGCGCCGAGTAGCGCGGAACGCTTCCCTGCGATCGTTATCGCGTACCTACTCGATGCACGACGATTTTTGTTGCGTTCCGTTAGCTACCCTGTCTAGCGCCGCAAGCCCCGCCACGCGCTCGCCTTTGCGATTCGAATGCCGCCTCGATCACTCGTCTTGAATTCCCACTCCTGACGCAACCTATCTCGACTCCTCGATCTATGCCGTTATGTTAGTGTGTATAGCAGGGTAGTGACAGCCAATGACGTGACGAAGGGAGCGCGAGGTCGCGTAAGGGGTCCAACAGGTCTCCAGAAATGGGGCGGGCCGATACCTTATAGTATGGATAGAGAGTTGGTATGCCGGCTGATCGAAGTACGGGCACAATTGCCGGGACGATGGAGCCGAGGATACGACCGGGCGGGGGCGCAGCGGATCCGACGCCGACTAGGTCGCCCGATGGCATGGTAGCGTGGATGGAGTGCGGATATGCGGGTGCTTGTCACGGGTGGCGGGGGCTTCATCGGGTCGTGGACGGTCGAAGCGCTCGTCGCAGCAGGCCATGAGCCCCTCGTCTACGATTCCTTTGTCACGGGGCACACTGCCTATCTTGGGGCCGTTCGAGCGGCGATCCCAGTGGTGACCGGCGACATCCGCCATGCGCTTGTGCTGCAGCGCGCCGTACGCCAGTTTCGGCCCCACTCCATCATCCACCTAGCAGCATCCGTTTCGGTGCCACTATCGCTGCGTTTCCCTATTCGCAGTCACGACACCAACACACGAGGCACCTTGAGTGTACTTGAGGCAGCGCGCGCGGGTGGAGTCGACCGCGTGGTACTGGCATCGTCCGCAGCCGTCTACGGGCGTAACGACGAGGTACCGCTCCCCGAGGATGCGCCTCTCCTTCCGCTCTCGCCCTACGCGCTACAAAAGCGCATGGGCGAGGACTACGCGCGCATCTACAGCGATCTCTATGGGCTGGAGACGGTGGCGTTGCGCTACTTCAACGTCTTCGGCCCGCGCCAGGATCCGGCATCCCCATACAGCGGCGTCATCTCCCGCTTCGCCGCAGCCGCGCGCGCCGGCCATCCTGTCACCATCACCGGCGACGGCACGCAGACGCGCGATTTTGTCTTCGTCGCCGACGTTGCGCGCGCCAACGTTGCCGCCACGACGGCTCCCTTGATCGGCCATCACGCCATTAACGTCGGCACGGGTCAAGCGGTTTCGCTCTTAGAGTTGCGCGGCGCCATCGCGGCGGTCACGGGCCGTATGCTGCCGTATGAGCTAGCGCCTCCACGCCCGGGCGACGTGTTGCACTCCTGTGCCGACGTCACGCGCATGCGCGCCCTCCTCAATATAACCTGCACGCGGGGACTCGACTCAGGTCTTCGCGCGCTACTTAACTCCTACCAAGCGCCAAGCGCACGGTTACTGCGGGATGGGGAGTGAGAGGCATGTCGTCGATTAAGGCCGTCTGTCATATCACAGTCACCCGCTCGGACTCGCGATAGGAGGGGTGCTGCCATGCTGAGGATTATCGAGACATACCTGCGCAATAACTGGACGTCGTTCGACGTAGGCCCCTTGTCCGCGCGCGTGCCCTTGCGTAGTCTCCTCCTCACTAGTGGGAACGGCGCACATGGTAAGATCGTCTGCCTGTGGTGGTGCGGGGCCGATGCGCTGCCATGCCTCGTCGTCAAGTTTCCGCGCTACCCTCGCGACAACGACCGCCTCGAGGTCGAATATATCGCGCTACAGCAGGTGCATACCCACCTCCCGCCGGACGATACCCACGCGCCTCGCCCGCTAGGCAGTGAGCTGCTCGACGGGGTACGGGTCACGGTTGAAAGCGTAGGGCGCGGTCGCATGCTGCAGGCATACCTGCGCGAGCATCCGCTAGGCTACGCGGACGAGTTGTGCCGCTTACGCCCTTTTGCCGCGTGGCTGACGTCTCTCCACGCGCGCTCGGCTCGTCCCGCCACGCCGGCGGAGATCCAGCATCATGTCGTCGCGCCCCTCGCCACGGCGGACATAGCCCTCGGCTTGGCAGCGCGCGAAGTCCACGGATTGACGCGCCTGCGTGACACTGCGACACGGCTGGCGGCCGACACAACGCTACCGCTCGTGTTCTGCCACAACGACGCCGGTACGCCCAATGTCCTGGTCGACCAGAGGGGCTGTTTCACGGATATCATTGACTGGGAATCCGGCGGTATGGGGCCGCCGGTGCGAGACCTCTTCTACTTCCTGGCGCGTTACGCTCATGAGACGCATGGCGCGCACCATGGCGATCAGTCGCGTGGATTTCGCGAACTATTCTTCGATGAATTGGCGGTAACGGACAGGCCATTCGGGCCATCCCTGGTGGCCGACTGGCTGGGCGCGTATCTGCGGGAACTCGCGGTCGCGTCGGACTGGTTGCCCGTACTGTTCGGCCTCACCTGGATCATGCACGCGACGAATGAGCGCGCCCCACATCTCCAACGTCAGCCGGTCGCACAGGGAATCCCGTCACACGGCAAGCTGGACACGATGACCGCTGCGCAAACCGATGGGACGCCGCCCTTCGGGGGGCATTTCCGCGCGCAGTTGCGCTATTACCTGGAGAACATCGATGCGTGCACAGCCCTATCATTAGCGATGAGGGCAGCGTCATGAGAGTCCTCGTCCTCACGCCATTCCTTCCCTATGCGACGGCACCATCGGGGTGCCCACGTGCCGTGTTCGACCGCCTACAGATGCTCTCACCCGCACACCGTCTGAGTGTCGCCTGTTTCGTCGAGCAGGGCGAGGAGGGACACATCAAGGATCTTCGGGAGATGGGGATCGATATACATATGACGCCACGTGACGTTGGCAAGACGCGGCGTGGGTTCGCGACATGGCAAAAGCGAGGGCGTCTGGCCGTGGGCCTCTGTGTAGGAGGCCGGCCAGTCCTAGCGCAGGAGTTTCGCACGCGGGGTATGCGCCACCTGATCCGCCGGGTAGTGGCGTCCAATCACTTCGATGTCATCCTGGTCGAACACATCCTGATGGCCCAATATCTGGACGGCCTGACGAGGGTCGAGGTCCCGCCGTTCGTGCTGTCGGACCACGACACGCGTATGGGGGTGCCCGCGACCCTACCACCGAAAGCTGGACCCAGAGCGTTACTACACGGCCTTGATCGCGGAGCCTGGCTGCGCCACAGAGTTGATGCGTGGGGTAGGGCGACCGCCGTCACCGTGCCGACGGTCGAGGATGCCGCTGTCGTCACGCGGCTGGCGCCGGCTATCCGGCCGATCGTCATTCCATTCGGTCTTGCCATCCAGTCCAATCCGGGGCCACCACACCCCGTCCGGGACGGAGAAGAAGACGCCCTGCTGTTCGTCGGCAATTTTAACCACCCGCCAAATGTGGACGCCGCGCTCTGGCTGTACCGCGATATCCTACCGCTCGTCCTTCGGGTGCGCCCAATGGTCAAGCTATGGCTGGTGGGCAAGGATCCACCGCCGGAGGTTCGGGCGCTAGCAAGCGGGACGGTGACTGTGACCGGGGAGGCGCCAGCGGTCGCGCCATATCTGCGGCGCTGCGCCGTCTTCGTCGCTCCATTGCGTCAAGGGGGCGGGACGCGCATGAAGATCATCGAGGCCCTCGCGGCGGGGGCTCCGATCGTGACGACGACACTGGGGGCGCGGGGGCTAGACGCTATAGCGGGAGAACACCTGCTGGTGGCGGACACCGCGGAGGACTTCGCGGCGCGGGTCGGCGAGGCGCTAGCCGACGCGCCCCTGCGCGAGGCGATCGGACGGGCGGGGCGGGCGCTTGTCCTCTCGCTGGAGGGCGCGGCACGGCGCCGGGAGGGGCTGGAGAGACTGCTGCGTGGCGTCGCGGGTAGGGGCATCCCCGACGACGATCCCCCTCAACGCGGGCAGGACGACCATGGGAGCGCGCCATGAAAATAGGGCGCTCGCGCCTCTTGACCAATGCCCTCGCCAATTACGCCGGCCAGATAACGTCCGTGGCCGTCGGCCTGCTGCTGACGCCCGTTCTCATCGCGGCGCTGGGGAATGCCCTGTACGGGGTGCTGACGCTGATCATGGCCGTGCAGAGCTTCGGCGGGTTGCTCGACTTTGGGGTGACGCCTGGCGTGGTCAGGTACGTCGCCGCGCATCACGCCCGCGAGGAGTGGGACGAGATCAACCGCGTGGTCAGCAGCTCTCTTTTCCTCCTTGCGCTCGTCGGGATGCTAGCGTTTGCACTGACGATCATAGTAGCCTGGGCAGGCCTACCGCTGCTCCGCTTGACCCGCGACCAGCTAGGGGTCGCCCGGCAGGCCTTGGTGATCGCCGGGGCGAGCTTGATGGTCGCGCTGCCGCTCGGGGTGCTGGGGACACTGCTCGTCGGGTTCCGACAGTACGAGAAGAGCAACGCGGTGGGCATCGCCGCCACGCTGGTCACGGCCGCCGGCACCCTGCTCGTGCTGCGGCTCCACGGCGGCCCGACCGTGCTCGTGGCGGTCAACGGCCTGAGCCTGGTGACCGTCCACGCCGTCAAGGCGGCCCTCGTGTTCCGGCTGATGCCCCGCTTGCGCCTGGGCTATCGCCTGATCAGCCGGCCGACGTTGCGGCGCATCGGGAGCTACAGCCTCTGGCTCTTCCTGCTCGACGCGGCGACGAAGGCCTTCTACAACGCCGACGCCGTCTTGATCGCGGCTTTCCTGCCGGTGGGCGCGGTGACCGCCTACTATCTCGGCTTCAAACTGGCCAACGCGCTCAGCTACCTGTCCGGCCCTTTCGTCGCAGTCCTCTTCCCCGCTGCGGCCGAGCTCGACGCCCAGGGCGATACCCGCCGACTGCAGCGCCTGCTCATCCATAGCACGCGCCTCACCGTCCTGGTCACCGTCCCGGCGGTGCTTTGGCTGCTGACTTTCGGCGGGCAGGCGCTCGATGTCTGGGTCGGCCCAAGCCACCGGGACGCCCTCCCGGTCTTGTATGTCTTCCTGGCGGTCTTCCTGGTCTCGACGGCCCAGAACCCAGCGAGCACCATCATGCGCGGCATCGGCCGCGCCCGGACGCTTGCCCTCGTCGTCGTCATCGAGTATCTCGCCAATGGGCTCATCAGCGTCCTCCTCATCCCGCGGATTGGCGTGGTGGGCGCGGCGCTAGGCACACTGATTCCAGTGCTGGTCAACGCCCTGTTCATCATCCCATGGATCGCGTGCCGGGACTTACAGGTCAGTTACCTACGGTTCACTGTGCAGGTGTTCGGCGGCCCTGCCGTCGCAGCCGCGCCGGCGTTGGGCCTGCTGTGGCTCGTCAGGGGATGGCTGGCGGTGCCCTCGCTGCTGTCGCTGGCTGCGAACGGGGCGCTGACCGTGCTCCTGTTCAGCCTGTTCTACGCCCCGTTCGTGATCGCAGGCGCGGACAAGGAGGTAGTGGAGCAAATCCTGCATGCCCTACGTGCACAGCGCTTCTACAGGAAGGAGACGCCGTAATAGCGCTAGACGCTTTGCTACGCTGGCGTAACGTCGTCGCCATCCCCTCATAACCCATTATCACAGCGGGTCAGACGATCAGGGAGTAACAGCCATGACAATTGTTCCGATGGATAAAGACACAGCAGTAGCCCCTCCGGCAGCTTCGCTCGTCATCCCAACACGCAACCGGCCGGAACTCCTGCTCGACACCGTTAAGTCCATCCTCCAAAGCGACGAGCTTCCGACCGAGCTTATCATCGTCGACCAGAGCGACGCCCCACATCCGATCTTAGCGACTCTCGCCGCCGAGCGTGGATGCGAGATCTGTTATCGATCGACAAAGGTGATAGGGGTGAGCCAGGCCAGGAATATCGGGATCGCTGCGGCGCGGCAAGAGATCCTGGCCTTTACCGACGACGACGTCCTGGTGACACCGACGTGGTTCGGCAACCTTGTCAGAGCGCTCCTTGATGCGGGACCACAGAGCGTGGTGACGGGGCGGGTGCTGCCGGGCGACGCAGAAACCTCTCGTGGCTTCGTGCCATCGACCAAGACCGATGAACTCCCGTCGATCTACGAGGGCCGCATTGGCAAGGATGTGTTGTTTTCGAACAACATGGCGCTGTATCGGTCTGCTATAGACACGGTGGGTGATTTCGACGTATGGCTTGGCGCTGGGACGCTCTTCTCCAATGCCGAGGATAATGACCTGGGATTTCGCCTGTTGGAGGCGGGCTATCGCATCATCTACGCGCCGGATGCAATGCTCTACCACCGCGCCTGGCGGAGTGAGCGGGACTATCTTCCGTTGCACTGGAGCTATGGGCGCGGACAGGGCGCATACTACGCCAAGCACCTACGCCGCAGTGATCGCTACATGCTGCATCGCCTCTGGCGCGACGTCCTGGACTATACCGTACAGGGCGCCTACCATGTCCGGCGCCAGCCCCGGAAGGCGTGTGGCAACGCCGTCTATGTGCTAGGGCTGCTATCCGGGGTGGCCCAATGGATGCTGGCACAACGTTGGAGGCACCGGACGTAACGAACAGGAGCCGCGCGGTTCGCGTGTGCTGCCTCCGGAGGGAGATATCATCACCATGACGCCTATCTTATTGAGCATCGTGATACCGACTAGGAACAGGTGTGACCTCTTGCTCGAAACGCTGGATGCCTTGCATCGACAGAGCGCCGACGCGATGTCCTTCGAGATCAGGGTCGTCGCTGACGGTTGCACCGATGGGACGGCGCACGCGGTGAGGGCTCTGGCCGGCACGCCTACCTGGCGCGGACGGACGCTCGTGTGCGTCGAAAGGAAATGGGGAGGAGCTGCGGCGGCGCGCAACGCCGGCCTCCAATCGGCAAGCGGCGCGATCGTGTTGTTCCTGGACGACGATATCATGGCGGACAAAGACCTGGTCGCCGAGCACATCGCCCGTCACGCGGCCGCGCCGTCGACGGGAACCGTCGTGTTGGGCCGCCTCGTGTCCGGTGCGGGTCGCGGTACCTTGCACCGACAGCTCAATCGCTGGTGGGAGGACCACTACCACCACCTGGTTGACCGCCCACCCGGTTTCATCGATTTCTTCACCGGCAACGTCTCGGTACCCCGTGACGCCGCGCTGGCTGCCGACGGGTTCGACCAAGACCTCGACTACGCAGAGGACATCGAGCTCGGTTACCGTTTGGCCGCGCTGGGCCTCCCCTTTGTCTATGCCCCTGAGGCATGCGGGCACGCGCACAATCTTAAATCGGCGCGCGCGCTGCTGCGCGACCTGTATCGTGTGGGGCAGGGGTGCGTGCGCATCTACCACAAGCTGCCCGCGACGCTGCCGGCGCTGCCGCTCGCGGCGTACGGCGAGACTACCCTGCGCCTGCGCCTGGCTCGCGGCTTGCTGCTGCGGCTGGCCGAGAACCCCGTCGCCGCGCGCGCCCTGGACGAGTGTTTCGCCCTGTGGGCGCGCTCCGATCTCGCGTGGGGCGCGCGCCAGATGTTCGAGCTGGTTCGGAGCTACTACTTCTGGCGCGGGGTGCGTTCCGCCGTTCCTGACCGCGCCGAATGGCGACGGTTGACGTCGCCTGGCGTGCCTATCCTGCTCTACCACAGTGTCACGCGTGCCGGCGCTGCACAGGGAGACCTGTATACCGTCACGACGCGGCGCTTCGCCCAGCAGCTGGCGCTGCTCAAGCTTCTGGGGTACCAGGTCGTCCCGCTCGACGCGCTCGTCGCCCGCTGGGACGCCGCTCGCCTGCCGTCGCCGCGCTCCGTCGCCATCACCTTTGACGACGGCTACCGCGACAACCTGGACGATGCATGGCCGCTGCTGCGCCGCTTCGCGTACCCCGCGACGATCTTCGTCGTCAGTGGGATGGTCGGTGGCCGTAGCGTGTGGGACGCGGGGAATGTCGCGGGGACGCGGCCCCTGCTGGACTGGGAGCAGTTACGCCGCTTGGATCGCGAGGGCTTCCGGGTGGCCGCGCACAGCGTGAGCCACGCGGACCTGACGGTACTAGACGCCGAGGCCGTCGCTGGCGAGATAGAGGGGTCGCGCCGTGATTTGGAGGATCGCCTGGGGCACTCGGTCGAGTTGTTCGCCTACCCGTATGGGCTCGTCAACGGGACGCTGCAGGCGCAGGCCGCTCAGGCTGGGTACAAAGCGGCGTTATCGGTCGAATCGGGCCTGAACACGTTGCGGACGCCGCGCTTCGTGCTGCGGCGCATCCAGATGCGCGGCGACGACAACCTATTCATGTTCCTCCTCAAGCTGTGGGTGGGCGACGATCCGCTGCGCCGACTGTCACGCTGGCGCCGGCGTCCGCGTGGGAGTGCGGCGTGATCCCATGATCTCCGGTCTCACATGCGCTTGAGGCCGACTCTGGCGCTTCCAGTGTCGAAATCGAGCAGCGCGCCGTACGCGACCATCGAGCCGACGAGCATTCACAGCCCATGGCCGGTCGCCGTGAGCCGATGCGGAATGAACGATGTCAGGAAGAACCCTGTGCCAAGCGCCATGATCTTGTCGGCGTCATTGATGATAGTGCTGCGCGCGACGCGCCAGATGATTAGCCTGTTCTTCGTTGCGTTAGTCTCCAACGAACGGCGCCATAGAGGATGCCGAGCATGTACACCACGTCACCGCAGGCCCGATAGCGCTCGTGCAACGCTCGATGGGGGAACAACCGGATGCGGTGCCCAATGTCCCAGCCCAGGCGTCGCAGCATATAGGGGTCGCGCAAGCTCGCATGCTTGGCGTAGAACCCACCTTTGCCGAGACCATAGTTCCAGCGCATGCGTGGATAGTCCCACTTCGGGCGCCAGGCGCGATGGTAGACCACGGCGTCCGGCACGTAGACGATGCGGTAACCCGCTTCGAGCAGGCGGAACCCCAGATCGTTATCGTCGGCGGCGGGGAAGGGGGACCCCGCGCCGAGCTGCTCGTCGAAGCCGCCCACGGCGGCGAGGGTGGAACGATGGGTGGCCATGTGCCCCCCGGCCAGCACGTCTTTCCCGATCCGGCCCCTATAAACGGCGGGGTGTTCGTCGACTACGAGCGCCAGCACGAAGCCGCCGGCGGCTTCGTGCGCGGCCGGCAGGACGCGGCCGGTGACGACCGTGCCCTCCCCGGCGACGAGGAGCGCCCCGACAAAGGCTGTGAACCATCCGGGGGCCACGAACATATCGTCGTCGATGATGGCCAGGATATCGTGCCGCGCCGCGGCAATGCCCGCGTTGCGCGCGCGGCTCAATCCCACCACGCGGGGCTCCCACAGATAGCGGATCGCGCAGGCCCGCTCGGTCGTCAGGGTGGACAGCTCCGGGTGGGGCGCGTCGCTCTGGTCGACGACGACGAGCTCGGCCGGCACGGCTTCGCCCGCGAGCACCGAGGCGACCGTATCGCGCAGGAGCGCCGGCCGGTTCCGCGAACAGATGATGAGCGACGCCGGCAAGCTCCCTCCCCTGCCGGCGCCCCCCTTATCCGCCCCGAGGCCCCCGGTATCGATCCCGCTATCCGTCACCTCTTCACCGCGCGAACTCCGATGAGGAGCGGGAAGTGTTCGTCGTGCGCGTCGAGCTCCCTGCGTGACAGTTCCTCGCGGGCCATGCCGGTCAGGAACGCGACGCACGTCAGCACGTTGCCGTACGACTGCACGGTCACCTGCTCCGCGCCAAAAACAGGTCCGAAGAGCGCCTCCGCCCCCGCGCTCGTGAAGCGCCAGTAATCGACGAGCTGACGCTCGGTGCGGCTCACAACCGGTACCGTGACCAGCAGCACGCCGCCCGGCCGCAGTATGCGATGGGCCTCGGTCACGGCGGCGCGCGTGTCGGGGATGAACTGCAGCGTCTGGGTCAGCACGAAGCAGTCGAAGGAGTCCGATGGGATCGTGTCGGCCGCCGTCAGGTCGGCGACGATTGTCGCATGGGGGTTTGCCCCGTTAATGTCGAGCACATCGCGCCGCTCGACGCCCCGGCCGAACCGGTCGGTGTACGCGCTATCTTTGATCTCGAGCACGCGCCCGTGGATATCCGCCCGGTGCGCGTCGAGGAAGCGCTCGATGTAGTAGCGATCGACCGGTGTCCCACGATCGTATCCCCAGCGATCGCTCAGGGGTGTGGTGCGTCGGAGCGTGCCGAGCCATGCCGGCCGGTATAAGCGGCGCAGGCGTTTCATGATTGTCGTGCCCGAGGCGTCGTAATTTCTTCGTCTCCGGAATATCATGTCACCTCACTCACGCGCACACCATGCGCCAGGCCGCACACCATTCCTCGCAGGCTGAGAGTCCGTTCATAGATCTCCCGCCAGCGTCGTCGCCGCATGGCCGCGGCGAGTTCCCAGCTTTGCGAGCGCAGCCAGGAGCCGCACATACGCAGGGCGTAAAGGTCGCCCCGGCGCAGCCACATGCCACAGAAGGCGCCGATACCGTAGCCATAGGTCGCGCGGCTGGCCAGGCGCCGCGCCGCGCTTTGGCGCTCGTGGTAGACCACCGCATCCGGCTCGTAGCGGATGTACGCCCCCGTGCGGAGCAACCGATAGAGCATATCTATATCCTCCGCGGCTTTGCCCGGCGACCCGACGCCAAGCCCCTCGTTATAGCCGCCGACACGGGCGCACCACGCGCGTGTGACGGCAAAGTTTCCGCCGGTCCCGACGAGCCACGGCACGGCTTTCCCGCGAAAATCGACGCGCACGGCGCCCTCACGGAGCGACACGGGATACAGTCCGGGGACGTCCGGACCGAGCGGCAACACCCGCCCACTTATGGCGTCTGGCGCGTCCGGCGCGGCGAACGTGCGGTCGATGGTGGCAATCCATCTGCGGTCGGGCACGCAGTCGTCGTCGGTGATGGCGATGGCCGGGTAGCAGGCGTGGGCAACGGCTGCGTTGCGCGACGCCGCTAGCCCACGCCGCCCCTGGCGGACATAGGTAATCGGCGTGGTGTCGGTGCGACGCTCCTCCACGACCGACGGCGTCGCATCATCGCTGCCCTGGTCGACGACGAGTATCTCGGCCGGCAGCACATCACCCGCCAGCAGTGCATCGAGGCAGCGCGCCAGCCCGTCGGGCCGGTCGAGTGTGGCGATGGCGACAGACAGCCGCGCGACCCTCGTCATGTCCACCCCCAGCGGCGCGCCTCGCGGGTCGCCTGGGCCTTCCCACTGTCCGTCGCGGCATCCCGCCTCGATGTATGACGACGCCACGAGCGCGGGATCACGCCGGGCAGACCGAACTGGAGGGCCACGACGAAGTGGGCGAACGAATCGGTGCCGCGGACTTCGATGCGACGCAGGGCATAAGGGGGCACGACCGGATCATTCACGCCGGGGTAACTGCAACAGGCCCCCAGGATCCCCGCCTGTTCCGCCATCTCCTCGCTCACCGCGTCGAACCGCCCGTGCGGATAGGAGAGCGAGAGGATCGGACGGACGAGCGCCCGCTCCATCTCCTCTTTCGCCCCCCCAATTTCGTCCCACACCTCTCGTGGAGAGAGGGTCGTGAGCGGAAGATGTCTCCGCGTATGGACCCCGAAGTGAATGCCCCCTTGAAGCATCTCCCGCATCTCCGACCATGATAGGAGGGGGCGGCCAGCTAGCTCGCCGTCGCTGTCCCAACGGTTGCGATCACCCACAAAGCTGCTGACCGGGAAAATGGTGGCAGGGATGTTATAGCGGCGCATGATCGGATAGGCGACCGTCCGGTTATCGGCATAGCCGTCGTCGACGGTGATGATGACCGCGCGAGCGGGGGGCAGGCGGAACTCGTGGCGATGGCGCAAAAAATCCTCCAGGCTCAGGACAGGGTAGCGCCTCCATTTCAACCAGGCCATGTGCCAGGCGAAGCGGCGTCCCGGGATGACGTAACAACTGGGCCGCTCATGCGGCTCACCGAAGGCATGATACATCAGGATCACGGGGCCGTGGATCAGCCGACGCCACATGTCCGTGTCGTGCACGGCATGCCGCACGCCGCGCCAGTAGCAATAGCCCCGCAGGAAGCGACACCACTCGCTCGACCAGGAGCGCCGTCCGAGCAATAGACCGGCGATCGCGAGGGGACGTAGGGGAAGGTCCATAGCCAGCAGGAAACGGCGCAGCAGGGTGACGCGATGGCGGACATCGGTGAACCGCCCCAACTCCAGGTGGGGCAGCGTGGAGGGATGGCGTCGATATAACGCGATGTCCGCAGCGCCTGTCCTCTCGACCTCCGTCGTGAGCTCCTGGAAGCCCCCACGCTCCTCTTTACGGGCGACCGCATCGGGGATAGAGACAAGCGTCGCCCCCTGTTGAACGAGGCGGTAGCCGAGCTCACGGTCATAGGCGTGTGGTACATCGACCGCGAAACCACCGGCGTCGAGGAAGGCCGTGCGCGACACGGACATGTTGTTGCCGTAACAGTCCATGAACGAGGGTCGCTCACCCTCATCTAGCCTCGTCTGACGGTCGTTCCACCGTTGTGCGTGGTAACGCCCGAACCCGTCGCCGTGGGTCGCGGGCGTGATGACGAGATGGCCCAGGCCGATCACCTCGCGCGTGCGCAGCACCCGCAAGTGCGCGGCCAGTAGCGCGGGATCGGCTATCGCGTCGTCGTCGAGGAATAGGCACCATCGGCCAGCGGCTGCCGCCGCACCGTGGTTCCGTGCGGCGGCGGGATTATCGTCGCGCCGCCGGATGACGCGCATAGCATAGGGGGTAGCCAGCGTGCTCAGTGCCGCGTGCGCCACGTCGGCGGCGCCGACAGCCACAACGATGGCCTCGAAATCAGCGGCCGGTTGTGTTTGATGGCAAAGCGCTTCCATGCAGACGCGCAATGTGCCGGAGCGGCCATCCGTTGTCACGATCACGCTCATGCGGATCAAAGCCTGTCCTCCCGCGCGCGCTGGGATTGCGCCCCCACCCTGTACATCGAGATACCTCTTCGACCCAACCACCAGAGTTTCATCTTAACCGATAGAGATACCGCCGTATCCCGTCCCGCATGCTCGCATGCTCGCGGCGTCGACCGAGCGGTAGAGGTGCCGTCGTGTCCCGCTCCGCTCACCCATCACGATGACCGATACGTGCGCCAGCACGAAGCGCGACGGGCGATAGATCGCCTCGACGATCGCGCGCGGGGTCACGGGGACGCGCAGCAGGAGCCAGGGCACGCCCGCCCGCTCGAGAGCATCGAACAGCGCGTCCAGCACCGGATGTACCATCACGCGCATCACCCCTGGCGCTCCCCCTGGCGCCGGCTATCGCCGTGGCGCGTGGCCACGACGCAATACGCGGGCACTATCAGCGGGAACAGGCGCAGGCGCGCCGCCCCCACGAGGGCGTAGCGCAGCAGGCGCCGCCGCGCTGACATGGCGAAGAAGATGTGGCGCGCGTAATACGCGTGCAGGCGATGGTCGTCGAGCGGCAGCAGCGCCTCGCAGCGGTTGAAGGTAGGCTTGGGCCAGTAGGGGGCGGCGCGCGCGAAGCCGTGCCCCCGCAGCAGGCGAGCGGTGAGGGCGGGTGGCCAGCACAGCGCCGGCCGCGCTATCTCCGCGTACAGCGTGCCCGCACACGTCACGCGGGCCGCCGCATCGACTAGCCGCCGCGCGATCCAACCGTCGGCCGCCGTGCCCGGCGATGGCCGCAACACGGCCACGAGGTCGAATCGCTCCGGCGCGTCCGGCATGCCCGGCGTGGACCGATCGGCGGGGACAACCTCCACGTTCTCGATCCCTTCCTGCCGTGCACGCGACGCCAGAAAGGCAAGCTCGTCCGCGTCGCCGGCGACGACGACGCGGCGATAGGCGCCGGCCAGGATCAGCGGCACGGGCGACAAGGCCCCGCCCAGGAGGAGCGCCGTGCCGCGCGGGGGCTCCGGCAACAGGAAGCGCCAATCGGCGGAGCGCTCGTCCGTCATATAGAAGAACAGTTCCCGCTCGTTAGCAGTGTCTACGTGGCGCGAGACGGCCGCGCGCCCCCCCACACGCGCGGCGTCGTCCGCCAGGCGACGCCGCAACGCGACGCCGTGCGGCGCCATTCCCGTGCGATCTGGATCGGACCGGGGGTGCCGCGCGGCGCCCCCGCGCGCCCCCAACACGGCGAGCCATCCGCGCAGCTCCGTGGCGGCGGCGAGTCGTCCGGCGGGATCCACCGCGCCATGCAGGTAGGCGGCGCCGGCGCGGCACGCTTTGCAGAGGGCCAACAGCAGCACAAGGGCGCGGGCAAGCGCCAGGTTGTAACGCGAGTAGTGTTTGCGATAAAAGTAGAATAGGCTCTCGAAGAACAGCGCATAGGTCTCGGCAGGGGCCCTGGAACTGCCGCCACCAATGTGGATCGCCCGTGCGGCCGGCTCGAACAGCACCGTCCAGCCGTTCCCGCGTAGCTGTCGGCACAGGTCCGCTTCCTCCCAATAAAAGAAAAACCCCTCATCCAATCCGCCGACGGACCTGAACGCGTCGGAGCGGACGAGCAGGCAGGCGCCCGTCAGCCAGTCCACCTCCGTCGCACGGGTCTGGTTGCTCGCAAGCAGCAGGCGTCGGCGCGCGACAGGGATGCGGTGCAGCCAGCGCCACAGCATGGTTTGCTCCAGCAGCAGCACGAGCGGCGTCGGGAAGTTGTGGCAGGATGGTTGCGGCGACCCGTCGAGATTGTGCAGCCGAGGTCCCACGGCGGCCGCAGAGGGGCTGGCCTCCAAGCGATACAGTAGGGTTGCGAGGAGATCGGGCTGGACGAAGCAGTCGGTGTTCAACAACAGATAGTGGCGGCCGCGCGCCCGCCGTACGCCCGCGTTCACCGCGCGGCTGAAGCCCGCGTTCGAGCCCATGCGTATGACGAGGACATCCCACCCGCCCTCGTCCAACACGTCGATGCTGCCGTCGGTCGATCCATTGTCGACGACGATTATCTCAACGTCGAGGGAGACGGCGGCGACAGAGAGGGCATGCAGGCAGCGCGGCAGCAGGTGGGCGCCGTCGCGGTTGACGATGATGACGGAGATAGCGGGGGAGGCGTCATGGGCGATGCCGGTACCACCGCACGAGGCGGGCATGACGGAGCGGGAGGACGTTATTGGTCGCCGTAACATCGGCTATACCGCGCTATCCGCCATGCCGACCGTATCGCGACGGCGGTCGGGGTGGTCGGTCGGCATCGCGTCGGCAGCGTACAACGCCGCGCGCGGCGCGCCGGCTGAAGGAACCGTGCCCGCGCGCGCATCCCTGCCGGCGGAAGACAGCACATCGAGCGTGTCGCTCGCGCAGGCGTCCCATGTGAAGCGCCGCGCCCACGCGCGCGCGGCCGTCGCGTAGCGTTCGCGTGTGACGGTGTCCCGCAACAGGAAGGAGAGCCCGTGCCGGAAGCCCTCGTCGTCGGCGGCCAACCAACCCGTCTCGCCGTGCCGGATCGCCGCCCGCAATCCTGGCACGTCGTAGGCGACCGCCGGGCAACCGTAGGCGTTGGCCTCGATCACCGAGAGCCCCCAGCCTTCGTGCATGGATGGAGTGGCGAACACCGTGGCCGCGCGCAACATATCTGTCTTGCGCGCCTCGTCGACGTATCCGTGTAAGGTCACATTGCTCCCCACGCCGAGGCGCGCGATCAGCGCTTCGATCGCGGGACGCGCATCCCCGTCGCCGACGATGTCGAGGTGGATATCCGGGAAGGTGTGGCGGAGCGCTGCAAGCGCATGGACCAGCAGGTCGAGCCGCTTGTAGCGCTTGAGACGCCCCACGTAGACGACGCGCCGGCCCGTTTTGGCCGGCGTGTTCTCGGGTGACGAAGGGTCGGGTTGAATCATCCCATTATGTATGATATGGATACGCGACCGCTTGAAACCCATCCGCAGTAGCCCGTCGCGGGTGGTCGACGACACGGCGATCACGGGCCAGGTCCGGTAAACCAGCGGAACAACGCGTTGCTCCAGAAAGCGCCCGATGACCGCGACGACGAAGGGGAACTCGCTGAACCACTGACGATCGTGGACGTGATGGATGAGCAAGCTACCGGGCATGCGCGTAAAGAGCGGTGTGAAGAAAGGAATGCCATTGGCGACGTCCAGGATGCGATCGAACGTATGCCCGTGGCGGATTAGGTAGAGCGCGGCGTAGATATAGACAGTGAAGCGTCCGCCCCTGCGCCGCACCTCGACACCGTCGATGGTTTCGGCGCGCGGTAGAGCGCGCTCCCCGCCCGGATTGCCGCAGAATACCGTCACCTGATGGCCGTCTCTCACCCAGCGCCGCGCCTGTTCGAAGAGATTGATTTCCGCGCCCCCTGCCTGGGGGTGGTGGACGCAACGCCAGTTGAGGGCCAGGATACGTAGGGACGCGGTCATGATACTCTCTCTCGATACTCGCTTTCACCAAGGGGCACAAGGGGCGCGACGAACATGTGGGGGTCCGTTGAAAGTACCGCGCGCCGGCGTTTCAGGCGCCACAGCGACCTCAGCACCTCGCCCGCCGTCGACATGATGCGCAGCCGGGACCCCGCCTGGTCCGTCCATATGACGGGATACTCCCCCACGGACAACGCCAGGGCACGGGCCGATAGCAATAGGTCGACGTCGAACGTCCACCGTGTCTCCCTGACTGTCTCGGCTAAGCGCAGGGCCGCGGCGCGGCGAAAGGCTTTGGAGCCGCATTGCGTATCCCGGTAGGGCAGATCAAACAACAGGCGGACGCAGGACGCGAATATCCACCCGCACGCGCGCCGCCGCAGCGGCTGCGGGCGCATGACGATACTCCTACTCAACCGTCGCGATCCGATGACGACATCATAGCGGTCGAGCCGCTCGACGAGATCGATGAGCGAGGCCGCGGCCGTGGACCCATCGGCGTCGGCGAAAGCGATTCTTTCGCCGCGCGCTTGCAGGATACCGACCAGGACGGCGCCGCCTTTGCCGATGCGCCCCGGGACGTCAACCACCGCGATCTGGGGTGTATCCTCCGCCATGGCAGAGACTACGCCGACCGTGTTGTCGACGCACCCGTTGGCGACGACGATGATCTCGACGTGATCGCCGAACCGCGCCCGTAATTCCCGCGCATAGAGGGTGAGCGTCGCGGCCAGGCGATCCTCCTCGTTGTGCGCCGGGATGATGAGCGACATGCTGATGTCCGATCCGGGGGGGACATCGGGCGGGGGTACAGCGGCCGGCGCGTCCCGCTGTGCGCCGACGCCTTCTACTAACGGTGGCATGTCACCCCCAATCCACTGACGCGAGCGACTAACATGTGCATCCAACCGCTTGCATTCGTAGAATAGCAAGCATGCAACGATTTGTCAACATTACGACCTATTCACCCGTAATAAGTACGTTTGGGCACCGCTTTATTGCAACAATAACGCATGATTTGATTTGGGTAAGTTTCATCTGTGTTAAATGACCCATGGCCGGGGCGGCTGGCACAGCCTACTCCACCCGCCGCCTTAACTCAAGTGAAACACACCCTTTGATTTATTGTGACTGTTCAGCGGGTGGTTCACGGGCTGGCGCGCCTGGCGGATCAAGCGCGTCACACGTAGAATAAGAGCGGCGAGAGCCGTGCTGGGCCGCAGGGGATGGGGCAGAGGGTGGTGGTACCCTGCGCGCATCCTAGAAGGTCGGGTGGGCGGATACGACGCTGCATTCGGTCCCTCGATCCCGCCCGACGGTAATCCGGGATCGTGCGGGCCAACTGGGGGACCGGCGAGCCTGGGACCGCGTATCACCGCCGGACCAGCCGGGATCCGTTCCATGATGCTGGGTGCGGCGCTGAGGATGGAGAGGGGCGCGGCCGGCCCACGCCACGCCGACAGGGAGCATAACTACAGTATCACGGGACCCGCACCCTTGTCGCCACGATGTCTTGGAACGAGGCCGGAGGCCACGTATCCCTCACGCGCGTCCGCTCACGGGAATCGTGCGCAGCAGCCTCGTGTGCCTATTGTCGACAAACGTCACGGTGGCGCCGCGCTCGCCATGCCCCGTCGGAGTGAAACGGACGCTGATCGTGCATGCTTGAATGACAGCAATCGCCCCGCTCGTGCATGTCGTGCGCACGTCAAAATCGGCCGCCTGGGGGCCACTGATAGCGACATGTGCGATGACTAGACGTCGCGAACCAATGTTGACGATGTGGATGGTCTGCGCGGGGCTCGTCGTATGTAGGCCTTGACGGCCAAAGGTCAGCGCGACCGGATTGAGCAAAATGGGCGCGCTCATGCCCGTGGGGGCGCCCCCTTCCTCCACACCTACGGGAACTTTGGAAGGGTGGCGCGCGGGGGGGATTCGATAGAGCTCAAGCCTGCCGTTAGTCGGCCCCGCGAAGACGAACGCCAACCGCGCATGGTGAGCGAGCCAATCTTGCAGCTGGGGCGTTCCCATATCGTAGCCCTGGGCAATAAGTAGCGTACTGATGATCGCGTACTGCGCGTGGTTGTCTCGTACTTCCTGAGGTGTGCCCCAGGGACCGAAGGAGACATTGTAATAGTTTAGGAGCGCGGCAGTGGTGAGGTTTGTCGCGGCGATTCGACCATGCCCAATCACATGCTGTTCGAGGTAGGAGAATAGGCGCTCATACCCGTTATCCGGTGTGAAATGGCGCACGGCCCACTGGTAACTTGTCCAGCCCGCGAATGTTAGCAGGGAGAGCATAGCGATGACACGCGCATATGTTAACGCGACACCATTCAATCGACGCGTTTGAAATACTAATACGCCAGCTATAGCAGTTGCCAGAATGGCCAGGACGAGGGGATAGTAATAATATTGCTCTTCATTGCTGCCAAACTTGATACTATACGCCTGAAAAAGATACGCGCTTCCTGTCACGACGGCCACCAAGCGGCTCATCGCCGATCCGTTGAGCAATAGGAAACAAACAGCGATAGCGCCACAGCCGAGCAAGGCATAGGTCGAGGCGAATTGACCCGTCTGGCGGGCAATCATCTCGGTGAAAGTTATCCCATGGGCACGGATGGGAGTCTCATGTATCACGCCGCTCACGCGGTACAGCCCTGAGAATTTTTGCTTCTCGAATTCCCCCCATGTGCCCGTCATAGCTACAGCCAGGGGATAGAACGCGTAAATCACGGAGGCGATGGCTCCGATCAGTACTGTAGCACGACGGGGAATCGACCAATTCAGAATGAAAAGAATCCCAAGTGGCAATAGGGTAAGAAAAGCCATAGGTTCCTTAGTCATCAAGGCCGCGCCGAAAGAAACGCCGGCGCCCATTATGTGCCGGCGGGAGGGTGGCGTATGTGTGAGATGGGTCATGTTGTAATACCCGAGCAGAACCCAAAACATGGCCCACGTTTCGAGTAAGTTGCGGCTATTGACGAGAATCACAAATGGTTCGAGCGCGAATAGGGCTGCGGCGACGAGGCTGGCACGCCATCCGCCGATACGTCGCGCGAGCAGAAAAAGTATGGCCGCTGATAGACCGGCGATGGCGATATTTAGATATCTCACCGCGTAGATCTGATGGATGATGTTCCCGGCCGGTTGCAGGAGTTTGAGGTAAGCGCCCTCGAGGAGGAAAAACAAGGGGGGATGGAGATAGAAGGGGACTCCTCCAACATATGTTACGTGCAGCGCACGCTCTACATTCTGCGATATACGAAAGTAGACGACTTCATCGAAAAAGATATCGAAGGAACGACCTAGAAAAACAGCGCGTAACCCGAATGTAACGACGGCGACGAGTGTGGCAACTATCCAAAGCAGCGCCTGCGGACGTTGCTCGACGGCTGCTGCCAACGCTGTAAACCCTTTAGTTCTCAATCGGCCGTGCCGCGGCCGGCTCGCAACCGCTATGTGAGCCCTGCCGTTGTCGATCAGCTTCATGATGGCGCCCCACCTCTCTTGGCGGTGTACTTACTTATCCTAATCGTGATCTTACCGTGTATTGCCACTTAATCTCTAGCGGCCGCAAGGTTATACGACGCGACAGTGGCACACGTATGCGTCGCCCTCAACCACACGGTCTGCTCTGAAGATAGATCTCTCGGGCCCATGTTCAGAGCAGGCCGTGCCCCCGTCCAGTGCAGGCCGACCGGATCGTACGCCGCCCCAACTATGGGCGCATACCTTGGGCAGATGCTCGAAACCCCTCTAGCGTCGGCCCTGTCGTAGTCTCGGTCGCGCCAGGCGAATCTGTGGCCTGTTTGGGTCATCATGCCACCATTCGAGGCACCATGGCTAGCCGGATATTCCCATGCGCCGCTGGGAGCAAAGGGCGATTGTGCACGCTCGAGATCGGGCAGAGACTGGCGTCAGTGCATTCGCACCATGAGTTCGGTTGCTGTAAGCATGTGGCACACAGCTCACCGGCGCAGTCACCCAGGAGACCTAACGCGCGATGAACCCGTATAATTCCCCACGCACTTGGCGTCTCAGTCGCCTTGTGTTGCCCACCCTCCTCGTACCCCTCGCTCTGGCATGGTCGGTTTACCCGGTCGGCGCATCGATAGCGCAGCGCCAGCATAAAGATCCCTTGAGGTACGCTACCATCATGCGCTCTACCACCTCGAGCCGCCACCGTCCTGCCACCGCGACGGCCATCGCACACAAAGCAGCCCTCACCGCTTCCCCGACTTTTATGCCTGTTCTACCGACGCGTACGCCCGCCGCTACGGCTACCACCACGCCCGTTCCGCCGACATATACGATGGCGACCGCTGCTAGCTCGACCTTCACGCCCATTCCGTCGACACATACGCCGACGGCGACAGTTACGACCGCGCCTACTCAAACAAATACACCAACCGGCACGGCCACAACCGCGGTCACCCCGACGGCGACAGTTACGACCGCGCCTACCACGACACTGACCATCACGCCGACAACCGCGCCTACCCTTGAAACCTACCAATCCGTCGTGTTGGCTGACAATCCATTGGCCTACTGGCGCTTGGATGAGGCAAGTGGCGTTACAGCCCATGATAGCACCGGGGCCAATAACGGTACGTATGTTGGCGCTCCTACCCTCAACGCTCCCGGCGCCCTGGGCGGTGACATGGACCACGCGACGGCGCTGCGCGGCGGGGCCTCTGGAGATTCGGTCCAGGTTCCCGCCTCGGCATCGCTAGATATCGGTCAGGGCACGCTGGAGGTCTGGTTCAAAGCCAATGACGCGGCGGCGACCCAACAGATTCTGACCCTGTACGGGGCCAACTCCCCCAAGTTCGCCCTGGGCATCGCCAACGGCCACTTCTATCCTGAGCTACAGACCAGCAGCGGCAACTCCTACAGCATCGATACCGGGGTGGTGGTCGCCGGCGCCTGGTACCACTTCGTCGGCACGTATCGTCCGTCCGACGGGTTCTTCCGCGCCTATGTGAACGGCCAACAGGTCGCCCAGGTAGCGACCGATGGCTCTCCTCTCGTGAGCCTTGGTCAGGCGCAAGCGGCCATTGGCGGCTGGGGCGCCTCCTCTTTCAACGGTACGGTCGACGAAGCGGCCGTCTATCCCTCGGCGCTCACACCCGCGCAGATTCAAGCGCACTATGACGCTGCCAGGTATCTCTTCGGCACGCTCAACGTCGTCACAAACCAGGATGGGACCGTTACCAATGTGGACAGCGCGACAGCCGCTGGCCTAAAAACAGCGGAGTTGGAAGTAGGCTGGGACTGGTACGAGACCTCGGATGGCACGTTCAGCGACCCCAACGTTCCTGGCTCCTACGCCTGGCAGAAGAAGCAACAGTTGCTCCAATTGGTCGCCAGGGGTTTCAAGATTGTGCTTTCGGTCAATACACAGGGCTGGCCCCAATGGGTAGCCAACTTGCCAGGGGCGCAGTTCCGGGACCAATTCGGCGACGTGGCGCCCAATGCGGTGAACTACGTGTTCAGTCAGACGGTACGGAGCAAGGCCGAGGCGTACATCGCGCGCGTACTGTCCGACATGGGCGTTGGCAACATCTGGGCTATTCGGGTCGGGTCGGGCTGGGCCGCGGAGACCCTCTTACCCGGCGAAACGGCGGCGGCGGGGCACACGAACGAGTATTGGGCCTTCGACGCCAATGCCCAGGGCATGGGCAGTGATCGGCCCGCGACTCTCGCGGCCAATCCCTACCCCGGTTGGCATCCGGGCGACACGACCTGGGACAACAATAGCACGATCGTTTCCTTCACCCCTGCAATGGCGCGGACATGGCTCGATTGGTACATTGGCGCACTAGCCGATGAGGTGAATTGGCAAATTCGCACCTTCAAGGCCGCCGGCTTCACCGGATACTTGCAGGTGCTGATGCCCGGATGGGGCACACGTCCCGCCGAGTACACAGACTCGACCGATCATCTGCTCAATGGCATCGGCGACGGTACGACCGACCCCGCCAATGGTATCGGTGGCCTCAGCATGAACGGGGAAGCGGCCGTGTGGAATAAGATCATGGACGATATCACTGACAAAAGCCACGTCATGATCGACATTAGCTCCGTGGACGACAACTCGTCGCAGGCGTACGGTGGCGTCAGCAATTTGTGTCAATCGAGCGACGTCACGCAGCCCATCACGAACCCGCAGATCATCCAGTGGTCCTCGACGCGCTGGATTGCCTACAACGCCGACCGCTACAACCTGCCGAAAATCGGAGAAAATCCCGATAGGGCCTCCACGACCGCAACCAACCCGTATGGTCCGGGGATGATGCGCGACTCACTTCAACTGGTCCAGTCGTGTGGCTTGCGGGGCCTGCTATGGGCCTTCGATAGCAACTTGTCCGATGGGGTAAGCGGTGTCACGTTCTCCGATTACGCTGACGCTATTGCCCCGTACCCGCGCTAATATGTGGTAGTATGTTATTGTATCACGTCGATATTGCCAGTAAGTGAGAGAACAGATACAACGCCAGCATGAGTTGTAAAAATTGTGGGGTGAAACGCGGGCGCGACGGGCGGGCGCGACACTGGTCGCTGGCCGCGGCCACCGCTATGTCCCTCGCACTCGTGGCGCTGCACGCGCTGCTCCGTCCGGTGGCCCCGCCGCCCCAGGTGTCGGCCACGGCCCCGTCCTATCCGTCCCTCGTCCGCGCCGACCACCCAGTCGCCTACTGGCGGCTGGGCGAAACGGGCGGGACGGCCGCGCACGATAGCGCGGGCGCCAACACCGCCGCATATGGCGGCACGCCCACCCACGATACCCTCGGCGCGATCGAGGGGGACGAGAACAGGGCGACCGTCTTTCGAGGCGAGAGCACGGGGGATGCGGTCCAAACGCCCGCGTCGGCCTCCCTGGACCTGCGGCAGGGCACGCTGGAGGTCTGGTTCAAGGCGGACAACGTGCGGGACAACCAGAAGATCTTTGTGCTGAGCACGACGACCGACACTGACGACAAATTCATCCTCGGTATCAGCGCCGGTCAGTTCTACCCCGAGCTCCGGACCGCGGGGGGCGCGATCTATGCCGCCGTCACGGGGACGGTGGCGGCGGGCGTATGGTACCACTTCGTCGCCACCTACCGTCCGGCGGACCGGTTCTTCCGTGCCTACGTCAACGGCCAGCAGCTCGTGGCGGTGGCGACTGACGGCCAGCCACTCGTGAGCGCCGGCCGCGCGCGGGCGACGATCGGCGGCTGGGGCGGTGTCGGGTTCTGGTTCGCGGGCGCTGTCGACGAGGCCGCCGTCTACGACCACGCGCTGACGGCGGCGCAGGTCCGCGCGCACTACGACGCCGCGCGCTACGTCTTCGGCACGTTGCTGAGCGATACCAGATACATCGCACGGGACTACGCGGCGGGGGTGCGCGCGAGCGAACTGGAGCTGGGCTGGTCCCGCTACGAGCCGCGGGACGGCGTGTTCAGCGACCCCACCGTCGCGGGCTCGTACGCCTACACCATGCGGCAGGCGCTGTGGGCGCTGCGCGCGGCGGGGATGAAGGTGATCCTGGGCGTGGGCCTGCAGTACCCCCCCGACTGGGTCTTCTCCTACCCTGGCAGCCGCTACGTGGACCAGCGCGGGGTGGTCGCGCCCGGCTACGTCAATCTGACGTTCAGCCAGACGCTGCGGGCCAAGGCGGAGGCCTACATCGCCCGCGTCAACGCCGACCTGGGGCTGAACAGCTTCTGGGCGGTGCGCGTGGGCTCGGGGCCGCAGGTGGAAGTGCTGCTGCCACAGGAGACCGGCGGCGGGGGCGCGGACAGCTACTGGGCCTACGATGCCGACGCCCAAGGGGCGGCGGGGGATCGCCCCGCGACGATCCCAGCGAACCCCTACCCCGGCTGGCAGCCGGGCCAGACCAGCTATGCCGGCCAGCCCTTCTCGACGGCGCAGGTCGGCCAGTGGCTGGACTGGTACCTCTTCGCCGTGATGGATGGGGTCAACTGGCAGATCGCGGCGTACAAACGCCTTGGTTACACCGGCTACATCCACGTCGCCATGCCGGGCTGGGGCACACGCCCGCGCGAATACGCCACGGCGGTCGCCCACTACCTGAACGGGGCGGGCGATGGCCTGCGGACGCTGGGGCGCGGGGCGGTGTGGGACCGCGACATCGACAAGATCGCCGACCGCCGCAACGTGGTCATCGATATCTCCTCGGTGGACGACTCGTCGTCGTCGGTCGCGGGTGGGGCGGCCAATCTTTGCCGGCCCGACGACGGCGCGGTGCGCCTCGACGACCCGCGCATCCTGCAGTGGTCCTCGACGCGCTGGCTGGCCTACAATGCGCGGCGCGACGGGCTGCCGGTTATTGGTGAGACTCCCGACAAAGGGTCCGCGACCCCGGCCAACCCCTACGGACCTCGGATGATGCGCGCCGCTGCGGCGCTGATGCAGGCGTGCGGCCTGCAAGGGTTGCAATGGGCGTTCGATGGCAACCTATACGACGGGACGAGCGGCGTGACGGCGCGCGACTACGCCGCCGTCATCGCGCGGTATCCCCATTGAGCGCCAACGGTTCGAATAAAGATCGAGCCGCGTGCTCATACAAGTAACTGCTATACTGTGTGCTGTTACACAGGAGGATGGCGGGCATGGTTTACAATCTTCGGCGGCGCAACATACGAGGAGCGGCTCCCCTCACCGTCGGTATCGACGGTCGATACCTCCAGGACAAGTTCCACGGCATCGGCCGGTATGTCCATAACTTGCTGACAGGCCTATGCGCCATTGACGGCGATGTCAAGATCATCGTCTTTGTCGATCCTGCCCTACCTAACAGACGGTTTCCACTCGACACGTTCGTGCGGCCCGGTAAGATAGAGTTTCGCGACATCTCAATCCCGCTCTATGGCCCACAGGAACTGTGGGCCTGGCCGGTCGAGTTGCTCCGCACGCCGGTCGATGTCTTCCACTCGCCGTTCTTCTGGTCGCCCCTCGCGCTCCCCTGCCCCCTCGTCGCCACGGTTCACGACATGATCCTGGATCGCTACCCCCAGTACATGCCCGGGCTGCGCTACCTCCTGCCGTACAGGATCATGTCCAGGCTTGCGCTGCGGGCCGCGCGCCGCGTCATAGCGGTCTCGGACGCGACTAAGCGCGACATCGTGCGCTTCAGCGCCACAGACCCGGCGAAGATTGACACCATCCTGTGCGGCGTCGACACGACGTACTATCGTCCCGTCACGGTCGAGGAGGAATGCGCTCGCGTCCGTGACAGGTACGGGCTCCCGGAGGCGTATGTCCTCGCGGTGGGCGCCCGCCGCCCGCACAAGAACATACATGGCCTCATCTCCGCGTTCGAGCGTATCAAGGGTGAGGTCTCGCAGTCCTTGGTGCTCGTCGGCACAGTAGACGATCGCTTCGTCGATCGGGCCGGCGAGGGTATCGCCGCCCTCAAGCGCGAGGGGCGGATGATCGAGATCGCCCATGTGGACGAAGAGGATCTGCCCATACTCTATGCCATGGCCGATCTTTTCGTACAGCCATCGATTGTGGAGGGGTTCGGAGCGCCCGTTATCGAGGCGATGGCTTGTGGATGTCCGGTGGCGTGCTCCAACACAGCCAGTTTGCCCGAGGTCGCCGGCGACGCGGCCGTGCTATTTAACCCCCGGTCCGAGGCGGAGATGGCGGAGGCCGTGCGCGGCGTCCTCTTGTCGAGCGACCTCCGCGACGACTTGCGCCTGCGCAGTGTGCGACGGGCGCGCCAACGCCAATTTACGTTGGAGGCCGTGGCGACGCATACTCTCGACGTCTATCGCAGCGCTGCGTCGACCGCGTAGCGGCGCTATTCCAACCGCATGCGTTCGCGGGAATGCGAGATCGTCACTCCGGCGCACGACCATCGGTTACGTTGTACCGCCGCGATAGGCGGCATGGGGACTAAGGGATTAGGATGAACGTAGGCCGTGATAGCTCGAGCCGTGAAGGGTAACATAGCGATGTCGTGGCGCGCTGTGGCGTCCCCCCGACTCGTGTTGCTGCTGACGTTCGGCGGCACGAGTGTCGTCAACTATGCCTTCAGCCTCGCCATGGGACGGCTCTTACTGCCCGGCGACTTCGGTTTGCTCGCGTTCGCGCAGGTGCTGATGTTGATCGTTTCGTTGGTCCTGAGCTCCGGCATCACCTGGTCCCTCGCCACCATGACCGTCGGGGTCGCCGGCCCCCAACGAGCCGCGTTGGTCCGGGGGGCGCTCGTCTCTAACCTGGGCATGGCCGTCCTCGTAGATCTGGCCATCGTGGCCCTCTTCGCGCTCGGCCCTTTGCGCCCTGGCCTCGAAACCCCTGCAGTGACCGCGATCGTGGCGCTGACGTTGTTATGCGTATCCGTCATCAACACGGCCGTCGCCGCGATGCAGGGCGCCGAGCGGTTCGGCAGTGTCGCGGCCATCCAGGGGCTGGAGATCCTGTGCAAAGCCGTCGCGGGCACGACGTTCGTCCTGCTAGGATACGGTGTTGCCGGGGCGATTGCCGGTTTTCTCGTCGGGGCGATTGTTGGGGTACTGTTGGGGCTCTACCAGGTTGTGCGAGTGCTCGGGGTGCGGCTCTGGGGGGCAGTTAGCTTGCCGTCGCCGCACATGGTGGGCCCCATGTTCGGTGCATTGCTCGGACTGGCGCTGTTGCAGAACCTCGACCTCGCCGTGGTCAAGCTCTTCTCCGGCGGCGCGCGGACGCTGACGGGCTACTACCAGGCGGCGACTATCTTGGCAACCGCGCCGTATTACCTCGTGAGTTCGGCGTTGATCCCGGTTCTCCTCACCCAATTGGCGCGATTGGACACTGTGGCGTCGACGCGCGAGAGAGTTAGCGCGTTGCTGCGGCTGGTCGCGGTCCTTGTCGTACCGATCGAAGCCATCCTGGCGCTTGCTCCTGCCGCGGTCCTCCATCTCCTCTTCCCGGTCGAGTACGCCCCGGCCGCCCCGACGTTGAGGGTGCTCGCACTGGGTAACGGCGCGCTGATGCTGCTGGTTATCCTGGCGACGAGCTTCCAGGCGGTCGGTCGCGCGTGGGCGTCCGCGCGGGCGTTGTTGGGCATCACGGCGGTCGAGGTAGTCCTTTTGTGGGCGGTTGTGCCCGTCTGGCACAACGACGGCGCGGCCGGTATCTTCGCCGTCGCCGCAACAGCGGCCCTTATCATACTGGGCATGGTCTATGTCCGCGCGCTCGGCCGCCACTGGCGGCGACGCACCGCGCTGTGGCTCGCTCGATACGCCGCTGCGGTCACCGTCGGAGTCGTGGGCGGCGCCGCTCTCTACGGTGTCTATAGAAATAGTACCTTGGCGATAGCCGTGGGGGGGCTGTGCTACCTCGCGGCCGTGCTATTATTGCGTCTCATTGATAGGCCGAGTCTGCCGATACAATCTATAGGCGGCAAGAAGGGCGGACCGATTGACAGTCCATCCGGTGTCCCATTTGATTGGCGTAACGTGGACGATTCTATCGAGCGCGCACATGGACTGGCGCACTCGGCGCACTCATGGATGGAGGGCACATTGTACACGGGCAGCGCCGACGCAGCGCCCAGGGTATCCATCATCATCCCGTCATGGATCGGCCACGTCGACCGCCTCCTACAGAGCATCGAGCGACAGACGTTCCACGATTACGAGGTGCATGTCGTACGCGGCACGAGCCCGGCCGCCAGGGCACGCAACAACGGCGTGCGAGAGACGAAGGGCGACATCCTCCTGTTCGTCGACGACGACGCCTATCTCGGCCACGATCATGTGCTGGAAGTGCTCGTCGATTTGCTGGACGACTCTCCGCGCGCGGCCGTCGTCGGGACCTCGAAACTGGTCCCCGACACGGCCAGCCGCCTCCAGCGCGCCATCGCGCGGCAGGTGCCGCGCATGATCTATCCGGTCGTGCCGCAGACCTTGGTGAGCAACCCACCCTTGGACAGTTACGGCTTCACCGCCATCACCACGACGTGCTGTGCGGTGCGGCGTGACGCGTTCGATGAAGTCGACGGCTTCGACGAGGACTTGATCACCGGCCCCGAGGATGTCGATTTTTTCCACCGCGTTTTCAGTTGCGGGCACGACATCGTCGTGGCGGCGAACTGTTGGGTGTATCACGATCCGCCGCCCAGCGTACGCGACCTCTTGCGCAAAAGCTTCTGGTACGGCATGGGCCATGCCCTGATGGTGCGCGAGGACCGTAAGAGAAACATTTCCCTACTCGCGCTCGACCGCTGGTACGGCAAGGGCTGGCTGGTCGTGGCGACGCTCGCGTTCCCGTTCGCTTTCTTCGTCCACTACTACTTCGACCCGACGCCTAAGCTCGTCGTCGGCTTCCGGCCGCTGAAGGCGCTATCCACCTACGCGGTCCTGTGCGGCTACGTCTACGGCTGGTACCGTGGCAAGCCACGCAAACCCGCCACAACCTATAGGGGTATGCCGAGCGGGCTATAGAGTCATGCGAGAAACTTGATCGCCCCGGTCGCCCGTGTTAGCGTAGACGTTAGCCAGTAGCTTCTCGCCTATGTTGTGGATATAGTCGCGCTATTCCTGCTAGGTCGGCGCGCCGTCAACTGGCGCACGGGTGTCGTCATCGCCGCCATCTTCGCGTTGGACCCTTTCATCACGCGCATCAACAGCCGCAACCTCTTGCAAACCTCGGCGATTTTCTTCGTGCTGGTCGGGTACTGCTGCATGCTCTATTCCGTGGGCAGGCCGTTCTCTTGGCGCCGCGCCTTGAGGGATGTACCCTTGTCGTCAGCTTCCACCCCACGGCGGGTGTCCAGTACCAGGACTACGTGACCATCGACGACAACACGCATGCCTGATCTTACACCATCCCCCTCACCGGACGGGCGTAAAAGCCGTCGCCGTTGATGCCGGCAAGGAAGGTTCGGCAACTACAACAACGGCGTCCGCTAACGTTGATAAGCCAGCGGCGCGCGACACGGGAGCGGGCACGGTGGTGCTCTGGCTTGTGCCCATGGGCGACTACCGCCGCTATGGGGCGGTCGATGTCGCGGACGATGACCGCGCGCGCTCATCCCAGGAGAAGAGCGCCGATCTCGGCGCCAGCTTGATCAACGCGGGCGTTGTCTATTTTTTCGAGCGGTGCGCGTTGAAAACTATTCCTACGGGCAGCGCTGTTTCGTTGGAGCGCGAGACGTTCCCTGCCTTGATCGGTCAAAGCCTGTATGCTACTGTCGGGGAGGGGCCGTTTCTCGATATCGGGACGCCCGAATCGTACGCCTTGGCCGAGCGGTTCTCTGCCGATAACCGCGCACTCTGGAACGCCTCCTAAGCCCATTTGGAGTAGGGGTAGGGAATAGCGCGCGCATAGCGGCTTTCAGCGGAGCGGACGGTATACCCGTAAGCTCGCCCGCCGTTCGGCGTCACGTAAGTGGAAATTGGTGGTAATGGTAGATGACACTTGAGGGTGACTGGCCGCGCGCCCGCATGCGGGCGCACTTAGAGGAGAGCATGCAGGTGGCGCGACAGGTCGGCGATGCCTGCGGCGTCGATATCCTGCGGGTGGTCGATGCGATGACCGAGGTATTCCGCGCCGGCGGCAAGGTGTTGCTGTGCGGGAATGGCGGCAGCGCGGCCGATTGCCAGCACATGGCGGCGGAATTGGTCAGCCGGCTGACCGCCGATTTCGTGCGCCCCGGTCTGCCTGCCATCGCCCTGACCACCGATTCGTCGTTCCTGACCGCCTATGCCAACGACTGCGGCTACGCCGGTGTCTTCGCGCGTCAGGCGCAGGCCCTGGGGCGACCCGGCGACCTCCTGATTGGCATCAGCACCAGCGGCGGCTCGGCGAATGTCGTCCATGCCGTGCGCACAGCGCGTGGGTTGGGTATGCGTACCGTCGCCCTCATCGGCGCGGACGGCGTCCTCGCGGAAATGGCCGACATCGCCATTGCCATCCCAAGTACGCACACGCAGTACGTGCAGGAGGCGCATCTCATGGTTGAGCATATCTTATGCGATCTTGTCGAACGCCACTTGTTCGATGAGCAAGGCGTGGACGTGGAGGAGGACGGGCACTCGTGATTATCAGCCGGACCCCATTTCGCATCTCGTTCTTCGGCGGCGGCACCGACTATCCGTCCTGGTATCGCGCGCACGGCGGGGCTGTGCTGGCGACGACGATCGACAAATATTGCTACTTGACGGTGCGCCGCCTCCCGCCCTTCTTCGAGCATCGCTACCGTGTGGTGTACGCGCGGATGGAGAATACTCAGACGGTCGATGAGATCGCCCACCCCGGTGTGCGCGAGACGCTGCGGCACCTTGGTATCGACTATGGTTTGGAAATTCACCACGACGCCGATCTGCCGGCGCGTAGCGGCCTAGACTCCTAAAGGGGGCACATATGGTGCGAATGAGTCACGTTTACGCGGCGAGTTTGGGCTGGTCGATCCAGCGGTCGATGGCTCCCTCCACCTGATCGAAAGAGGGACGTAGCTCAGGGTCGCCCGCGGCAGCGGCAGGCACGATGCGCGCCAAACCGGGACGTAAGATGCGGGCGTAGACGCGCGTGCAGAACAAGGCGGTGCGCAACCCCTCGTGGGTGACGCGATAACGCTGGGTGTGTGGGATGCGCTCAATGAGCCCGTGTAGTACTACAACGACGGATTCTTCCAATAGCTATGAAGAGGCGCTTTTGTGCTAGCTGTTGACACCCTAATGGCAGCAATAATGGGCGCCGAAGGCCAGCATAGCCGCGCCAGCAGTCGAGATGTGCCGCTGAAAACGGCGGTTTTACATAAGCGTCGTTGTAGTACTAGGTTCCAGTTCGTCGTTCACGGTCGGTCTGCTGCACGCCCTGCACGGTCTGGAGGGCCGCATGCCGAGCAAGCGGCAGCTGGCGGCCGAGGCGATCCACGTCGAGCAGGACCTGATCGGCGACACCGTGGGGGCGCAGGATCAGGTCCTAGCCGCCCACGGCGGCTTCAACCATGTGCATTTTCTTCCCAACGGCGACATCACGGTGACGCCGCTGACCCTCTCCGCCGCGCGCCGCGCCGAACTGGACGACCATCTGATGCTATTTTACACGGGGATCACGCGTACGGCCTCAACCATCGCGCAGACCTATGCGCGGGACGTGGAGAGCAAGGAGCGACAGTTGCGTGCGCTGGGTGCCCTGGTGGATCAGGGCATCGACGCCCTGAGCGGCACCGGTAGCATTGGTGCTTTCGGGGAGTTGCTGCACGAGGCTTGGCAGGTGAAGCGCGCCTTGAGCGATAGCGTGTCCAATCAGGAGATCGAGGACATCTACGAGGCCGCGCGGGCGGCCGGCGCGATCGGCGGCAAGGTGCTCGGGGCCGGCGGCGGCGGCTTCATGGTGTTTTTTGTCCCGCCCTCGGAGCAAGCCAGGGTGCGGCAGAGCCTGCGCCGGTTGATCCATGTGCCCTTCCGCTTCGAGTCGTCGGGCAGCCAGATCGTGTTCTTCGATCCCGAGGAAGAATACGTGGCCGAAGAGGAAGATCGCTGGGAGCGCGATATCGATGGCTTTCGGGAGGCCGACACCGCCGCAGGCAGCGACCGGATAGACAATAACCCGGGAACCCGCGAATGTAGGCTATGACCGCGCAGGTCTATCCGTACGCGCTGTGGGTGGCGGGGGTCTGGAGGGATGCCATAACCCTGGAGCAGGCTATCGCCGAGGTTCGCGCGGCGATGGCCTCGTGCAGGCCCGAGCCGCATTGTTTGAAGTGGCAACCGTCTGCCCATGCGTACTGCCCGTCGGGACCACCCCCACGCGTGAAATTTTCTTTTCCTCGTAGGGGGGTTGGAGGCGCGGCATTTCAAAACAAGCCGGCGGAAACACACGAGCGCAGCAGCAAAGAGCAAGGCTGACCAATGGAGGTCAATTTGCATGTGCATCAACACGAGTGATATCGGCGCATAGCTCCTGTGTAGTGGGCCTAATGGATGCCGGCGAGTGGACCAAACGCTGGCACATGGGCTACGTACGCCGGCGCTGCCTTGCTGCATAACCATTCATTCATCGTTGCCGCACTCTTCGGTGCTCTCGGTGCCGATCAGCATGCATCACGCCATAGGCCAATCACGCTGGGAGGATTAGCCCGCATGCCGGAGAGGGCTGCGGCATGACATGAGACACCGTTCGTATCGCCCGAATCGTTGCGAAAGGGTTTCGCCGAAGCACTTCACTGCTTCCCCCGTCGTGATCCATTCTGCCTTGCTCGTTGAAAGACATTGGGGTCTGCATCGAAAACGCTGTTACGACGAGGACCCATGCTGTACGCCACAGCAGACTGGCGCATCGGTGAGCGTGTTGGATCACGCTAACGGTCGGACAGCGTGATATAATGCTGGGCAGCTGTCCTTCCAGGATATGTGACGCCGTGACAGCCACATCTACAGGTGCATCGTCCGTCCATAAAACAGTATGCAGATGGTGGCCGTCATGAGGGCGGGTCCATACGGTATCTGTGCTTTCGCCAAAAAGCACAGTATCGTCTGGTGGAGCCCCACGCGACCGAGTAGGAGCAGCACGGCCGCCGCAGCCCCTCCAATGATGATGCCGAGCACAAGCGTGCCGATCACGAGCGGATAGCCGGTGATGCACCCAATCGCGAGGGCGAGATAGGCGTCGCCCAGGCCAAGGGCACCCACGCCACAGAACAGGCGTGCCAGTCCGACGAGTGCGGTGAAGCTGGCAAACCCGACCGCGCCACCACGCAGCGCGTTCCACAGACCTACCCCAGGCCACAGGCCGGCATTCGCCAGGGCCACGGCCACGAGCAGGCCGACGACGGGGGTAGGGACGAGGCGCACCTCGATGTCGATGACGAGCAGCAAGATAAGCAGGGTTGCCTCGACCAGGCTGACCAGGAGGAGCGCCGGCTCCGTGGCGTCTTGGACCCCCAGCCCACAAAAGATCGCGGCCGTCACGACCCCGACCCAGCGCAGGTGCGGCGTCGGCGCGTGGCCATGGTGCGTATGACGCGGGGGGATAAGGGCGTTGATGCAGGCGTGGGACGCGCGCAGGGGCGCGTCGACGTGGCACACCTGACGACGCGGCCACGGCCAGAAACCCCGATCGGCGCTATATGATGTGGCGACAGCCGCGACGATCATGCCGACGATGATACCAAGGACACCGAGGACGACGAGCCGGAGGATCAGCACCATGGTCGCGCCTCCCGCGCACCGTCTAGGCGTCCCAGCGCTCGTGGTTGCGCCCCGTGGCGCCGGCTCGCGTCCGACCATCCCGTGGAGTCCGCGCGCATCACCCGACCTTGGTCTCGGACTCACCCCGGAGCTTCCGTCGCAGTTGCTCGTACAGCCGCAGCGTATACGGGTCCATTTTCTGTTTGTAGGCCGTGTAGTGGGCACGCATCTCCGCCATGTGGGCGTCAAGCCCTTCCGCGTCCCCCACCTCGGCCAGTAGGTTCAGCGCGAGTTGGTTGGCATGGTCATCGCACGGCTCGTCGGCGAGCAGGCGACGCGTCCAGTGCAGAGCGGCCTTGAGGTCGCCCGCCTCCCGATAGGAGTCGGCCAGGCGATAGAGCGCCGACGGCACGCGCCGCATCCAGCGATAGCCGTGCTCCTCGACGAAACCCAGCGCCTCCCCGCCGCACAGCGGCCCATGGTAGAGCGCGAACGCCTCGGC
>JAABUX010001098.1_pt1 | contig 42281 bp, 24 predicted proteins | sample 5561851 | NCBI WGS metagenome assembly JAABUX01 (sample SAMN10711883, study PRJNA513361) | rock metagenome | isolation source: Antarctica rocks | place: Antarctica: Victoria Land, Richard Nunatak red sandstone | collected 2016-01-03 | reverse complement strand
AAGCGGCGATCATCGATTGCCTGGATGGTGTCGAGGGGAAGCACAAAGCCGCGATCAAGTCGCTGATGACACTCAAATTCCAAACCTTCGGAAACCCTCAAATGCTAACCGCGTGAAGTATAACGAACGCCGAGGATGAGGCGGTCATGAATGCCGCTCGATTCAAGCAGATGGGACGGAAGGCGAAGTCGCTGGCGACAGCCGACTACGAAAACAAGATGATGGCCTGTTTCAAGGAGATGAACCGAATTCTGCATCCTGATGGCGTTTTGACTGTCATGTTTACTCATAAACAGGTCCAAGCCTGGGATACGTTAGGGTCAGCCCTTATGCGGGCAGGGTTCCGTATCGATGCCTCCTGGCCCGTCCACACCGAGAGCGAAGCCAGCCTTCACCAGGCCAAGAAGAACGCCGCTGCCAGCACAATTCTCTTGGTCTGTCGCAAGCGAGATTTCTCAACCGAACCTGCCTGGTGGGACGACCTGAAGGGCGAGGTCCGTGAGACGGCCCGGACCACGGCAGAGAAGTTTGAGAAGGATGGCATCAAGGGAGTCGATCTCTATATCAGTACGTTCGGCCCCGTACTTTCCATTATCTCCGAACGATGGCCCGTCTTGACTAGCGAGACCGACCCCAAGACGGGGAATCCACTCCCACTCCAGCCGGGAGAGGCTCTCGACCTGGCTCGGCAGGAAGTCGTCAACTTGCGAAAGCAAGGGCTACTCCTTGGACGCTCGGTCGAGTTTGATCCGGTCACGGACTGGTATCTCCTGGCATGGGACGCATTCCGTGCTCAGGAGTTCCCCGCCGACGAGGCACGGAGGCTTGCCCTGGCCCTCGGCCTCGATTTGGAGGTCCATCTCGTCAAGGAGAAGCGGCTTGTCACCAAGAAGGGTAAGAATGTCACGCTGACCTTGCCAGGTGCCCGCCGTAAGAAGGGCATGGTGGACCCTGAGGCGGAAGTGTTCCTTCACCTCATCGATTCCCTTCACACTGGTATGATGATGTACGACGAGGACGGCTCTCGGGCATGTCAGGTCTTCGTGGATCGTCACGACCTGCGGAACGATCTCCGCATCAAGGCCCTCGTCCAGGCGGCAATGCAGGCAATCCCCTCGACCAGAGGCAAGGACGGCAAGTTCCTCCGGCCCGAGATGTCAACCCTGGACGCCATGCGACTCCTCTTCTGGGATGACCTCCCGGCACCCCCCGAGGAGGAAGTCCCCAAATTGGACGCCCCACCGGCCCTCAAGGGGATGCCCGCCGACATCCTTGGTGAAGAGGAAATCGTCGAGAGTGATGACCTGGAATACGAGGTTGAGGACGAGGAAGACGCCGAAGACTAATGATGTCCCGATCCCGCCGCCCTCGTGGCTTGATTTACACCTTGGAGCGGCTCACCGATGCCGGGATTGCGTGACCTGAATCTCAACATTGCTTACGGACCAAGCGACGACCGACTCCGGGACTTCTTCATCCCGGCCCTCGCCGCCTCGGTGCGGTACGACCGCTCGGCTGGCTTCTTCTCCAGCACGATGCTCGCCGTTGCGGCGGCAGGCGTCACGAAGCTGATCGCCAACAGCGGCAGGATGCGGCTGCTCTGCGGTGCGGAACTCTCCGAGGATGACGTCGAGGCCATCGAGCGTGGTCACGCCGACCTTGACGAGATGCTCTCCCGGAACATGCTGGTCCGCTGGGTGATGCCCGAGAGCGACTACATCCAGAACCGAATCAAGGCCCTGGCTTGGCTTGTCGGCACCGGACAATTGGAGATCAAGGTCGTCCTGCCAACGAACAAACATGGCCACCCGATCCCTGCCTCGAAGACCACCAGCTACTACCACCCCAAGGAGGGACTGTTCACCGACGCAGAGGGCGACCAGATTGGGTTCTCGGGCAGCGTGAACGAGTCGGCCACGGCCCTGGAGGACAACTACGAGTCTTTCATGGTGTTCAACTCCTGGGAGTCCAGCCCCGCCCACCTCAAGCAGATCCAGATCAAGTTCGATCGGCTTTGGCTGGGCAAGGAGAAGGACTGGATCGCCAAGCCCATCCCCGAGGCTGTGAAACAGGAGTTGCTCAAGTACCGCCCGCCCGCCCCGCCTTTCCATGACGCCCTGGAGCCACCCTTCGAGGACGAGACCCCGGAGGTCGACGAGACGATCGACGCCTCCCAGAAGGAGCGGATCGTCTTCCAGTTCCTCCGGGACGCCCCCTACCTGCTCAACGGCCACCGCCTGGGGATGGAGACCTGCACGGTCAAGCCCTGGCCGCATCAGGTCCGGGTTGCCGATGCGATCGTCGAGCAGTTCCCTCACGCCTTCCTGCTCTGCGATGAGGTCGGCCTGGGAAAGACCGTCGAGGCTGGCCTGGCGATCCGCCAGCTTGTCCTCTCGGGCCGGGTCAAGCGGGCGCTGATCTTGGTCCCCAAGAGCGTACTGGTCCAGTGGCAGGAGGAACTCTACGAGAAGTTTGTCCTGAACATCCCCCGCTACGACGGCCACACCTTCCACGACGTCTTCGGTCGGGAGACGAAGGTCCCGGCGGGGACGAACCCCTGGGACGCCCACCCGATCCTGCTGGCGTCGAGCCACCTCGCCAAGCGGAGGGAGCGACAGGACCAGTTGATCGAGGCCCAGGGCTGGGACCTCGTTGCCGTCGATGAAGCCCACCACGCCCGGCGGAAGGACTTCCTCAACAAGGAGTTGTACCGGCCCAACCGTTTGCTGGAACTCCTCAACGGCACGCAGGGACGCCCCGGCCTGCGGGACAAGACGAGGGGCCTGCTCCTCCTGACCGCCACTCCCATGCAGATCGACCCCGTGGAGGTCTGGGACCTGCTAAAGGTTTTGGGGATGGGAGGTCGCTGGGGGGCGGGCGAGGACAACTTCCTCAGATACTTCGAGGAGCTACGCCAGCCGTTCGCCAACGTCGACTGGCCCTTCGTCCTGGGTATGATGGCCGACTATTTCGCCACCGGCGGCCCGTGGGACGAGTCGTTCTGCGAGAACGCCGAGAAGCAGGTCGGCCCGGTCGTCTGGGATCAGATCCGGGGGCTGCCCTCGGCCACGAACCCCGAGGCGGCGATCAAGCACCTCAACGCCTCGGGCCGGAAGACCCTCCAGGCGATGGCCCGTCGCCACACGCCGCTCTTCCGCTACGTCTTCCGCAACACCCGCCGCCTCCTCCGTCTCTACCACGAGAAGGGGCTGCTGAAGGAGAACGTCCCGCACCGGGACCCGAAGCCTCAATGGATCGAGATGCGGCCCGACGAGGACGAACTCTACAAGCGGATCGAGAAGTACATCCGGGAGCACTACCAGAAGTACGAGGCCGAGCGGAAGGGACTCGGCTTCATCATGACCGTCTACCGCCGCCGCCTGACGAGCAGCTTCTACGCCATCCAAAGGAGCCTGGAGCGGCGGCTGGAGTTCCTCAAGGGCAAAGGCAACGGCGTGGGCCTGACCGACGACGACGACGACCAGGACGACCTGGAGACCGACGCCATTGAGACGTACCTCTCGCTCGCCCTGACGCCGGAGGGCCGCAAGCTCTTCCAGGGGGAGATCCAGTACGTCGAGGACTTCCTGGCCGACCTGCGGGCGATCGGCTCGGACAGCAAGTTCGAGCGGCTCGTGACCGCCCTGGGCGAGGTCTTGATGAAGCGGGACTCGGTGATCGTCTTCACCCAGTACACCGATACGATGGACTACGTGCGAGACAAGCTCCGTCAGGTCTACGGCTCACTGGTCGCCTGCTACAGCGGTCGGGGCGGCGAGCGTTGGGACGGCCACAACTGGGTCGGCACAAGCAAGGAGGCCGTCAAGACTGCTTTCCGGGAGCATAAGGAGATCAAGATCCTCCTCTGCACCGAGTCGGCCTCCGAGGGCCTGAACCTCCAGACCTGTGGTGTCCTGATCAACTACGACATGCCTTGGAACCCGATGCGGGTCGAACAGCGGATTGGACGCATCGACCGCATCGGGCAGGTCTACCCCCGTGTCTGGGTCCGCAACTACTTCTACGACGACACGGTGGAGGCGACCATTTACCAGCGGCTCGACGAGCGCATCAGTTCGTTCGAGAGCGTGGTCGGCGAGCTACAGCCCATCCTGACCCGAGTCGCCCGTGCCATTCAGGATGCCGTGATGGCCGGTGAGGAGCAGCGAGAGAAGCTCATCGAGGAGCAGGTCGAAGAGATCAACCGCCTCGCCCGCCTGGGCGAGACTACCGGCTTGGGCCTGGACAACATCGGCGGCGACTTCCTGCCGGTCCCCGATGTCCAGGAAGCCCCTCTGACGATGCCGGAGTTGGAGCGGGCCGTCCTGACCTCCCACGCCTTCAGCGATCGTTTCCGACTCCATCCCACGCTTGGCGGTGCCCACGTCCTCGACTGGCACGGCCAGGACCACGAGGTCACGTTTAGTCCCGTCCGGTTCGACGAGCATCCGAACACCCTCCGTTTGCTGTCGTACGGGTCAAACCTGCTCGACGAGATCCTGGGGGCCGTGGACAAACCCCAGGAATCGGAGTCGAGCGGGCGGGCCGCCCGATGCCTGGTCCGATCGCCGATGACCCTGATCGGCTACTATGGCCCAGGACGGCAAGGGGAACCCGCCACGATCTCAACCCTTGCGTCCCTTGAGATGTACCTTGGCGCCAGCCCCCGAGACCGCATCGATCGCAACGCCCTGCCCCAGTTGATCTCCATCTTCGAGGAGGCCGTGGGGCGGTGCGTCGATCACGAGATCGGTGCGGCACGTCTGCGTCACAAGGCCCACCTCGCCTCACTGGGGGAAGAGATCCGGCAACTCCTCTTGCAAGCAGCCTACCTCGAACTGGCCCAGGCGGCGAACCTTGATCTCTTCGACGAGGCGATGCCCCTAGACTTCTCCGAGCAAGCAATCCAGCGGCTCAAGCGGCACAAGTACCCCTTCGCCGGGGCGATCAAGGCTATCGATGTCTCCGGCCTCCGGCCTCGCCCCGATGATCCGAAGTACACCCGCAGCCGAGACACTCAGCGAGACGTCCTGGCTCGGAGGTTCGAATCGACACGTACTAAGCTGGGTGATGCCCTGGGGAGCCTGGTCCAGGTACGCCAGGTCATCATCCCCAATCCTCCACGAATTGGTGACGTGCGGTCGCTCCCCGAGATCAAGTTCTTCTAATAATACCTCGTCAACTCGAAATTGCGTTTCCGCAACTCTTTGCCAATACAGGACTTGCATTTGGAAATGAATCGGAATGTTCGGATTCGATCAAATCGGCAAAGATCTGCCATCAAACGACTTACGGCATATTAGGATTTCGAGTGGTTAACGAAGTGGTACTGGCGTTAGTACCAAAGTTGCGAACTATGTTCATTCATGGAATAACACTGCCGCCCTCCCTTGTCGCTTGCCCCCAATGGTTTCTCCTCGGTGCGATGAGCTACACGATCTCCCTGATGACGTCGTGGGCCTTCGCCAAATTCCGGTCAGCTTGGACCTTCGTCACGATCGGTCCTCAAGAGTGACCAAATTGAGTGTACTACTTGTAATATTCTAGCCGCGATACTAGACAAAAACGACACGATTTCGAGACAAATCGGAAGGCTTGAAATCGAGGGGAGATCGCGGTAAGTTGTCTCTGGCGATGGGTTCTGGTCGCGTTCTGGCAAGCGGGATGGAGCTTTCGTAAAGCGGGGGTTAAGAGTTCAAGTCTCTTCGATGGCTTTTCTGACGTAACCATGAATGAGATAGGCCCTTCGGGGCCTTTTTTATGCGCGAAAAGTCCATCTGAAATCACACTCACTGTGCATTCGTTACGGATATACCTCCGTGCATTGACGGCGGAGACCCCCTTGGCTTTAATTCAGGGAGTCCTATTTTTCCGTCCGGCCGGGGCCCGAACATGCCCCGACTCGCTTCCGTGTGGTATGACCAAAAGGACCGCTGCTGGCTGACTTCGGTCGGCGGCGAGGTCAGCGAAAAGTCAGGGCGCAAGAAGCCGAGGCGGAACCGCGAGATCGGCCCGCCGGAGGGACCCGATCGCATCCGTAACGGGCGGATGGCCCACGAGTGGCTTGAGTTGTTGCTCGAAGCCGAGCGGCGCCAGGAACGGGCGGCGAGCGAGCCCCTGCTCAAGGAACTCGTCTCTGCCTACCTCTCGGCCCAGGAGAAGCGGCTGGCGGCCCGGACATTCCAGGGCCACCGCGAGCGGCTGGAGACCTTCCGCCTATTCAAGTCGGGCAAGGACCTGTACGGCAACCGCTTGGTCCGGGACCTCAAGCCCGGCGACCTGTCGCGATTCGTCCGGGCCAAGCAGGCGGATGGCTGTGGGCCGGTCTACATCAACTCGATCATCCTGTCGATCGACGCCTGCTTGAGTTGGGCAGCCAGGCCGATCGACGACCGGGTTCCCGAGCGGATCTTGAAAGAGAACCCGTTCGCGGGCGTCGAGCGACCGAAGAACCCCTCCCCCGAGAAGCGCTACGCCGGCCGGGTCGCCCCCGAGGCGTTCTTCGAGTACGCGATCGCCCGGGCCTACCTCCGCCACGCCCCGGGATCGCTGGGCTGGAGGTTCGATTGCAAATAAGATATTATTATATATAAACCTAAATATTTTCGGCGAGAAACCCTCGAAAAACGTGGGCATTTTGAGGAATTCCTGGGATGGTTTGGGGAGAATAATTACGATGCAAGCTCCTTCGGGGGAGCAATTTGCAGTAATCAGTTGCGCTTGTGTGGCATGCAAGAGGTCGGGGGTTTCGAATCCTCTGTCCTCCACTCGACCGGATCACGACACGCGGCGATTGTCCGACCGGCCCTGGAGGGGGTGGCAGAGAAACCTGGCGAACTTGACCCTACGGCAAAGCCCGATCCGGGGCTTTTTTCATTCGCTCGTCCGAATCAACTTATTATTGGCTCAATCATCTCTATTGGGAATTGACGAATGTCCTCTTGGCGTGTTTCGTTTCGCCGACTTGAAACCTAATTTCCCGTCCCCATTACCGACACCGATTGGTCGGACAGCACCAAACGCACAGGGCAGCCTAACGCCAGGGGGCGCGGCGATCCCGCCGGGATGCCGCCAGGAAATGGCCGAAGCCCCCCTCCCGGTGCCATCGGCATGGGGGACCGAGCAACCCCTTGGTTGATCCAAAATCGACGACTGGACTTTTTTCGAAGGAACGTCGATAATTCGGGCATGGGAACCAGCGAGCGGAAAAAAAACGAGGTCCGTCAGCGCGAGTCGCATCTGCTCGACGTCGCCCGCGAGATGCTCGTCGCCCAAGGCTATGCTGGCTTGAGTCTGGAACGACTGGCCGATGCGACGAATTATTCCAAGGGGACGATCTACATCCACTTCAAGACCAAGGAGGACTTGGTCACGGCCCTGGCCTCGCAGACGATGGAGCAGCGTGCTTCTTTGTTCGATCGGGCCTGCCGCTTCCAGGGCGGAAGTCGGGAGCGGATGCTCGGGATCGGCTTCGCGGATGAGCTCTTCGCCCGGCTGTATCCTCAAGCGTTCCGATCCGAGTTGATCATCAAGATGGCAGACCTCGAAGACCGGGCCTCCGACGAGCGCAAGGACGTGCTGCGTGCCCAGGAGAAGCGTTGCATCGGACTGACCCTCAGGCCGATCGAAGAGGGCGTCGCCGCCGGCGACCTGTCGTCGTCGGTGGTCGTCCCGCAAATCATGATCGCGGTGATGACCATGTGCATCGGGACCCATACCGCAGTCACCAACTTCGGCCCGGTCCTGGCCCGGATCGATGGCCCCGAGCCGTTCTCCATGCTCCGCGACAATATCCAGATCCTCCTGGACGGCTTCGGCTGGAAGCCCCTCTCGAGCGAGCGGGACCATGCCCAAACCTACCGGCGGATCGCAACGGAGGTCTTCCCCCATGAATGCGAATCCGTCGGTCTCTCCTGATCCCGCCTCATCCGCCCCTTTTTTTGCGAAGGAACGGACGAAACGTCGAAATCCGACGCTTGGTATCGTCGGCTTGTTGGCGACGATCGCCGCCTCAGCGACGGGCCGATGGTTCCTGGCATCCTCGGCGGCGGCTCACGCCCCGAAGCCGGAGGCGCCGCTGCCGGTTTCGGTGCGAACCCTGGTCGTGGCCGAGGAGGTCGTCGCGCAGGGCTTGCGGTATAGCGGCCTGACGAAAGAGCTGCAAAAGGCGGAATTGTCGTTCCGAGTCGCCGGCACGGTCGCCTCGCTCCACAAGGTCGCCGGGCCGGGGGGGAGGCTGAGGGACGTGTTCGAGGGGGATACGCTCGACGAGGGGACGGTGATCGCCCGGCTGGACCCCGGCGATTACGCCCGCGATCGCGGCCAGGCGGCCGAGCGGGTGGCGACGGCCAAGGCCCAGTTGTCGCAGGCCAAGGCGAATCTGGAGCAGGCCCAGGTCGACTTCCGACGCATGGAGCAGTTGGCCCAGCGGAACTCGGCCACCGCCGCCGACCTTGACAACGCCCGGACCAAGCTCAAGGCGTCGCAGGCGACCGCCGAGGCCAACAACGCGGACCTCGCCTCCGCCTCGATCGGGCTGGAGCAGGCCGAGGCGAACCTGAAATACTGCTCGATCGCGGCCCCTTTCCCCCGGAGCACGATCGCCGCCCGCGAGGTCGACAACGGCGAGCGAGTCGCCCCCAACCAGAAGGTATTCACGATCGTCGACGTTTCCAGCGTGGTCGTCGAGTTCAACGTCCCCGATTCGCTCGTCGGCCGGCTCTCGTTCGGCCAAGGCGTCGAGGTGGCCACCGACGCCCTTCCTGGTCAGCGGTTCGCGGGGGTGATCCACAAGATCGCCTCGACGGCCGACCCTCGGACGCGCACCTACCCGATCGAGGTCCGCGTCGACGAGCCCCGCGAACTCCGACCCGGGATGGTCGCCACGGTCATCTTCCGCAAGGAGGTGAAGGCCCACCTCCTGCCCCTGACCTCGGTGGCCCACGCCCCCTCGGGAGGCGGCCTGATGGTCTACCGGGTCGTCCAGGAGGACGGCCACGCCGTCGCCCGCCAGGTGCCGGTGGCCTTCACCGACGTCCTGGACAACAAGGTCGTGGTCCGGGAAAGCGAACCCGGCGGGCTCCGGTCGGGGGATGTCGTGGTCGCCACGGGCCTCCATCGCCTCAGGGATGGACAGGCGGTCCGGGTCATCGAATGAGGTCGGACGACCCGCCACCACGGCGGCGCCGACAAATCAAGCCGCGTGTTGTTCGATCCCTACCATCCCCCGGGTGATGACCATGACCACGTCGCAGTATTTTGTCTATAAACGGCCGATCGCCTGGACGCTCCTGATATTCACGGTTCTCTGGGGTGCCTACGCCTACTGGTCGATGCCCCAGCGTCAGGACCCGCAGATCCAGGTCCGGACCGGCGTAATCTTGACGTTCTACCCGGGGGCCTCGGCCCTCGAAGTCGAGCAGGAAGTCAGCCGCAAGATCGAGAAGGTGATGACCGAAAACCCGGCCGTCGAGCACGTCCGGTCGATCAACCAGCAGGGGCAGTCGAGCGTCTTCGTCGACCTCTACGACACGACCAAGAACGCCGAGCCGGTCTGGCAGGACCTGAACAACAAGCTCGAAGCGATCACCGACCTGCCGATGGTGGCCAACCAGCCCCTCAAGCCCAAGCTCAACAAGGACTTCGGCGACACCGTGGCGACGATGCTCACCTTGAGCAGCCCGCCGATCTCCGATTTCGAGGTCGAGCAACGGGCCGCCGCCATCGGCGGGAAGCTGGTCGAATTCCGGGGGACCCGGCCCGAGAAGCTCCGCGATCGCCGATGCAGCGGCGTCATGGTCTTCCCCTCGACCGTTTCGGCCGACTTCATCGCCCGGCTTTGCCACTCGGCCCTGGAACACCTCGGCGAGAAGGGCCTGGTCGAGGACGGCCAGCTCGTCCCGATGCTCGGCGCGGGGGTCGTGGACTTTCGGTTGCGCGACGGGGTCGACCTGGCGGCGATCCGGAAGGAGATGGATCGCTGGGAACTGGCCACGCTCGGGGCCGGCCTGGGCCACCCCGACATCTGGCCGATCCTGCTCGTCGGCGATCCCGGCGACCTGGCCCGCGCGATGAAGGTCAAGGTCCAGGAGGTCCCGGGGGGGATCGCCCGCTACTCCTACGAGGACCTGCACCGGTTCGCCGACCAGATCCAGGACCGGCTCCGCCAGTCGCCCAAGGTGAGCAAGATCGAGCAGATCGGCGTCCAGCAGCAGGCCGTCTATCTCTACTTCAGCAACCGCCGCCTCGCCGGCCTCGGGGTCGAGCCGACGGCCCTGGCCGGGCAGCTTGGGAGCCGGAACATCAATCTGCCCGGCGGCCAGGTCGAGTTGCCCGAGCAGACGTTGGTCGTCAAGCCGAGCGGCTCCTACCAGGACGAGCGGGGGATCGGCGAGACGGTCGTCGACATCAGGGGCGGCTACCCGCTCTACCTCCGCGACCTGGCCGAGGTCGTCCGGGGTTACGAGGACCCGGCCCGGGTCCTGAACTTCCGCACGGTCAAGTGCGACGCCGAGCACAACCCGACCGCCATCAACCCGGTCGTCCCGGAGATCGGCCGCCTCGACGAGCACGACAAGTCGGCCAAGCCCGCCGGGCCGAAGCGGCTCTGGACCGGCCGGGCCGTGACCTTGGCGGTCAGCCACGTCAAGGGGACGCAGATCGCCGAGTTCGGCCGCGACGTCGACGCGACCCTCGAGGCGCTCGGGCCGATCCTGCCCGACGACCTCCGGGTCGAGCGGACCAGCGATGAGCCGTTCGAGGTGTACCGCAAGATCCACCTGTTCAACGACTGCCTGATCGAGGCGATCGGGATCGTGGTCGTCGTCGCCCTCCTGTTCATGGAGTGGCGGAGCGCCCTGCTGGTGGCGATCTCGATCCCGATCACGATGGCCATGACCCTGGGCTTCTGCGCCATGCTCGGCGTCGACATCCAGCAGATCTCGATCGCCGCCCTGATCATTGCGTTGGGCCTCCTGGTCGACGACCCGGTCGTCGCCGGCGACGCGATCAACCGCGAGCTGGCCCACGGGACCCCGCGCGACGTGGCGGCCTGGCTCGGCCCTCAGAAGCTGTCCAGGGCGATCCTCTACGCGACCTTGACCAACATCGTCGCCTTCTTGCCCCTGCTCCTCGTCGGCGGCGAGGTCGGCGAGTTCATCTTCTCGCTGCCGGTCGTGGTGACGGCCTCGCTGGTGGCGAGCCGGATCGTCTCGATGACGTTCATCCCGCTCCTGGGCTATTACATGCTCCGGGGGCAGAAGGGGCTGGAGGCCGGCCTCGAGGACGGGGGGGAAGGTTCGCGGTTCGCCCGGATCTACAACGGCTTCTCCGAGCGGTGCATGGACCACAAGTGGGCCTCCCTGGCGTCGTGCCTGGTCTTGCTGGGCGCGGCGATGAGCCTGATCCCGAAGATCGGCACCGCCTTCTTCCCCAAGGACCTGCACAACGTCTTCACGGTGAACCTGTTCCTGCCCGAGGGGACGCCGATCCGCCAGACCAAGGCCGAGGCGCTCCGGGCGATCGCCGCGATCGACAAGCTCGTCGGCCCCGACGTCGAGGCGTACACGACCTTCGTCGGCGCGGGAGGCCCTCGGTTCTGGCTCTCGGTCATCCCCGAGCAGCCGGCGGCGAACTACGCCCAGGTCATGATCCACACCCGCGACGCCTTCGCCACGGCGGGGCTGGCGGGGCGGCTCAAGCGCGACCTCCCGCCATCCTTCGGCGCGGCTCGCGTGACCGTCGAGCAGCTCGAATCCGGCCCCCCGATCGGCGTGCCCGTCCAACTCCGCATCCAAGGCCCCGAACTGGCGACCCTCCGCCGCCTCGGCGAAGAGGTCAAGGACCTGATGCGCCGGTCCCCCGGGACCGACAACATCCACGACGACTGGGACCCCGAAACGCTCCAGATCAACCTCCAAGTCGCCAACGACCGCGCCAACATGGCCGGGGTGAGCAACCTGGACGTCGCCGTGATGACCAATGCGGCCCTCTCCGGCGCCACCGCGACCACCATCCGCGAGCGGGACCGCCAGGTCCCCATCATCCTCCGGCTCCGGCCCGACGAGCGGAGCCGGATGGAAGACATGAAGACCTTGCAGGTCTCCTCGAAGTCGGGCGCCCAGGTCCCGCTCGAACAGGTCGGGTCGTTCCAGACCGCGATGGTCGCCCCCAAGATCGCCCGGCGCGACAACGAGCGCTGCCTGACGGTCAAGTGCGACACGGTGCCCGGCGTCCTGCCCAGCAGCGTGACCGACCGCCTGGCGGGGTAACTCGTGGGGGCCTCGAAAACCTGGCCGCCCGGCTACCGCTACTCCTTCGGCGGCGAGTTGGAGCAGCAGGCCAAGGGGTTCGGCTACATGGGCTTCGCGATGGTGGCCTCGATCCTGGGGATTTATCTGGCCCTGGTGCTCCAATTCAACAGCTTCACCAAGCCGCTCCTGGTCTTCGCGGCGGTGCCCTTCGGGATGGTCGGCGGCCTGATGGGGTTGCTGATCTTCGACGTCCCCCTCGGCTTCTTCGCGCTGCTGGGGCTTTCCTCGCTGGCCGGGGTGATCATCAGCCACGTCATCGTGCTCTTCGAATACATCGAAGAGGCCCACGACCGGGGCGAGACCCTGCACCGGGCGGTGATCGACGCGGCCCTGGTCCGACTCAGGCCGGTGCTGGTCACCGTCCTGGCGACGGTCGGCGGCCTGGTCCCGCTGGCCCTGAAGGGCGGGCCGCTCTGGGAGCCGCTCTGCTGCGTGCAGATCATCGGGCTGCTGGTCGCCACGCTGGTGACCAAGGTGGTCGTGCCGGTCCTCTACGTCCTGTTCGTCGAGGACTTCAAGCTCATCAAATGGGCCGCGCCGGGCGAGCACCGCGAGGAAGGCCCGCCCGTCGAGTACCTGAACCTGGGGAATGGCCACGGTCATGGGCCGACGCCGCCCCGAGACCCGGGGGCCGCCGCGTTGGCGGCCTCCGCATCTTGATCGGACCGAGGCGACCGATCGAGGATCGACAAGGGAGGGGCCCGCTCGATCGCGGGTCCCGACCAACCCAAGGAGGGGATGGATCATGCGAACCGGGAGTCGACTGCTCTTGCTGATCGCGGCGGCCCTGGTGCCCGCCGGCTTGCGGGGGCTTGCGAGGGGGGAAGACCTGGCCCAAGCCTGGTCGATCGCTTTCAAGGTGAACCGGCAGTTGCAATCCCAGCAATTCCAGACCCGCGCGAACGACCTCGACCTGGCCGCGGCCAAGTCGGCCCGCTTGCCCACGGTCCGCAATTTCAGCTTGGATGCGCTGATCGCCCCCAATCTCGGCATCGCGGGTGCCCCCAACTCCACCACAAACACCAATGCCGGAGCCGGAGCCAGCACGGGAGCCAGGTCCTCCGGTTCGAGCCTCGCCTCGGGTTTGAACCGGCCGAATTTCGCGTTCTCGAACACCTCGCTCAATTTCCAGCTCTACACCGGCGGACGGCTGAAGGCCAATGTCGACGCGGCCTCCGCGCAACTCAACGCCCAGCATGCCCAGGAGTTCACCACGGCGTTGGACCTGAAGTTGACCATCGCCGACGCCTACGTCGGCGTCCTCCGGGCGATCCGTCGCCTCGAGGTATCGCGGAGCGACGTCACCCGGCTCGGCTCTTTCGCCAAGGACGTGAGAACCGGATCACCGTCGGCACGGCCACGCGCAACGACCAGTTGTCGGCCGAGGTCTCGCTGTCCAATGCCCGGCAAACGGAGATCCAGTCGAGGAGGGCCTTGGCGGTTGCCTGGGCCACCTACAACCGCTACCTTTGCCGTCCCCTGTCCAACATCGCCGACCTCACGGACCTGGCCGCCGACCCGGCCCCGCCCGAGGGGCAGGCCCTCGCCGACGGCCCCCTCGGCGACCAGCCCAAACCGGGACCGGAAGAGGAGGAGATCGCCGCCCTGACCATGCGAGCCATCAAGCTCCGCCCGGAACTGACCGGCCTCGCCGAGCAGGCCAAGGCCCTCGAAGCCCAATCCCGGGCGACCCGCGCGGCTGCCCGCCCCCAAATCTCGGCGCTGACGGGCTACACCTTCCTCGGGTTGGGAAGCACCCTGTCGAACGATAGTTATTTCACCACCTTGTTCACCATCGACTGGACGATCTCCGACTTCGGGACCACCCGTCGTCGCTCCGCCTCGCAGCGGAACCAGGAGATCTCGACCCTCAAGCGGCGCGACGACGCGGCCGACGACATCTTCCTGGAGGTCCGGACCCGCTACCTCGAAGTCCAGGAGACCCGACTCCGGGTCCCGGTCACCCGCCTGGCCGTCGACCAGGCCCGCGAGAACACCAACGTCGTCACCGATCGCTACCGGCAAGGCTTGAGCACCTACACCCAAGTCCTCGACGCCGAGGGCCAACTCGTCCAAAGCCTGACGAATCTTTATGACGCGAATTACGACGCGGTCCTGGCCGTGCTGAGCCTCCGCAGGGCCGTCGGCGACCTCTGACGCCGATCGGTCCCGAAGGGGGACCCGGGAGCGGATCGCGGGCGTCCTGGACGGATGCTCGCGATGCCCGACCGGTGGTCATCATCAACCCCGAATCGAGCGAGCGTTGCAAGGAGCACCCGAAGGGCCTCGACGAGGTCGATGGGGGCAAGGGCCTCGATCGCCCGACCGAAGGTGACGCGCGATCTGGCCGTCTCGCCTCCGGTCTTTCACGACCGAACTCCTCCAGCGATGCCCAATCCCGTCGCCCCCAATCTGCACCACTTCGATTCCAAGAGGTCATCCCGAAGGCGATGTTGCCTCTTGATGATGTCATGGCCGACTCCGCACCCCGAGGCGCGCGGCGTGTGGACGATGGATCGCAGGGGCACTCGACCGACCCGCCCGGAGATCCCGGGTCGATTCGGTCGCCCCGAAAGGCGATGACGTCGCCTCCATCGAAGCGATCCTCGCGGCCATCTACGACTTGATTTCCGGCCCCAATCTTGAATCGTTGCCGAAACGCGAGCCTTTCGATTGGCGTGGGACACGACCCGAAATCCCGGATAAAAACAGCCTGATATCGAGACAAACTGGAACGCTTGAAACGGCGAGCGGATCGCGGTCGATTGTTCCCGGCGATGGGTTCCGGTCGCATCCGGGCAAGCCGGACGGGGCTTCCGTCGAGCGGGGGTTGGGAGTCGGGTTTTGTCGGCTTCGCGATGATCGTCAGTCTGCGGACCCGAAGCATTCGGCGCACGACGCCTGGTACCTGGTGCGGGTCGGCGGGTGGACCTCCAGGGGGCTGCCGGATTTCAGGAAAAGGGCTTGCCGGCGTCGGTGGTGAGTCACTCGGTTGCGGCCCCCCCGCTTGGACAGATAAAGCGCGTGGTCGGCCTGGTCGACGATCTCCCAGGGGCCTTCGGTCGTCCCGTCGGAGGTTGCCACGCCGAAGCTGGCCGTGATCGAGCGATTGGGCCAAGCTCGGGCTTCCACGGCGACCCTGAGCCGCTCGGCGACTCCCTCGGCCTCGACCTCGCCGGTTTTCGGGAGCAGGATGACAAACTCCTCTCCACCGTATCGGGCCACGAGGTCGTGAGAGCGCATCTGACCGGCGAGCGCCGGGGCGACGGCCCGGAGGACGTAGTCGCCGGCCGGGTGGCCGAAGCTGTCGTTGTAGCGCTTGAACTCGTCGACGTCGACGAGGATGACCGACAGGGGTGTCCCCTCGCGTCGCGAGAGTGTATAAGCGTCGGGGAGGGCTCCGGCGAAATGGCGACGGTTCTTGAGCCCCGTCAGGCTGTCGGTCGCGGCCATCTCGGCGAGACGGTCGTTGGCGTGGGCCATTTCCCGGAGCTGCCGCTTCAACTCGCCGTTGAGCTCGGTGGCGATGCAAAGTTGCTCGGCCAGGCGTCGCTGGCTCCGTCGCAACTCATCCTCGACCCGCTTGCGAGCGGTGATGTCTTCGCGAAGTTCGATCTCCCTCATCACCGATCCGGCCAGGTCGCGGAGAATTTCCAGTTCGTCCTCGGCCCATTGCCTGGGCTGGAAGTCGAAGGCGAAAAAAGTGCCCAGGACATGCCCGCTCGAAGTCGCGAGCGGCATCCCGACGAAGGCCACGACGCCCTTCTGGGAGACCCCGGGTGTTTCGCGAAACCTCGGGTCGAGCCGGGCGTCGGAGACGACCGGGGGGGCCCCGGAGCGGACGACCTCCTGGCAGAAGGTTTGCGATGCCGGAGCCTCTCGGAGCGGAACATAAGGCTCCGGGAGGCCCCAACTGCTCTTGAAGAACAAGCGGTGGTCGTCGACCAGCGCAATCACGGCCATGGGGGCTTGAAGCACCTTGCTCGCCAGGCGGACCTGGCGATCCATCTCGTGCTCGACGGGGCTATCGAGCAGGCCCGTATCGCGGAGGGCGGCCAGGCGTTCGGGGTTCATGACCGGATCGATATCGAGCCCTTCGGGGTCCGGTCGCGGTCCTTGAGCATTCCGAGAGTCGTCAACAACCGACATCGGTGACTCATCGGCCTCGGCCTCGGCCTCGGCCTCGGCCTGGTCGTGTTCGGGCAGGCTCAAGAAGGCCGAGACGATGGCCGGGTCGAGATGCGTCCCGGCGAGCAAGCGGAGATGGTCGCGAACCCGGTCCTCGGGCCAGGCCGAGCGATACGGGCGGTCGTGCGTCGGCGCGTCCCAAATGTCGACGACCGCGAAGACCCGGGCCGCCATCGGGATCTTTTCTCCGGCGACGCCCCTGGGGTAGCCCGTGCCGTCCCACTTCTCGTGGTGGCAATGCGGGATGTCCAGCGCCGGCTGAAGAAAGGCGATCGGGGCGAGCATCTCGGCGGCGAGGTCGGGGTGCCGCCGCATGATCGGCCACTCCTGCTCGGTCAGTGGCCCGGGCTTGAGCAGGATGGCGTCGGGCACGCCCATCTTGCCGATGTCGTGGAGCAACGCCCCTCGTCGGACGTGGATCAGCTCCGACTCGGACATGCCCAGGCTCCGGGCGAGCCGAAGGGTCACCTCGGTGACACGTCGGCTGTGCCCCTCGGTCTCGTGATCGCGGAGGTCGAGCGCCCTCGCCCAACCCGCGATCGTCGCGTCATAGGCCCCATGCAACTCGGAGTAGAGCGCCCCGACCAGCTCTTCGGCCTGCCTGCGCGGGGTGACATCCTCGACCTGGGCGACGAGGTGCAACGGCTGGCCGCCGAGATCGCGCACCACGGAAACGCTGATCCGGGTCCAGACGGCCTCGCCCCATTTGTGGACGAAACGTTTTTCCCGCTGAAACGAGCCGATCTCGCCCGCCAGGGCTCGTCGCATCAGTTCGAGGTCGGTCGCCAAGTCCTCGGGGTGGGTGATGCTCTGGAAGGTCGAGGCCAGCAACTCCCCCTCGGTGTAGCCGACGATCTCGCACAAGGCGGGGTTGACCCGCATCCATCGGCCGTCGGGGTCGACCAGCGCCATGCCGGTGGCCACGGCCTCGAAAGCCCCCCGGAACCGCTCCTCACCCAGGCGCAACGCCTCCTCCATCCGCTTCCGCTCGGTGATGTCGGTCGAGATCCCGCAGATCGCGCAAGGGACCCCCTCCGAGTCTGTCAGGGGCACTTTCATCGAGATGTAGGTGTGGATTCCATCGACATGCGGGGCGAGCTCTTCCAATTCGACGGCATGCCTCGCGGCCAAGATCCCGACGTCGTTGGCGCGGAATCTGTCGGCGATCTCGGCGGGGAAGATGTCGTGGTCGGTCTTGCCGAGGATCGACTCCTTGGTGACCCCAAAAAGGTCGGCCCACTGCTGGTTGATGAGCCGGTATCGACCCTCGACGTCTTTGAGGTAGACGACCGCCTTGGAGCTGTCGATGATCGCCCGGAGCAGATCTTCTCCTCGTCGGCAGGCCTCCTCGGCGGCTTCGAGCGTCCGGGATGCTTGCGGGGCGATCAACTCTTCCGACGCCGGTTCGACGGATGGCAACGGCGGACGAGGGGTTGCCGGGGGCCGGGCGCCGAGGTCCGCCGCAGCTTGTCGGACTCCGATGATCTGGTCGAGTTGGGTCATCGGATGTTCCTGCGAGCGAACGCCATTCCGTCGAGCTTCCTATCTACCCTCCAACCTAGCTTAGGCTTCGTTCCGGGAGAGGTTGGTGGAAATCTCCTGGCGTTCGCTTGCCCAAGAATCGGGCGGTCATCCCTCGGGATCAAGGATCGTCGATTGCAGGGAGGAGTGATGCGGTTGGCCGAGGCGGAGCCGATTTGGTCGGGTGAGCGAAACGTACCGACCCCTGGCGTCGAAACTCGGTGCGTTTCGAACGAGCGAAGTTCCAACGATCCCCGGGCACCTTTTGGACTCTCGACGACCGATACCGGCCTTGTCGAAGTTCGATCGCAACTGGCAAGCGAGGGGGCCTGGCTCGGGTTTTTTGGCTGGAACACCCGGCTCGACGCCCTGTTCTGGGAGAACGACGGCGCCCGACGCCTCCTGGGACGACCGAGCGAGGAAGAGTCCGTCGGCCTCCACCAGCTCGAGGCCGAGGTGATCCATGAGGGAGACGCGGGCCATTCCGGCAAAGTCTCGCCCTGGGATTGTCGGCGGGTCGATTCACGTTCGTCGGTCGGTTTCGCCATCGGGACGGAAGTTTCCGGTGGTTGGAATGGAAGGGGCGGGCCGTCGTCGATGGGGATGGCTCGACGAGTCGGGTCGTAGGGGTCGTCGCCGACGTCACCGAGCGGAAGCGGGACCAGGCGGCGGCGATGATGCTCGACGTCCAGCGGCGGTTGATGATCGACTCGGTACCCGCCTTGATCGCCTATATCGACCGCGACATCCGCTACGTCCTGGTCAACGAGACGTGCCGAAGCTGGTTCGGCCGGGAACCCGAATCGCTCCAAGGGGTCTTGATCGCCGAGGTGATCGGGGAAGAGTTGACCCTCCGGCTCGGGCCCTTCATGGATCGCGCCCTGCTGGGTGAGCGTCAGCACTTCGAAGCCGAGTTCCCGGACGGCCAGGGCGGGATTCGGCTGGTCGAACTCGACTACACCCCCGACCAGCCCGACGAGGCCGGGGTTGTGCCCGGCTTCGTGGTGATGGCCAACGACATCTCCGAGCGGAAGCGGTTGGAGCGGTCGCTCCGGGCGGGCGAGGAGCGCTGGCGGAGGCTTTTCGACGGGATGGCCGAAGGCTTCTTCCTGGCCGAAATGATCCGCGAACCGGTCGACGGTCGATTCGTCGATTTCCGCTTCCTGGAACTCAACCAGGCGTTTGAGACCTTGACCGGCTTTTCGGTCGCCGAGACGGTCGGCAAGACCGTCCGCCAGATCCACCCGGAGATTGATGAGGGGCTGATCCGGATCTATGCCCAAGTCGTCGAGACGGGCTTGAGCGAGCGGTTCGAGGTCGAGCTCAAGGAGATGGATGGTCGCTGGTTCGAAGGGACCGCTCGCCACATCAAAGGCCCGAAGTTCTCCGTGATCTTCAACGACGTGACCGCCCGCAAGCTCGCCGAGCAAGAACTGCGCGACCGGGAACGAAAGCAGTCGGCCCTCGTGACCCTAGGCGACCGGCTCCGGGATTTGAAGACGGTGGGCGCGATCACCTCGACGGCGATGGAACTCTTGGGGACGACCCTCGTCGCGACTCGGGCGGGCTACGGGCGGTTCGAGGCGGACCAGGATCACTTGATGATCGAAAACAACTGTTTTCGAACCTCGGGTCGGCTCGCTGGTCGGCAAATACCGACTCCAAGACTATGGCCAGATCGGCCAGCACCTCCGCGACGGAGAGACGGTCGTCATCGACGACGTCGCGACCGACCCGATCACCGTCGGCGACTTGGCTCGCTGGCTCCCCTTGGAGATCGCGGCCGTGATCAACGTTCCCATCATCGAGGAGGGGCGGTTGTCGGCCTTGTTCTTCCTCCACTCCGACGTCCCCAGGGCCTGGACCAAGGAAGACCTTAACTTCGTCAGGGAAGTCGCCGGCCGGACCTGGGCTACGGTCGAGCGGGCTCGGTTTTCCGAAGAACTCGCCGCGAGCGAGGAGCGGTTCCGCCAACGGATCAACGTTGCCCCCCAGGTGCTCTGGACCGCCCTGCCCGACGGCTCGCTCGACTACGTCAGCGACCAGCACTACCTCACCACCGGGGCGATCAAGGGGGGCGACGACCCGGCGAACTGGACGGCGGTGATCCACCCCGACGACCTGGCCAACTCGATCCGGGCCTGGAAGCATGCGGTCGAGGCCGGCGAGGTCTACGAGGTCCAGCAGCGGATCTTCGACCGGAAGTCGGGCAGACACCGCTGGCACCTGACCCGGGCCTTGCCGGTCCGGTCGGGGCCGGGCGGGATGATCACCAAGCGGCTCGGTTCGAACACCGACATCGACGACCAGAAGCGGTCCGAAACCGAGGTGGCCAAGGCGCTCGGGGTGGCGGAAACCGCCAACCGGATGAAGGATGAGTCCCTGGCCACGCTCAGCGACGAGCTGCGGACGCCGCTCAACGCTATCGTCGGCTGGGCCAAGATCCTTCGAGGAGGGCGGGTCGACGCCGAGGACCTGGCCGAAGGGCTCGACGCCATCGACCGAAACGGGCAGGTCCAGTCCCGGTCGATCGAAGACCTCCTCGACGTGTCGCGGATCGTCTCGGGCAATCCCCCGCCGCCGCCCTGACCGCGTTCGCCCGGGTCGAGGATCGCAAGCGAGCCTTGAGGGTGGGCTTCCAGATCCACATCTCCAAACCGATCGACCCCGAGGAGTTGATCGTGGTGGTCGCCAGCCTCGCCGGGCAAACCACCCGGAACCGCTCGCCGAACCCGCCGGTCCCGGAAGCCTGACCGACTCGGAGCAGAGTTTGTTACCTGTTCCGGAAATAGATTGCAGATTCCGAATTGCAGGTCGCGAAGCCCCGGAGGTCGGCCGTTTGCGATTGGCTACCTGCGATTTGGAATCCGTTTGAATAGCTTGGGATGCGTATAAGCGGCAAGATCCGGACCGGCATGACCGTCGCGACAAGTCCCGCCCGAAAGATCGGTTCAAGCCAAACAGTCGTCAAGGTCGATTGATTGGTTAAGCCGGACTATCTCCCCGTCGACCCGCAGGCCATTCCGGGCCTTCGAGATGCCTCGAACCGGCCTGGGGCGAGGGGCGAGATCGAGCCGCGACCCGACTTTCTCGATCCGAGGACGTTTACGTGAAGCAGGGGCGAGCTTTGCTGCGACTGGTCACCCTCAAGCTGGGCCTTGCCCTGGCTTTGGGGACCGTCGCGCCCGCCCAAGCTCCGCCGAACAAGATCCAGACCGTCGCCTACAACAGCCGGAAGTTCAAGATCCCGTTCAACATCCCCGCCGAGGACATCCCCCGCTACAAGCAGGTCCAGCTCTGGTCGTCGTCCGACGCAGGGGGGTCGTGGAGGCAGGTCGCGGTGGCGACGCCCGACAAGCCGTCTTTCCTCTTCACCGCCAAGGCCGACGGCGAATACTGGTTCATGGTCCGGACGGTCGACACCAAAGGGCGGCTGTTCCCGGTCGACGACGCCGACCTCGAACCGAACATGAAGGTCAAGATCGACACCAAGAAGCCGACGGTGATCATCGAGCCTCGCGCCAGGCGCGGGAACATCGCCTCGATCGAGTGGGACGTGACCGACGACCTGATCGCGCTCGACACCCTCGCGTTCGATTACCAGGCCGAGAACTCGACCGAGTGGACGCCGATCCCGATCCGGAAGCAGTCGAGGATCGGGGTCGAGTCGTGGGACGCCGGGACGTCCGAGCCGATCAAGGTCCGGGGCGTCGTCGCCGACCTGGCCGGGAACCGCCAGGTGGTGACGGTCAACCTCCCAGGCGGGGGCCTCTCCGACGACCTGTCGGCGACCCCGGCTGATATGGGCGACTCGTCCAACCCGCCTCCGATCGGCACGCTGACGTCCAACGAAAGTCGGCCCTCCCCCTCGAAGCGACCCGAGAGGACCGCCAACGGCGACTCTTCGGGCGGATTCGACCCCTTCGCCGCCAACGCCCCCGAGCGCCCTGCCGGGGTCGACCGGGCCCCGCCCGCCGAGTCGGCCCCGCCGATCCTCGTCGCCAGCCCCAAGTTCGGGCTCCAGTACGCGGTGGACGACGCCGGCCCCAACGGCCCGGCCGTCGTCGAGCTTTTCGTGACCAACGACGGCGGGCGGACCTGGACCAGCCGAGGGGAAGACACCGACCGGACCTCGCCGTTCCAGGTCGACCTCGGCGGCGAAGGGCGATTTGGCTTGAAGCTGGTGGCGAAGTCGGCGGCGAACCAGGGGGACCGGCCCCCCACCCCCGGCGAGGTCCCGCAAACCCTCGTCGAGGTCGACAGCACCGGCCCGACCGTGACCCTCGAACCGCCCCGATTGTCGGGCAACAAGCTCCTGATCACCTGGCACGCCAACGACGCCCACCCCACGTCCCGACCCCTGATGATCTCGATCCGGGCCGACGCCCCCGACGCCAAGTGGCAGATCATCACCCCCTTACCGATCGAGAACACCGGGCAATATCACTGGCTGATCTCGGCGAAATGCCCGCCCAAGATCCACGTCCGCGTCGACGTCCGCGACGCCTTGAACAACCTCGGTTACGCCGAAACCCCCGAGAACAGCCCCGTCCTCGTCGACCGGAGCAAACCCAAGGGCCGAATCCTCGGCCTCGACTCGGCCAGCACCCGCGCGACCCGTTGAGGCGAGTGTCAAGCTTTCAGGGGTTGGATGAAGCAAATCCGAGTCATCCCTGGCCGCTCGGAAATCCGGGTGCTAGATTCGGTGAGCCCCTGCTTGAATGACTGCTTGCCGGTCGGGGCCGACCGACGATGATCCGTCGGACCGCCGCGAGGGATCACCACCAACTCGACCGTTCCCTCCACTCGCCATAGAGGCCGCACCTCCATGTCTCAGCCCAGCGCCACCAATCTCGATCCACGCCGCCGTCGCCGCTGGCCACGCCCTTTGATTCTGACCCTCGTGGCCGCCACCGTCCTGCTCGGGGCGGCCTGGTCGATCTGGCTCTCGGCGGGCGACGAGATCATTATGGCGATCGCCGCCGCCACGCGACCTCCCACCCCGAGCCAACCCCCGGCCCTGGTCGCTCCCGCCAAGCCGGTCGACCGGCCGATCGAGGACGACGAGACGGCCAACTGGACCGAGGTTGCCGTCTTCCGAGACGGCCCGAACCGGCCTCGACCGGTCGTCGTCGTCCGACGCCCCCAGCAAGCGAGCGTCGCCAACCTCAATGATGGGGTCAGCCGAGGCGCTCTCGCGCGTGAAGTCGTTCGCCAAGGGTTGATCCTGTCGGCTCGCGAAGGGTTCGACATCCTGGTGCGTGACCTGGCGGTTGGCGACCCCGACGAGCCTGGCCTGGCCGACTCGACCTATCGGATCGGCTCGTTCTTCCAGACCAGGAAGCACGAGTCGGCGAAGAATCCCCAAGGGGGGCGGATCACGATCACCCAGGGGTCGGGGGGCGACCGCAAAGTCGTCTGGCACCGGACGCTCGACTGCATGGACTTCGAGTTTCCGAACTACGCGAGGTTGGTCGGCCAGGTCGAGGTGCTGATCCGGACCGACTTCCGGAAGATCCTGGCCGACTGGAAACTGCCGACGAGCCGGGCGCCCAAGCTTCCGGCGAAGCCCGTGAGCCTGCCCGAAGGGGTCGAGAAGCGGCTGACTTCACTGGCCGAAACCGAGCAGTTCGCCGCGATCCGGGCACTCCACGACGCGATTCGACATGACGGCGGGTCGCCCGAGCTTTGGCACGCCCTGTCGCGAGGCTACGCGATGCTCGGCTCGCTGACCGAGCCGCTCCCCAGCGCCTCCCACGCGGTCTTCAAGGCGAGAAGTTTGCTCTACGCCCAGGAAGCGGTGGTCGTCGAGAACGATTCCCCCCGGAGTCTCCGCGACCAAGCGTTCGCCGAAGCGATGGCCGGGCTCCACAAACCCGCCCGGGCCGACCTCGACCTCGCCGACAAGACCGACGGCGGCAAAGGGATGTCGCTTCGAACCGAGACGACCCGAGCCTACCTCGCGTCCGACCCCGACGCATTGGGCAAGCTCGCCGCCCGGTCTCCCGACGACCTGACCCCGCTTTACCTCCAGGCGATCGTCAGGTCGAGGTTGTCGGGCGTTTCCGCGGGTATCCAACGGACTTGCCGGAACGAGATCATCGCCAACCTCGACGAGGTGTTGGCCAAGGTGCCCGACTGTCACCGGGCGATCGACGCGATGTGCGAATGCTCGGGGGTCGCCAACCTCCACCGGGCGACGACCATCGACCTCGAACCCTTCGCCTCGACCTCCGCCGCGCGGGTCGCGGCCTTGCCGGGCCTCCCCCCGGCGGTCGCGGGGCGGCTCGACGACGGCGCGGCGATCGACGAGTTCGCCCTCCGCCAGTCGCTCGTCAAGGCGTCCATCGGCGACACCAACGACCTGACCTGGGGGGCCCTGGCCCTACAACTCCGCGATATTCGCTTCCTCCAGGTCTGCCGTCGGCTCCACTTCCTGGCCTACCCTTTGAGCTCGGGGGCGAGCCAGTTCGTCGAGGTCGCCCGACCGATGGTCGCCGACCACCCGAACCACGAATATATCGAGTTGTTCTCCGGCCTGATCGACCAGAATCAAGCGATCGAGATCATCGACCGGCTCGACTTCGCCGACCTGGAACTCAAAAACTACGACCTCTTCCAATTTCCGATCCATTCCATCAGCAAGGAGCGCTCGGTAAGGTTCTATGGTCGATCCATCACCCAAGCGGATTGGGGCACCGTGCCCAACTTGGAGCGGCACGCTCGAATCTCTAGCGATGTCGCTTTGAAGGTGAACTGGGCGAATGGATTGCTCAACCTTGACCCCGGCTCGCCGGTCGCCCGCGCGATCATCGTCGAGGCGGATTGGGCCAGGGCCGCCCCCCAGATCGCTGATTGGGAGCGCGAGCAACCCTGGAATACGGTCCTCTTCGCCGCCCACGGGTTCCAGCTCCTCAAGGACAAGCGATTCGCCGAGGCCCAGGCGAAGTTCGAGATGGCGCTCGCCCGGTCACCCGAACTCTGGATCTTCAACGGGTTGGTCAAGACTTACCGAGAGCGAGGCCAGATCGAACTCTGGATCAAGGCGGCCGAAGCCATGCTCGAACAGCCCGACCAGTCGCTCGACCATGCCGAGACCGCCAACGACCTGGCTCGCTACCTGATGGACCAAGGCCAGGTCGACCGGGCCTGGCCCTGGGCCGAACGGGCTGCGGGATCATGGGCGGGCTGGGCCATGAACACCGCCTGGCAGTGCGCCGAGATGCGTCGGGATTGGCGAAACGCCGAGGCCTGGGTCGCCCGGGCCTCGCAGCGCTACGACAACCAGTGGCTCGACTGGTTGGCCTGGTGCGTCCGGACCGGCCACGGCAACCTCAAGGCGGCCTCGGACGTGGTCTGGGCCCAGTGGGACGCCACCAGGACGGCGGGTTCCGACAACGACGCCTCGATGCTGGCCAGCCTCGGGCTGATCCTCGACCGGGCCGACATGACCCAGCAGGTTGCCGAAGCTCGGGTCGAGGCCGACCCGAAGTCGACCGTCGATGCCCTCTACCTGGCGCTGGCCTGTGAGCGCCTAGGCGACATCAAGGCCCGAGACAAGGCGCTCGAGCGGATCGTCACCGAACCGAATCCCTCGGCCCCGAAGACGGCGAAGATGATCGCCACCTTGATCCAGTGGCACCGGCACCGCGACACCGCCAAGCTCGACCTGGCCGCCATCGACGCCGTGCTCCTCGAAGTCCCCCCGGAACACCGCCCCCCCAGCAACACCATGATCGGACTATTCTTGATTTTGTTCGGCGAAGGCGACGAGGCCGTCCGCTACCTGAAAGCCAGCGACGTCGACGGGAACGCGGGCAATGCGAGATTGCTTGCCCGCCACGCCCTGCGGTCGCGCGGCGAACCGGTCGCCGATAACTTGTTCACGACGCCCGAAAAACCCAAGCCGTGATCCACTCGGCGAGCCGGCCCGGTCCGAAGGCAGGATGAGATCCATGACGATCAAGCGGCCAAGCTGGGGCCTACTGGCCGTGACGATCGCCTCGGTCCTCTCGTTCTTCGGCCTGGCGGCGTGGGGCTGGGGTTCGTGGAGCGGCTTGGTTGAGCACCCTTTGAGGGCTTCGGGCCTGGGGGTGATCGGCCTAGCGGCAATCGCCTCGTTGTTCTCCGGCATCCACCTTGGAGGATGCGCCAAGCCGGACTCTCAAGGCCAGTGGCGGCTGATCCCCCTGGCGATGATCAGCCTGGGGTTGGCCTGGCTCCCTCCGTCCTCCGACCGCCGGGATTTCTTGACGATCGACGGCGACGTAGCTCGATCCGTCGGCCTGGTCTTCCTCATCGTCGGCGCGATTCTTCGGGTCGGGCCGATGTTCTTCCTGGGCGATCGGTTCACCTGGCCCCTCGCGGCGCAGCGCGAACACCCGCTCTTGACCTCGGGATTGTACCGGACCATTCGCCACCCGAGCTATGCCGGGGCGCTGGTCGGGGCGGTTGGCTGGGTCCTGCTGTTCCGGAGCGGACTGGGGCTGATCCTAGTCGCGCTCCTGTTCCCGTTTTTCCTCCCCGTGATCGCCGCCGAGGAAGCCCTCTTGCAAGCCGAGTTCGGCGAAGCCTACGCCGCTTATCGCCGACGAACCTGGCGGCTAATCCCGTTCGTCTATTGACCGGCACGAGCCGGCCCATGGATGGGGACGTCAAGGGAGATTCATCCGTGTCCTGTCCGTGTCAGTCCGTGGCCTAGTTCCCCTACGCGATCAGTCCGGTGGCGACCTTGCCGTGGACGTCGGTGAGGCGGAACTGGCGGCCTTGGTAGCGGTAGGTCAGCTTGGTGTGGTCGATCCCCAGGAGATGGAGGATCGTCGCCTGGAGGTCGTGGACGTGGACGGGGTCTTGGGTGATGTTCCAGCCCCAGTCGTCGGTGGCGCCGTGGACGTGGCCGGCCTTGACGCCCCCGCCGGCCATCCACATGCTGAACGCCCTGCCGAAATGGTCGCGGCCGTTGGGCTTGTCCGCCGGCCCTTGGCCGAACGGGGTCCGCCCGAACTCTCCTCCCCAAACGACCAAGGTCCGGTCGAGCAGGCCGAGCCGCTTGAGGTCCTGGACCAGCGCGGCCGAGGGCTGGTCGGTGTCGCGGCACTGCTGCTCGAGCTGGGTGTAGAGGTTGTTGTGCTGGTCCCAGCCGCTGTGCATGAGCTGGACGAACCGGGTCCCGCGTTCGACCAATCGGCGGGCGATCAGGCAGTTCCGGGCGAAGGTCCCCGGCTCGTGGACGTCGGGTCCGTACGAGTCGAGGACGTGTTTGGGTTCGTTCCGGATGTCGAGCAGGCCGGGGACGCTGGTTTGCATCCGAAACGCCATCTCGTAGGAGGCGATTCGGGTGTCGGTTTCGGGGTCGCCGTATTCGAGCAAGTGCTGCTTGTTCAACTCCTCCAGGCCGTCGAGGAGTTGGCGGCGGCCTTGGGGGCTGACCCCTTCGGGGTTGTTGAGGTACGGGACCGGGTCGCCGCTGGCGCGGAACCGGGCGCCTTGGTGTTTGCCCGGGAGGAAGCCGCTGCCCCAGTAGTAGTCGTAGAAGAGTTGGCCGCAACTCCGGGCCTTGTCGGCCGAGGTCATCACCACGAACGCGGGCAAGTCGGCCGCGTCGCTGCCCAGGCCATAGGTGACCCATGCCCCCAGGCTGGGGCGACCGGGGACCTGCGCCCCGGTCAGGAAGAACGTCACGCCGGGGGCGTGGTTGACGGCCTCGGTGTGCATCGACCGGACCAGGCACAAGTCGTCGGCGATGCCCCCGGTGTGGGGGAGCAAGGTACTGATTTCGAGGCCGCTCTCGCCCCACTTCTTGTACGGCTTGATCCCGGGGACGACCGGCCATCGCTTGTAGCCCGCCGTCATGGTTGATAGGCGGGTGGTCCCTCGGACGCTCTCGGGGAGGTCCTTGAGATAGTTCTTCTCCAACGTCGGCTTGGGGTCGAAGAGGTCGAGGTGGCTCGGCCCTCCGCCTTGCCAAAGGTAGATCACCCGGTCGGCCTTGGGGGCATGGTGCGGCAAGCCCGCCAAGCCCGGTTGGCCGGGTGGGGCCTTCCCGGCCGGACCCGCCGCCTTGGCCTCGTCGCCCAGGAGCGTCGCCAGGGCCGCGACCCCCAGCCCTCCGGCGGTCTGGCCGAGCATCCGCCGCCGGGTCACCCGGGCGAGATTTTCCGCGAGAAGTCGGTCCACGGCGGTCACTCCCGGGTCAGGGCTTCGTCGAGGTTGAAGACGGCCAGGCAGAGGTTGGTCCAGGCGGCGAGGTCGGCGGCATCGAGGGTCTGATCCCTCGGCGAGGCCCCGACGGCGACCAGCTTCTTCGCCGCCTCGGGGTCGGATCGATAGATGGCCGACTGCTCGGCGAGCATCCGCCGGAGGATGGGACCCTCGGCCTTCGAGGGTGCCCGGGAGAGCAGCCGGCGGAACACGAACGCGAACCGCTCGTCCGGGTCGTCGCCCGCCTTGATCGCCCGCTCGGCCAAGGCCCGCGCCGCCTCGGTCCAGGTCGGGTCGTTCAGCGTGGTCAGGGCGTGGAGCGGGGTGTTGGTGACCGACGACTTGACCTTGCAGACCTGCCGGGCCGAGGCGTCGAACATGTTGCTCGGGCCGATCGTCCGCCGCCAGAAGGTGTACAGGCTCCGGCGGTGGAGGTCGTCTCCTTGCGAGGCGGGATAGGTGAAGTCCCGCTCCTTGGTGATCGCCAAAGGGTCCCAGACGCCGTCGGGCTGGTACGGGTAGACCGGCTTGCCGCCGACCCGAGGGTCGAGCAGCCCGCTCGACGCCAGGGCCAAGTCGCGGAGCAGGATGCTTGGGAGCCGGACCCTGGGGAAGCGCGCCAGCAAGCGATTCTCCGGGTCGCTCGCCAGCAGTTCGGGCGAGACCTTCGAGGACTGCTTATAGGTCGCGCTGGTGACGATCAGGCGGTGCAGCCGCTTGACGTCCCAATCCGAGCGGAAATCGACGGCCAGCCAGTCGAGGAGTTCGGGGTGGGCGGGGACGTCGCCTTGGACACCGAAATCTTCGCTGGTCTTGACCAGGCCGACGCCGAAGAGGGTCTGCCAGGCACGGTTGACGGCGACCCTCGCGGTCAGCGGATTCTCGGGCGAGACGAGCCACCTGGCCAGTCCGAGCCGATTCTTGGGCAAGTCCGGCGGGAGCGGCGGCAAGAAGCCGGGGGTGGCGAACTCGACCGGCTCTTTCTTCTTGAGGTACTCGCCCCGGTCGAGGATGTGCGAGGACCTGGGGCGGTCGTCGGCCATGACCATGACGCGGGGGCAGTCGTCGCGCTGCTCTCGGGCCTGCTGCGCGGCCGCCTTGATCAGGCCGGCCAGCACCGGCTCGGCCTTTTCCTCGAAGTGCTTCTTGATCTCCGACTCGCGGGCGTCCTTGCCGTTGGGGTCGGGGTTCCGGAGCGAGTCCCGGATCGCCTTGTCCGGATAGTTGGCGTCGGCGACCGTCCGGGTTTCCCAGAGTTTCCGCTTGCCGTCGAGGGCGCTCCGGAGGTCGGCGGTGATCTTGTCGAGCGCGGCGGTGGTCGCCTTTTGCTCGGGGGTGGACAGGTCGAGGGACGGGGTGGCGACCCGGTTCCGGCTCGGGCTGAACGGCGCAGTGCCGGACTCGCTGACGTTATTGAAGGCGGCCAGCAGGCTGTAATAATCGCGCTGGGTGATCGGGTCGTACTTGTGGTCGTGGCACTGGGCGCAGGCGACGGTCAGGCCGAGCCAGTTGGTGGCCGTCGTGTCGACCCGGTCGAAGAGGATGTTGAATCGCTGCTCCTCGGGGATCGCCCCCCCTTCGCCGTTGAGCAGGTGGTTGCGGTTGAACGCCGTGGCGATCTTCTGGTCGGTCGTCGCGTCGGGCAGGAGGTCGCCGGCGAGTTGCTCGACCGTGAACCGATCGAAGGGCATGTTGGCGTTGATCGCCTTGACGACCCAATCGCGCCAGATCCACTGGAAGGTGTCGCCGTCTTGCTGGAAGCCGTTGCTGTCGGCATAACGGGCGGCGTCGAGCCAAGGCAAGGCGAACCGCTCGCCGTAGTGCGGCGACGCCAGGAGCCGGTCGACCACCTTCTCGAAGGCGTCGGGGGCTTGGTCGTTGAGGAAGGCGTCGACCTCGTCGGGGGTCGGCGGGAGTCCGTTGAGGTCGAGGGTCACGCGGCGGAGGAGGGTCCGGCGGTCGGCCTCGGGGGCGGGGGTCAGCCCCTCGGCGTCGAGCCTGCGGCGGATGAAAGCGTCGACCGGGTTCGATGCGCCGGGGATTTCGGGCACGGGCGGGCGGCTCGGGGTTTGGAACGCCCAGTGCCCTTCGAACGCCGCCCCCTCGGCGACCCAGCGACGGAGGGTGTCTTTCTGCGAGGGCGTGAGCCGACGATTCGACTTCGGCGGCGGCATCTGCTCGTCGACGTCGTCGGACAGGATGCGGCGGATCAATTCGCTCTCTTCCGGCTTGCCCGGCAGGATCAGCCCCTCGGCGTGCTGGCCGTCCTTCGTGTCGAGGCGGACGTCGGCCTTGCGGTGGTTCGGGTCCTGGCCGTGGCAGTAGAAGCAGTTCTCGGACAGGATCGGCCGGACGTCTCGGTTGTACGACACGGGAGCTTGCCCGGCCAAGGCGGGCGCGACGCTCGCGACAAGGAAAAGCCAACCCAGGCCGGTGATCCGCATCCGAAGACTCCGGGGGCTGTCGGGTCGAAGGGGGATTGAGATGTTCGGTGTCGGCATCAGCAGTCTCGCGAGATGGCCGACGACCGTCGGCACTTTCGATGATAGAAACTTTCCCCGCCGTTGGGTAGTGGATTCCCTCCATCGATCGATCCGGCCTCGAAGACAGCCACGGGGGTGGATTCGTTGACAGCGATCCCATCATGCCCGGGCTTTTCCGGGGCGTTGCGGAGGGCGCGGGCCGGGATTAACCTAGCGATGCTCGGGTGTAACTTTTAATTTTGGCGGATTGGGCTTTGTTGGGTGCCACGGGTTCGGTACCCCGACCCCGTGCCGCTCGATGGGAAGGTCGGTGACGGCTGTGGGGGCGGAGCCGAACGCACGGGGTCGGGGTACCGAACCCGTGGCACCCGTCGGGATCGACCCCGAGTTGCCAAAATCAAAAGTCATACCCGCGATGCTCTCCGAAGCCCTCTCGAACCGGATTGATGAGACCACGGACCTCACCGAGGATTCCATGAGACTTCGAAAGACCTTCCCCGCACTCTTCTTGCTGATCCTCATCGCCGTCGAAGGGCGGTCGTCGTCCCTGGCCGTCGACACCTCGGACACGTCGTTCCTCCACGAGCCCGCCATCGGCGCCGGGCGGATCGTGTTCGCCTATGCCGACGACCTTTGGACCGCGGGGCTGGACGGCTCCGATGTCAAGCGGCTCACGTCGCACCCCGGCCCGGAGTCGAGCCCTTACATCTCGCCCGACGGGAAGACCGTCGCCTTTACCGCGACTTACGACGGCAACCCGGACGTCTACACCGTGCCAATCGGCGGCGGCGAGCCGACCCGGCTGACCTGGCACCCCGGCCCGGATGCCGCCGTCGGCTTCGCGCCCGACGGCTCGGTCTTGTTCCGGTCGCCGAGGTCGGTCTTTTCCAACCGCTACACCCAGTTCTTCACGACCAGCCCCGGCGGCGGCGCCCCCAAGCCCTTACCGATCCCCAACGGGTTCCGAGCGGCCTATTCGCCCGACGGGCAATTCGTGGCGTATACCCCGCTGAACGAGCCGTTTCGCCAGTGGAAGAACTACCGAGGCGGGTCGGCCTCTCGGGTCTGGATCATCAAGCTGGCCGACCTCAGCGTCGAGATCATCCCCCAGCCCGAAGGGCGCTGCAACGACACCTACCCGATGTGGTCCGGCGACTCGGTCTACTTCCTGTCCGACCGCTCGGGGGAGTTCAACCTCTTCTCCTACGACCGCAAGACGAAGTCGGTGGACCAGCTCACGCGGCACGACGACTTCCCGATCGAGTCGGCCTCGTCGGGACCGGGGGCAATCATCTACGAGCAGGCCGGGCGACTCTGGACCTTCGACCCGATCAGCAAATTCCCTAACCGGCTCAAGGTGGGAGTCGCCGCCGACCTCGTCGAGACCAGATCCCGGCTCGCCTCCGGCGCGAAGTACGTCCGGAATGCCGAGATTTCGCCGACCGGCCAGCGGGCCATCATCGAGTTCCGAGGCGAGATCGTCACCGTCCCCGCCAAGAAGGGGGACGTTCGGAACCTGACCCGGACGACCGGCGCCCACGAGCGCTCGCCGATCTGGTCGCCCGACGGCAAGAGCGTGGCCTACTTCTCCGACGCCTCGGGCGAGTATGCCCTGCTCGTCGCCCCCCAGGACGGCAAGGGCGAACCGAAGGCGTACCCGCTCAAGGGCGCCGGGTTCTATGAGCGTCCGTCCTGGTCGCCCGACGGCAAGAAGATCGCTTTCGTCGACAACTCGCGGACGTACTCCTGGATCGACCTCGACTCGGGCAAGGTCACGCCGGTGGCCTCGGAGGAGGTCTACGGCCCGGTCAACACGATGAGCCTGGCCTGGTCGCCCGACTCGAAATGGCTCGCCTACACGCTGACGAACAAGGCGTATTTCCAGACTTTGAAGCTCTACTCAATCGAGAACGGCAAGTCCTCGCCGCTGACCGACGGCCTGGCCGAGGTCGCCGAGCCGGTCTTCGACGCGAGCGGGAAGTACCTCTACTTCTTCGCCTCGACCGACGCCGGGCCGGTGAAGCAGTGGTTCGACCAGTCGAACGCCGACATCCAGGCGACCCACTCGGTTTTCCTCGCCGTGCTGGCCAAGGCGACCCCGAACCCGCTCCTCAAGCCGAGCGACGAGGAGTCGGACAAGGCCGAGGACAAGGACAAGGCCGACGCCAAGCCCAAAGACGCGGACAAGGACAAGAAAGCCGAGGTCAAGTCGACCGTGATCGACCTCGACGGGATCGACTCCCGGGTGATCGCGTTGCCGATCCCGGCGGGGAACCTGTCGGGCCTCTCGGCGGGCGAGGAGGGGAAGATCTACTACATCCGCAAGGTCGGGATGATCCCCGGCAAGACCGGCGAGGCGTTCGCGGGCACCCCGTCGCTCGTCCGGTACGACCTCAAGCCTCGCGAGGAAGAAACGCTCGCCGAGAAGGTCGACGAGTTTCGCCTCTCGGGCGACCGCAAGAAGCTGCTCTACAAGTCGAAGGAGACCTGGGGGATCGCCGAGGCGGGCAAGTTCGCCGTGGGCAAGGACGCGCTGCCGATCTCGGCGATCTCGGTCAAGGTCGACCCTCGGGCCGAGTGGGCGGAGATGCTCGGGGAGGCCTGGCGGATCAACCGCGACTACTTCTACGACAAGGGGATGCACGGGTCCGACTGGCCCGCGATGCGCGACAAGTACGCCAAGCTCCTCCCCGAGGTCCCGACGCGAGACGACCTGAACCGGGTGATCCGGGGGATGTGCAGCGAGCTGGCCGTCGGCCACAGCTACCTGACCGGCGGCGACCGGGTCCACGAGCCCAAGCCGGTCCCCGTCGGCCTCCTGGGTGCCGATTATGAGGTGGCCGAGGGCCGATATCGGTTCAAGAAGGTCTACGGCGGCCTGAACTGGGACACCGACTTGAAGGCCCCCCTGGTCGCGCCCGGGGTGGAGGTCAAGGCGGGCGAATACCTCCTCGCGGTCGACGGCGAGGACGTCACCCCCGCCCGCGAGGTCTACGCCGCGTTCGAGGACAAGGTCGGCCGTCGCGTCGAGTTGAAGGTCGGCCCCCGCGCCGACGGGGTCGACGCCCGGACGGTACTTGTCGAGCCGATCGCGTCCGAGGCCCCGCTCAGGAACCGCGACTGGGTCGAGGGGAACCTCCGCAAGGTCCGCGAGCGGACGGGCGGTCAGGTGGCCTACGTCTACGTCCCCAACACGGCGGACCTCGGCCATGCCTACTTCAAGCGCTACTTCTTCCCCCAGGTCGACAAGGCGGGGATCATCGTCGACGAGCGGTTCAACGGCGGAGGCTCGGTCGCCGACTACTACATCGACATCCTCCGAAGGCCCGTGGTGAGCTACTGGGCCATGCGACACGGAGCCCCGATCCGGTCCCCCGGCGCGGCGATCCTCGGGCCGAAGGTGATGCTGATCGACGAGACCGCCGGCTCGGGCGGCGACCTCCTCCCCTGGATGTTCCGCCGCTTCGGGCTGGGCCAGCTCATCGGTCGCCGGACCTGGGGCGGGCTCGTCGGCATCCTCGGCTTCCCCACCCTGCTCGACGGGGGCCGGGTGACCGCGCCCGACCTCGCCTTCTACACCAAGGACGGTTGGGGCGTCGAGAACGAGGGCGTTCCCCCCGACGTCGAGGTCGAGCAATGGCCCGCCGACGTCATTGCCGGCAAGGACCCGCAGCTCGACCGAGCGATCGAGACCATCCTGGAATCCCTCCGACGCGACCCGCCCCAACCGGTGGAACCTCCGGCCGCACCCATCCGGGTCCGCCGAAAGGCCGACACCGCCGGACGTTGATCCGAGGGCGATCCGCCAGGGATCGCGCCGGATCGATGGCTTGATTGTGGCCCAGCTAGCTTCCGGGCTGGCTGGGCCGGGGTTGATCGGTCGCGAACCAGGCTGTCCGCGACGAATTCGGCCTAAACCAAATCCCTGCTAAAACTTTGAACGGCGTCCGAGCCGTTTACCTTGAATCCAGTCGGGGCGGCGGGATTTGAACCCACGACCTCTTGACCCCCAGTCAAGCGCGCTAGCCAAACTGCGCTACGCCCCGATGCTCGCTCGCGGTGGTTCCGCATTGGAGTGGCCCCATTGTAAGATACGGGGGGCCACTGTCAATCCGAGCTTGGGGGGAATCGCCGACGTGCACTTCGCCGATGGTTTGTTCGAGGCGGTTCGAAGGGTTGGCAACCCCATCTGCGTGGGGATCGACCCTCGACCCGAAGACCTCCCGCCGGGCTTCTTGGACCGATACCCGAGCGACCGACCGGGCGTGGCTCGGGCCTTGGGGGACTTCGGAGGCGCGGTGATCGACGCCGTCGGCTCGCTCGCTCCGGTCGTGAAGTTCCAGGCCGCCTTCTATGAGGTTTATGGTCCCGAAGGGTTCCTGGCCTTGCACCAGACCGCCCAGAAGGCGCGAGATCGCGGGTTGATCGTCATCATGGACGGCAAGCGAAACGACATCGGCTCGACGGCCGAAGCGTACGCGAGGGCCTACCTCGGGCGGGCGGCCGTGGGGGATCGCTTCGAGCCGTCGTGGTCGGTCGATGCGCTCACGGTCAACCCTTACCTTGGGACCGACGGGATCGCCCCGTTTGTCCGGGTGGCGGCCGAGGAGGGCAAAGGGTTGTTCATCCTCGACCGGACCAGCAACGCTTCGGCTCGCGAGTTCCAGGACCTCGTCGTCGATGGCCGGCCGCTCTACCGCCACGTCGCCGACCGGATCGCGGCTTGGGCTTCGCCCCACCGGGGGACTTCGGGTTACAGCCTCGTCGGCGCCGTGGTCGGGGCAACGTACCCGGCCGAACTCCTCGAACTTCGCCTGGCCTTGCCCGGGGTCCCGTTCCTCGTCCCCGGCTACGGTGCCCAGGGGGGGACGGCCGCCGACGTCGCCCCGGCGTTCGACCCTGAGGGGTTGGGGGCGTTGGTCAACAACTCGCGGGGGATCACCTTCGCCTACGGCAAACCCGACGCTCGCGACCGGTTCGGCGACGACTGGCAAGCGGCCGTCGTCGCCGCCGTCGAAGCGATGGCGGACGACCTGGCCCGGCATACGACCGCCGGTCGGCTCCGGATCGGCCCCTCAAGCGGAGGTTGATGCTCCGCTCGCGTCTTCGAGGAGCCAAAACAGGTGGGGCAGCGCCCGGGAATAGGGCGGGTCCTGCCTCGCCGATTCGAGAGCGGCGGTGACTCGACCGGCGGCGTCGACCTGGGCGACGCTGACGACCCGAGGGAGGACGCAGGCGACCGGCGACGATCGGTCGATCCGGACCTGCGGCGAGTCGGGTTTGAGCCGGGTGACCCGAAGGACGTCGAGCCCGTCGTCGGTCCCGATGGTCAAGGCCATTCCGAGGACCTGAGGCAGGGGGTTGGACCCTGGGACCGATTCGGAGATCATCGTCACGTTCACGTCACCGTTGGGGCCTCGAAACACGACGTTCCGGTGCTTCGGGCCTTCGTCGGAGACCGACACGCGGGTCCATCCGAGCTGACCGGCGAGCCATGCGACGAGCCATGCGGCCATCCGAGGTCGGCCATCGCCTGCGGATTCGGGGACGCCGACCCGGACCTCCAAGGCTTCGATCCTCGACAACTCCCGGGCGCCCTGGGGACCGTCGAAGAACTGCGCCAGGAGCTCGCGCCATCGAGTGATCGCGAACCAGGCGGTGTCTCGGCTGTAGGCGTTGATCGAAGGGTCGAGCCCGAGTCGAAGCGCCTTCAGATCGGTCGAAGGGTCGGGCAAATCGAGGATCAAGCGGGAGCATTCCTCGGCGAGGTCGCGGAACAAGGGTTCGCAGGCCGAAGGGTCGTCGGGCCACCAGAGGACGAACGGGAGGTTGGCTTCGAGCAGCGGTCGGACGGCGCCGGGAAGCAAGCCCATCGCCGAGGGGCCGGCCCGGAGGATGATTCGCTCGGAGCAGACCTGGGGGCGGTCACCGGAAGGGAGATGGCAAAGCGCCGCGACCTCGGCGAAGACCTGGCGATCGGGGCTGTCGGTCCGCTGGAGGACGATCGCCCGGCAAGGGTGGCGAGCCACCACGGTGTCGAGCGTGGTTTCCAGGGTTTGCGGGCAACCCGGCCCCGATCCGACCACGAGGTTGGCCAGGACCACCCGGGTGACGTTGGCCGCTTCGGCGTCGGCCGCTCCCGCTCGGTCGGCCGCAGGACCCCAGAGCCGAATCAACTCCGACTCGATCTGCCCCAAGGCCACGGGAATCCCCTGCCCGCTGAGAAACGCGTCGGATGTCGCTTCGGTCATCGCCAGGCCCTCTCCTCGATTCGATTCATCGCGAATCTTGTTCGCCACCCGCCCGTCCAGGCTCCATAATGGCCGGGCCGCGCCGCCGAGACCAGGGCCGGTCGGGGAATCTTGAGTGGCCGCTTCGCGATCGAGCGACGGCGACTCTTCGATGTTTTGCGATTTGCAATATTGCGATCTGCAATGGTCCGAAACCCAAACGTCAGCCACCGAGACCACCGCCATGAGCCAAGCCGACGTCCCACCCGGATCAACCGACAACTCGGGTCGAACCGCTCGGTTCGGGCTGGCGACCGCGACCTTCGTGGTGGTTTCGAGCATGGTGGGCACGGGGGTCCTGACCACCTCGGGCTTCTCGGTCTACTTCCTGGGCAGCAACCAGTTGATGCTCGTCCTCTGGGTCATCGGCGGTGTCCTGGCAGTGTGCGGGGCCTTGACACTTTGCGAGTTGACGGCATTGATCCCCCGGTCGGGCGGCGATTACGTCTACCTCCACGAGTCATACGGCCCGGCGGTCGCCTTCTTGTCGGGCTGGGTCTCGTTCTTCATCGGCTTCGGCGGCCCGATCGCGGCTTCATCCTCGGCGGCGGCGAACTACCTGCTCGTCCCGTTCGCGATCGACCCGGCGCGGGAAGCGATCTTGCGCCCGGCCCTGGCGTCGGCGATCGTCCTGGCCTTGGCGGTCGTCCACGGCTTTGGCCGCGATTCGTCGATCCGGGCCCAGGGGGGGATGACGGTCGTGAAGCTGGCGATCCTCCTGACCTTGGCCGTCGCGGGGGTCGCCCTCGGCTGGGGCCGCTGGAGTTCGCTCGCGGATCGCCCTCCAATAACGACCGACGTGGCCGTGACGATGGCGTCGTCCCTGGTTTATGTCACCTATGCTTACACCGGCTGGAACGCGGCATCGTACCTGGCGGGCGAGGTCGACCGGCCGCAAAAGCGGATGCCCTGGGCGATCCTGGTCGGCACCGGGTTGGTGACTTTGCTCTACCTCTTGCTCAACTTCGCCTACGCCCTGGCGATCCCGGCCGAGGCGATCCGGGGGTTGGTCGGCGACTCGAAGAACGTGGGCGTGGTGGCCCCGATCGCACAGATCGCGGCCGAGCGGCTGGTCGGGCCTCGGGTGGCGAACCCGCTGTCGATGGCGATCGGCCTGACTCTAATCGCCTCAGTGAGCGCTTACGTCTTGACCGGCCCTCGGGTCTTGATGGCGATGGCGGCGTCGGGGCAGTTCCCGGCGTTTGCCGGGCGGGTGACCGACCGAGGCGCTCCGGTCCTTGCGACCGGCTTGCAGGTCACGTGGGCCTTGATCTTGCTCTGGACGGCGTCGTTCGAGCCGATCCTGCTTTATTCGAGCATCGGCCTGTCATTGTTCTCGATGCTCACCGTCAGCTCGGTCTTCGTCCTTCGGTCCCAGCGACCGGAGGCGGCTCGACCGTTCCGGACGCCGGGCTACCCGATCACCCCGCTGATCTACCTGGTGGGGACGGGGGCATTGGTCGTCGCCGTGGCCCGGAGTCGCCCCGACGTCGCGATCGCCTCGGGCTTGAGCATCGCCTCGGGGGTCCCGGTGTATTACGCCTGGCGCGCGGCCCAGAAGCTCAGGGCGAGGGTCTGACCAGAAAGTTCGCGGTGGGTCGCGGCTTCATCGCCGCAACCCACCGCCATCCGGCTATCGTCGGGTCCCCAAAAGCGCTGAGGGGTCCGTCGAGCATCCTAGCTTCCGATAACCGGCATCGTTGGAGGCAACCCTAGCCAGGGATCAAAAAGGCCGCAAGGGGTTGACGAAGGGCAAAAGCGGATTCTTCGGGTGGACGTCGCCCCCGAGACCGAAGAATTTAGGACGATGCGGGTTCGGGCTTGGGCTCAAGCTTGACTTCGAGGACCCGGAGGCGATTCGCCTTCCGCTGTCTTTGGAACCGTCGGCGTTGGTTGGCCTTGCGGGAATTGGTTTGCGGCATCTCGGCATCCTTCGTTGCGGGTGAATCTGTCCGAAAACAAGAGACACATCTTCGCCGATTCGAGGTCGCCGAACAAGGCCGACCGACCTTCGGGTCTGGGTCTCGATGGTTGGAAATACACGAACCCCACGTCATCAAGCGGCCTCGGCTTGGCGTCCTCCGCACCCCATGAACTCGGCAAGGCCCTCGAAATTCCCTAGTCTCCGAAAGATTTCGTTACCCTCATCGAACCCAAGAGCCTGATGACTAAACGAACCCAATTTTGCCATAACCTATGATCCTAAAAGTGTTAACGGCTAGATCGGGGTGACAGTCAATCGCCCCCGAATTGCCCGAGCGGCACGAACCCACCCCGCCCGTCGCGTCGCCTCGACCGCCGTTGCGGAACGAACCCAACGACCACCAGCGAAGCGATTCATCGTACGTACCAGATCCTCAAGAGCGACCCAAGCCCCGGCGCGGAACGAACCCAACAAGCGAGTCATCCCACCTCACCTCGCGGAACGAACCCAGCCGACCGGGTCGAACAAACTCGGCGTCGGGTCCGCCTCGCCGGGATCTTCCCTCGATAAGATCGTTTTTTCGCCGGGGCCGCAGTCGCTAATTTGCAAAAAATCTTTCTCATCATGGGTCGAGGCGGCATGACCCGTCGTCAAACGAGTGCCGACTCACCTCGCGGACGTTTGGGGATTGCCCTAGTCCGGTTTGGCTTGCGGTTTGGGCGGGGCGGCGTTCGCTTCGGCGACGATGTACTGGTAGGCAGCAACGCACATCTCGTCGTCGCCCCGGTTATTCCAATGGACGACCTTCGGCGGCTGGATCGGATTGACGGGGTTGCTCGCGGAGTTGTCGAATCGCCCCGTGAATTCGAAGTACGACCCCTTGGGCAGCTTGACCGGATTGAGGAAGTAGTAGCTCCCTTGCCAGTTGAAGTCCCAACGGTCGATCTTGATCAGGGGCACCTGGGTCTGCTTCTCGTCGGGCAAGACCGCGTGCATTTCGAAGGATTTGCCCCGCCAATGCATGTGGGGGGTCACCGAGGTCAGGAGGATCTCGCGCGAGAACGGCCTGCCCAGCATCCCCGACCCGGAAGTGCCCTTGATGACGTAGTTGGGTTCATCGGCGGGGATGACCAGGACATCTTCGAACATTTCATTCATGGTCAAATCCCTTCCGACGGCTTTGGAACGTTCGACGAGTTTGGCCTCCTGGACCTTCGGGATTTCCGGGAAGGCGAAGCTGGGCCTAATGGGCTTGGGCAAGGGTTTGTCGGAAAGGTACAAGCCGACCTCGGTCCGGTCGACGGCGGCCTTGCCGGTCGGGTGATAATGCACCTGGATGAGGATGTCCGCCTTGGGCGGCAAAACATATCCCATACCCTCCGGGGCGAATCGGGGCCGACTCCCCGAGGTATAGATCGGCAAGGAGGGCCCGACCGAGATCCCTTCTCCGAAATCGTACTCCGACTCGAATCCAGGCCCCGGGTCGGCGGCGTCAAGTTTTAGACCCAGGCCCGACGTGTCGATCGCCCCGAAGATGTGGTGGACCACCTTGCGACTGCCCGGCTTGTAGTCGACGCCCTTGATCCACCGGGTGTCGGGGAAATCGGTCTTGAGCACGAAGATCCGGAACCGATCGGCCCCGTTGGCGGGGACCTCGAAGGATTCGGCCATCGACAAGATCAGATCCGGCGGGCCGAGCGGCCAATCGCCGGCGAACTCTCGGGGCGGCGGCGCATCGGCCGGATTCCCTTCGGGGCAACCGCCTTCGGCCCACTCCCGGAGCGTGGCGATCTCCGCGTCCCCCAGCCCTCGTTGGTCGTGGAACGGGCCGCCGTAAGTCGTCGAAGCTTGCCAAGGGGGCATGTATCGCTTCGAGGTGACCTCGACAAGGTCGCCGGCTCGCTTCTTCGCCTGTTGGTACGTCAGCAGCGAGAACGGCGCGATCTGACCGTCCCGATGGCAATCCTGGCAGTTCTTTTGCAAAATCCCGACAACATCGCGATAATATGTCGGAGATTCGGCCCGGACCGGCGATCCCAAGCCCAAAATCAGGCCGAAAAGCAACAACGCCAGGCTCCGACCCGCAACCATCGTCCCGAACTTCATCATCACTTGATCCTCGGATTGTGTGAACCGCCCCGCAGAAGAAGAGAGACTCGTCGGCGAACGACCGGTCGAAACTTTACATTACTAAATCATTGATCCCAGGCCCGAATCATCTCTTCGGGTCGGCCAGGGACAACGCCGTCACCGCCCACGAGGTCGCCGCCATCGAGATGAACTGGTCCTTGCCGTAGGGAAACCCGCTCTCGAAATAGGGTTGGAATGGCTTGCTCCGCGAGGCGACGAACCACGACCCGTCCTCGCGCTGGTCGTCGATCAGGAACCTCAACCCGCCCCGATAGACTTCGCTATCCGTCGACATCCGCCCCGCCAGGTGCAGGGCGGCGAGCGCCGAGCCGGTCGCGTAGGCGTCGGACTTCCCTCCGTCGAGTTGGGACCATCCGCCATCGTCGCGATGGGTCGAGGCCAGGTCGTCGGACGCCTCTCGGATCGATCCCTCCGGGGCGGACACGGCCCGGAGCGCGAGCAGCCGAAAGACCCGATCCTCCGTGTCTTGGGGCCTGGCCGACTCCAACCACTGGCGGGTCTTCTCCACCCGGACGGCGATCCGATCCTTCCGCCCTTCGGTGCCGTAGGCCGTCAAGGCTCGGATGATGAGGTAGTTCGACATGAACTCGCTCGCCTCCGACGGCGGGCGGTTCGCCGAGCCTCGCCAATAGCCGCGAGGCTCCTCCTTCTGCAACAAATACTCGGCGACGGCGTCGGTCACCTCGTCGGGCTTGACGCCGCCGACGTCGAGCGCGAAAAGGGCATAACCCGCCCGGTTGATGTCGCCCGGTTGCCCCTTCCCCTCCCGATAATTTTCCAACGCGCCGCGAAGGTCATTCTCCGTATGCTCCAACGGATCGTCGATCGCCTCGATCGGGACGGCGAACCCATGCTCCCTGGCCGTCGAAAGGGCAAGGACCGGCACGGCCTGGTGGTGGCAGGAGAAGCAGTCCCGCTTCTCCGAATACACGCTGATGCTCTTCAGGATCAGCGGGAGGGCCTTGACCACGGCCTCGCGGACGGCTTCTGGCCTCGGCGTGTCGAGGTCGTCCGTCGGGGAAGCCGACATGGACGACACGAGGATCAAGATCGTTGTCGTCGTGGACATTATCGCTTCCCCTCCGTTCTAAGAATCTGTCCCACAAGGTATGTCACGCGGTTTGGCGGTAGTGAAACTCGGCGTCGGTCCCCTTCGGTTCGAGCCGGTTGAGCATCATCCGGATCATCGCCAACTTCACGAACGATTCCGAAG
>JAABUX010001097.1_pt1 | contig 42302 bp, 44 predicted proteins | sample 5561851 | NCBI WGS metagenome assembly JAABUX01 (sample SAMN10711883, study PRJNA513361) | rock metagenome | isolation source: Antarctica rocks | place: Antarctica: Victoria Land, Richard Nunatak red sandstone | collected 2016-01-03 | reverse complement strand
CTCAGCGTGACAACATACCTCTTCACCGCAACCTGTCTCGAAGACACCGAATCGACCTCCACACAACCGACCAGCCATCGATTCAAAGAAAGCGGTCTCTGTCAATGACGAGAGGTACTAGGACGTCGGCAGGAGTTTCCAGCGCCGGCTCAGCGCGTGGATCTGGCGGCCACGGAACGAGAGCAGCAGCATGACGACGAAGCTCGCGGTTCCCGCCACCGAGCGGATCGCCAGCGCGTGCTCGAGAGGCAGGGACCGCATGAGCCAGACATAGGCGAGTGCCTTGACGAAGAAGTAGCCTGCCCAGACCAGCGTGAAGGCCTTGAAGAACAGGCGCAGGTCGGGACGGTCCTCGAAAGGCTTGCCCTCCCGCTCCTCGGCGATCTCCTGGATCATCGGCTTGCTGCCGAATGCCCCGATGAGAAAGACGCCGCCGCTGACAAGATTGGTCAGCACGGCCTCGTAGCGGATCATGAAGGGCGTCGCCGAGCACAGGTCAATGATGCCGAAGACCAGCGCCAGCGCGTTCGAGAGTATCCAGACCTTGGGAAAGGCGAGGCCGCGAACCAGTCGCCGGGCGCCGTCGAGAATCACGAACAGCAGCGTGGCCGCGATTGCGGGTTTCAGGCCGAACCGCCACAGGACGATCCAGAACAGGATCAGGCCGCCCAGCTCCTGGCCCAGCACCCGGAGCATGTTGCCGGAGCGGTTCATGCCGCGGCTTCTTCCCGCAGGATCGACTGGTTGACCCGGTCTGGCTTCGTCCAGCTCGTCGCGGACCGGAAGGAAGTTCGATCGCTCGTCGTTGGTGCTGTCCATCGCTGATCACGCCTGTGCTGGTCGTCACACTTTACAGTGGAAACATGCCTTCGGCCGACGGGCGATGCAAGCATTTATTCCCAATGGAAATTCTGCTAGGCACGCCTCGATGCCTGACATCCTGAGCACGCGCGCGGCGCCGCGTGGCGACACCCCGGCGCGTCGCTACCATCATGGCAACCTCAGGCAGACCCTGCTCGAGAGCGCCGAGCAGATCCTGAGGGAGCAGGGCGTCCCGGGGCTGAAGCTGAGAGCCATCGCCAAGCGCGCCGGCGTGTCGCACACCGCCGCCGACCCGCATTTTGGCGATCTGACCGGGCTGCTGAGCGAGCTTGCCGCTACCGGTTACGAGCGCCTGGCCGACGCGATGGCGGGCGCCTCGGGATATCCAGATGCACGCGAGATCGCGCGCGGCTACATCGCCTTCGCGGCCGGCAATCCGGACCTGTTCGTGCTGATGTTCCGCCGCGACGCACTCGACATGACCCGTCCGCGCCTGCAGCAGGCGGCAAGATCCGCCTTCTCGGCGCTCGGCGACGCGGCGGGCTCGCCTGCGGGACCGGAGGGGATATCGCTCGCGGCGGGAGGACGGCTGACCGCCGCGTGGGCCCTGGTGCACGGGCTGGCGATGCTGCTGATCAACGACCGGCTCGACCCGATCCTGCGCCGGATCTCGCCGCAGCCGGTGCCGGACCGGTTGATCGACGCCGCCCTGGATGCGGTGTCATTCCGCTGAGCGCTGCCGTCCAAGTGCAGCAAACACGATGTCGGGGCGGAACGGTGTCGCGCGCAGGCGCAGGCCGGTCGCGTCGGCGATCGCGTTGGCGAGTGCCGACGCGACCGGATTGAACGGGCTCTCGCTCATCGACTTGGCGCCGAACGGACCTAGCCGGTCCACCGTCTCGGCGAACAGCACTTCCGTGCGCGGGATATCGGCGAAACGCGGCACGTGGTAGTTGCGGAAGGACGGGTTGGCGATGGCGCCGCCGGCATCGATCACGACACCTTCCATCAACGCGGCCCCGATCGCCTGCGCCACGCTGCCCTCGATCTGGCCGCGGCACTGCGCCGGGTTGATCACGCGCCCGGCGTCGGCGGCGTGCACGCTGTGCAGGATGACGAGCGCCCCGGTGTCCGTGTTCACCGCCACCCGGAAACCCTGCACGTTGAAGGCGACCGAGCGAGGCGACCCGCGGCTCTCGCCCGACGCATCCAGCACCAGCCCCTCCCGCGCGGCGTGCCCTGCCAGCGCGGCCAGCGTCAGGTGCCGCGATCCGGCGCGCACCATGCCGTCCGCCAGCACGCAGTCGGCTGCCGGCGCCTCCATCCGGTCCGCCGCGAAGGCGAGCAGCCTTTCTCTCAGGCCACGGCAGGCGCGCTCCGTGGCCTGGCCCGCGACCACCGTGCCGGTGCTGCCGAACGCGCCGGTATCGTAGCCGAGCCGCGCGGTATCGGCCTGCACCAGCCGGATCGCGGACGCCGGCACGTCGAGCACGGCAGCGGCGAATTGGACATGCACCGTGCTGGTGCCGTTGCCGAACTCGGCGGTGCCGACACGTAGCGTGAAGCCGCCATCCCGGTCGAGCGCCACCTCGGCCTGCGCCAGGTGGCCGCGCGGCGGGATGGTGTCGATCATGCCGAGCGCCACCCCGACGCCCACCTGCCACGCCGGCCCGGCGGGCGCCGCCGCGCCGTTGCCGCGCCGCAGCGCCGCGCGCGCCAGGGTCAGGCACTGGTCGAGACCGTAGCTGCCATATTCGACATCGTGCACCGCGCTGCTGAACGAGATCATCCGGTCGCCGGGACGCACCACGTTGCGTTCCCGCAGGACGATCGGATCGAGATCGAGCCTGCGAGCCAGCTCGTCCATCGCGGATTCGATCGCGAAATTGGTCTGGCTGAGGCCGTAGCCGCGGAAGGCGCCGGCAGGCGGGGTATTGGTATGTACCACGACACCGTCGACCCACTTGTGGTCGCAGCGATAGACGCTGACAGACTCGCCGCAGCCGTGGAACAGCACGCCCGGCCCATGGTTGCCGTAGGCGCCGGTGTCGGACAGCACGTCCATCATCATCGCCGTCAGCCTGCCGTCGGCACTGGCGCCCAGCCGCACGCGGATGCGCATCGGATGGCGGCTGAACGCGCCGATGAACGCCTCCTCCCGGGTGAACTCGATCCCCACCGGGCAGCCGGTGCGCAGGGCGGCGATGGCGACGATATCCTCGACCACCATCTCCTGCTTGCCGCCGAAGCCGCCCCCGACCCGCTCGCACAGCACGCGCACCCGCTCGCGCGGCAGCTCGAGCAGGCCGCAGAGCGCATCGCGTGTCAGGAACGGCACCTGCGTGCTGCTGCGCACCGTCAGCACGCCGGCCTCGATCCAGGCGACGGCGGCATGGGTTTCCAGATGCGCGTGTTGCACGCGCTGGGCGTGGTAGGTGGCGTCGATCGTCACCTCCGACGCGTCCAGCGCCGCGTGCGCCTCGCCGATGCCGCCATGCAGTTCGGCCACGATGTCGCCCGGCCGTTTCGCCGCCGCCTCCGCATCCAGCAGCGCCGGCAGGAGCTCGTACTCCACTGCCAGCAGGGCACAGGCGCGCACCGCCGCCGCCTCGGTGTCCGCCACCACGGCCGCCACGCGCTGTCCGATGAAGCGCATCACGTCGTCGAGGACGCGGGTGTCGGCCGGGTCGTCCTGCACGTTCTCGTGTCGGGCGGTGGAGAACCGGCGCCGGGGCACATCCTCGTGCGTCAGGATGCAGCGCACGCCGGGCACGGCAAGGGCGGCGGCACTGTCGATGCGCAGGATACGCGCGTGCGCATGCGGCGACCGCCGCAGCCGGCAATGCAGCATTCCCTGCGGCGGGGCGTCGAGCGCGTAGCGGGCGCGTCCGGTCACGACGGCTTCACCGGCCGGAGCCGGGAGGTCGCGCCCCCAGGGCTGGCCGATATCGGCCGCCGACGCCGACGAGACGTTTCGCCGCCCCTGCACCGCGTCGTCGATCGTGCGGTAGCCGGTGCAGCGGCAGATGTTGCCCTTCAGCGCCTGCCCGGGATCGGCACGCTGCGCGTCGTCGAGGCAGGCGACGGTCAGGATCATTCCGGGCGTGCAGAAGCCGCACTGGAATGCTCCGGCGGCCAGGAAATCATGCTGCACGCGATGCAGCTCGCCCGGCCTCGGCAGGCCTTCGATGGTGGTGACCGCGCGGCCCTCGGCGCGGAAGGCCGGCAGCAGGCAGGAATGCACCGGAGCACCATCGAGCAGCACGGTGCAGGCGCCGCAGTCGCCGGTGTCGCAGCCTCGCTTGACGCCGTCGCAGCCGAGGCCGCGCAGCAGGGTGCGCAGGCATTGCCCGGGGGTGGGCCGGCTGTCGCATTCGGCTCCGTTCAGGGCGAACCTCAAGCGTGCAGCTCCTGCCTGATCTCCTCGGCGAGGCGGCAGGCCATGGCTCGCTTCCAGTCCGGCGCGCCGTGCGGATCGTCATGCAGCACGGCATCGGTCAGCACCGACGACAGTGCCTCCGACAGCATGCGGGCGGATGGGACGGCCTGGAAATCCAGCCGGATCGGTGCCCGCACCGCGGCGGTGATGGTCAGGCTGATACTGCCATGCCGGGGATCGCGCGTGCCGATCAGCAGTGCCGCCGAGCGGCCGAAGCGGGTCAGCGACGCCTGGCGGAAGGCAGCGACCCGGCGCAGCGCCTCGGCGGGCAACCGGATCGCGCGCAGCAGTTCGCCCGGCCGCAGCGCGTTGCGGCCGGCGTCGGTGACGAACGCCGCGGCGGGCAGGTGCCGTTCGTCGCCGTCGGGCGTCCAGATCAGGCACTGCCCATCCAGAGCCGTCATCAGCGCCGCCATCGGTGCTGCGGGCAGCGCCAGGCACAGGTTGCCGCCGACGGTCGCGACGTGCCGGATCTTGAACGATCCCCACAGGGCATTGCCGCACAGGGCGAACAATCCGGCCGCGCGCCAGTCCGGCGGGGCGTCGAAGCCCTCCAGCTCGGCGAAGCGGCAGGTGGCCGCGATCTCCAGCCCTCCCGCGGGCAGGATGCCCAGGGCGGGCCAGCCGAACGACCCCAGGTCGACCAGGCGGCGCAGGTCGACCAGGCGGCGCAGGTCGGCCTGCGGCTCGGAGAACAGCCAGGTGCCGCCGGCGAGGTAGGCATCACCCGGATGCGGCTCCGGCAGTTCCGCGCGCGATGCCGGCCGCAGGATCGTCTCGACGAAATGCAGGTCCAGCTCCGCCTCCCTCTCGCGCGGCGGGCAACCTTGCGCTGCACGCCTTCGCATCGCAATCGCGTTCCGGCCGGCCGGCCGGGACGTAGGCTGGACCGGCGCCCACGGCCTCGCGCCGGGGCGTCCTTCGCCGTCGTGGAAGCGGCGGTACAGGTCGGAGCGAACTGCGCTTCCTCCAGCCGCGTTGCGGGGTGGTTCACTCTCCAGACGGGACAGAGATGACCTCGCCTCTGAACCGCCTCCTCGGCATCGTGACATCTCTCCCCGGGCTTCCGGCGGGGTAGCTCGGCTTCTGCGCCCGCACCTGGATCGCGATCGTCCTCGCTCTCCTGGCGGCGTTCTGGCTGGAGCTGAGCAGTGCGGACTCCGCGGCGGTATGCGTCGCCATCCTTGCCCAGCCGACGCGAGGCCAGGCGCTCTCCAAGGCCATCTACCGGATGGGCGCCACCGTGGCCGTGCTGATCTGCGCCCTGTTCCCGCAGGACCGCCTGCTTCTGCTCGGCGGTATCGGCCTGTGGCTGGCGCTCTGCACCTTTCTCGGCACGCTGGAGCGGGACTTCCGCGCCTTTGGCGCGATGCTGTCCGGCTATACGGCGGCGATCGTCGGCGTCGGCGTCATCAACCAGCCCGACACCGTGTTCATGACCGCGCTCGACCGCGTCGCCGTGATCGCCGTGGGCGTGACCTCGTCCACCCTGGTCAACAGCGTGTTCGCTTCCCCGGCTGCCTGGACGCGGCTCGCGGACGCCCTGCGCACGCAGGCCGGACAGGTCCAGCATGTGTTCGACGAGGCGCTTGCCGGCCGCCTGATCCCCGACGAGGAAGATTGCGCAGGGCTGGCCAACAGGATCCTGCAACTGGGCACTCAGGCCACCTACGCCCGCAGCGTCATCCTCGCCCTACTGGAGCTGCTCAGCGACAGCCGGGCGATCGCGATCGTGCTCGCCTTCCGACGAGCCATCGCAACCGTTCGTGACCAGGCTGCGGCAGGCGCCTGCCGGCGATGCGGCGCTCGATGTGCTCAGGGCGATGCCGGGCGCGCCGCCGCTCGCCCTGGCGGACGCCTTCCTGCTGGAGCGGACGAGCGTGGCATGGGAACACCAGGTGCTGCTGCAGGATGGGTTGCGGACGCTCGAGCATGGCAGCCCCCCGACCCGGATCGTCTCGCTCGCCAGCCACCAGGACCTCTATGCGGGGTTGCTCAACGCCATCCGCGTGCTGATCGGCGCGCCGCTCGCGGTGGCGCTGGCGGCGATCGTCACCTTCTTTCCGCTCACCCACGGCGCCAGCCCCGTCATCCTGGCCCTGTCGCTGCTGCCGGCGGTCTGCATCGGTTGCGTGCTCAGCCTGTATCTGGAAACCGGGTCCGCCGACTTCGTCACGCTGGTCGGGCGGTTCATCGTGATGCCGCCGAGCAATCCGCAGAGCTTCGACCCGCTCGCCTTTTCCGAGCGCGGCCTGCTGCTGGTGATGTCCGGCGCCATCATCTTCCGGTCGCTCGTGTTCCTGCTGCCGGCCTCGCCCCGCCGGCGCGTGTTCCACCTCGCGGACGCGATCGCACGAGACCTGGAAACCGGGTCGGCCGGGGATGCGGCCAGCATCGTCAGCCGGAACTACGACCGGCTGACGCAGGCCTTCCGGTGGATGGGGCAGCGCCCGCGCCGCCCGGCGCGGCGCGCGGTGTTCGCGCGCATGACGGCACTGGCGCATCTCGGCGGCGCCGTCAGCCGGGCGCGTCATCATCTCGTGCTGCTCCGGCAAGACCATCAGGGCGCGGACGCGGGGCTGGCGGCACTTGGTGGCCTCGATCCGCAGGCGATGTGCGACAGCGCGGCGACATTGCTCGCGAGCGCCGGCAGGACGGGCGGCGCCACGCGCGGCCCCACGCGCGGCCCCGCCCTGCATGCGGTGTCGGGCCTGTACGGAGCCGCTGTCCTCACCGAGCAGAACGCGCGCATGATGCGCCTGACCGGCATCATCCCCCGCGCGTATTTGGATACGGCCCGATGATCCACGGCCATGTCGTCGAAATCGGCGGTACCCTGGTCTCCAGCTTCGTGCTGCGGGCGCTGCTGGCTCTCGCCATCCTGCTGGCGCTGCGTCCACTGCTGGGACGGATCGGCTTCCAGCGCATCACCTGGAACGCGCCGCTTGCCGAGATCGCGCTGCTGATCTGCATCTTCGGAGTAATCACCCTGTTTCCCTGAAAGGCTGGACGGGTTGTTCAAGCGTGCAAGAAAAGCGATGCGCCTGACGGCGACGCTGTGCCTGGTCGCGGTGGCGCTCATCGTCGCCGTGTCGCTCTGGCGCTACTATACCGAGGCGCCCTGGACCCGGGACGGCACCGTGCGTGTCCAGGTCGCCAACATCGCGCCGCAGATCTCCGGCCAGATCACCGACTGCACGTCCGCGACAACCAGTCCGTGCGCAAGGGCGACATACTCTACGTGATCGACCCGGTCGATTTCCGCATCGCGCTTGCCTCGGCCGAGGCGAACGTGCAGGGACGCCAAGCCCACATGCACGTCGCGCAGTCGAACAGCCAGCGCCGCAGCGAACTCACCACCCTCAGCACGTCCCTCGAGGAGAAGCAGCAATATGCCGGCACCGCCGAACAGGCCACGGCGCAGTACGCGACGGCGGTGGCGCAGCTCTCGCCGGCGAAGATCAACCTGCAGCGTACCGAAGTGCGCAGCACGGTGAACGGCATCGTCACCAACCCGCTGATGCGCATCGGCGACTATGCCAGCACCGGCACCGCCAACATCCAGGTGCTGGACACGGACTCCTTCTGGATCGACGGATATTTCGAGGAGACCAAGCTGGATGCGATCCATGTCGGCGACACCGCACGCGCCGTCCTGATGGGATATGCCCGGCCCGTGATCGGCCATGTCGAGAGCCTCACGCTCGGCATCAGCAACACCAACGCGACGCCGGCCACCCAGGGGCTTCCGTCGGTCAACCCGGTCTATACGTGGGTGCGCCTCGCCCAGCGCATCCCCGTGCGCATCCACATCGACACCGTGCCTGCCGGGGTGGTGCTGGCCGCCGGCATGACCGCGACCGTCGACATCGTCTCCGGAAAATGAGCGAACCTGTTGCGGGACGCTATCGCCGCATCCATGGTCGGCGCGTGTATCACGCCAGCGCACGGGCCGGAGCCGGGCGGCGACAGCCAGGAGCGGAGAGAGCCCGATGAAGCCGAAGCCGAGGATCGCCGTCTCCCTGCTCTCGGCCGTCCTGATCGGTGCCGGCCTGTGGTTCTACACACCGGACAAGTCCCGCGTCGTACTGGAAGCGGCCTATCTGCGTGCCCCCACCGACTACCTTCAGGTCGCGGGAATACGCCTGCATTTCAGGGACACCGGCCCGCGCGACGCGAAGGTCCTGATCCTCCTGCACGGCTTCGGCGCCAGCCTGCACACCTGGGAGCCGTGGGCGGAACAACTCTCCGGCGAGTTCCGGGTGATCCGCTTCGACCTGCCCGGCTTCGGGCTCACGGGTGCGGACCCGACCGGGGACTACTCGGACGGCCGCAGCATGCATGTCCTGCTCGCCTTGATGGGCCGGCTCGGCGTGCGACGGGCCAGCCTCATCGGCAACTCGCTGGGCGGCAAGATCGCCTGGAACTTTGCCCTGCAACACCCCGATCGGGTGGACAGGCTGGTGCTGATCTCGCCAGACGGCTTCGCGAGCCCGGGTTTCGAATACGGCAAGAAGCCGGTCCTGCCGCTCATGGTCCGGCTGCTCCCTTACGTCCTGCCGACGTCGTTCCTGCGCATGAGCCTGGCGCCGGCCTACGGCGATCCGAAGGCGCTCACCGACGCGACCGTCACGCGCTACCGCGACCTGATGCTGGCGCCTGGTGTCCGTGCCGCCATGCTGGCCCGGATGCAGCAGGTCATGCTCGATGACCCGCAGCCGCTGTTGCGACGCATCCAGGCACCGACCCTGCTGCTCTGGGGCGAGAAGGACGGCATGATCCCGTTCAGCAATGCCGCGGACTATGCCCGGACCCTTCCGCACGCGACGCTGGTCGCACTGCCCGGCCTCGGCCACGTCCCGTTCGAGGAGTCGCCGATGGTCGCGCTGGCACCGGTGCGGTCTTTCCTCGCATCCGCTCAGCCCAGCGTGAAGCCGTAGCGCACGAAGCCGTTCTCGCCGTCGCCGAGGCGGCGCACGTTCGGATGCGCGTCGAGATGCGCGGCGGTGTCGGCGTTGCCGTTGAACGCCAGCAGTACCGGCTTCGCGGGCCGCATGAAGTGCCAGACCGGCTCGATGAGCGGCGCGAGCGGCTCGTGCTGCATGACGTAGCGCACCACCACGTCGCGGTTGAGATCGGGCGCGGCCAGCACGACCTGGCCCGTCCCGGTGCCGGGAAAGCCACCGCCGCCATAGGCACGGTAGTTGTTGGTCACGATGATGAAGTCCTGGGCGGGATCGATCGGGCTGCCGGCATGGCGCAGATCGACGATGCGGTGCGCCGCCGGATCGACCAGGCGTCCCTCGGAGCCGTAGCGTTCCGGCTGCGACAGGTCGATGCCGTAGGTGAGGCCCGAGATCACGTCGAACATGTAGCTCGGGACCCTGGGGTTTATCAGCGCCTGGGCACCGCTCGCGGACGGATCGATGCGGTTGAAGATCGTGGCCGCGCGCTCCAGCCATTCCCGCACTGTGGCACCGCTGCAGCGCACCGCGCACACGGTGTTGGCGAACGGATACAGGCTGGCGACATCCTTCATGTCCAGCGGACCGGCCTGGATGTCGACGAAGGCGGCCGGCCCGGCGCCGCCGACCTTGAACGGTGCCGCCGCGGACAGCAGGGGCAGTCCGGCGCAGGGTGTCGCGGCCAGCAGTGGGCGCGCGTAGCTGAGCTGCGCCGCATTCACCACCGACAGGGACGCCTCGTTGCCGATCAGAGCGAAGAAGGTGTTGATCGGGACCGTGGTGGCGCCGACCGGCTGCTCCATCCAGCGCAGCGTCGCCGCATGCTCCGGCGCCGCGGCGGCGAGCAGACGCGCGTCGTCGGGCACCAGCGCGACCGCATTGCGGCCCATGCGCCGATAGATCGGGCGTGCCTCGACCGCGAAGCCGGCCACGCTCCAGGCGCCGGCCGCGTCCTGTGCCAGGGTCAGGTCGATGACGCCCAGGTGGCTGCCCCAGAAGCCGGGCATCACCGCGGGCTTGCCGGCCAGGGTGCCTTGCCGCGCGTCGATGCCCGGCTGGCCGTCATAGTCCGGGCCCGGGAACACCCGGTGCGCGTGGCCGGTGAGCACCACGTCGATCCCCGGCATCGAGGCCAGGTAGAGCGATGCGTTCTCCTCGCCGCCGCGGCGGGGCGCCGACGAGATGCCCGAATGGCTGAGCGCCACCACCAGGTCGCATCTCCCGCGCAGGCCGGGCAGGTGGGCGGTCGCCGCCTCGACGATGTCGGTGGTGCGGACGTGGCCCTCCAGCCTGACCTTGTCCCAGACCATGACCTGCGGCGTCACCAGGCCGATCACGCCGATGCGCAAGGTCTGCGCCTGCCCGGCCTCGTCGATCACCTGGCGCCGCAGCACCATCGTGGGCGTCGCGAACGGCTTGCCGTCGGCAGTCTCGATGTTGGCGCAGACGAACGGGAAGTTCGCCGTGCCCAGGGCGGCCTGCAGGAAGTCGAGCCCGTAGTTGAACTCGTGGTTGCCGAAGGTGGCGGCGTCGTAGCCGAGCAGGTTCATCGCCCGGAACATCGGATGGCCGCCGACCCCATCCTGCAGGGGTTTCAGGTTGCCGGGCAGGGCCATGTAGTCGCCGAGCGGGTTGCCCTGGATGATGTCGCCGTTGTCGAACAGCAGGCTGTTGCGCGCCTCGGCGCGGGCGGCCTTCAGCAGGGTGGCGATCTTGGCGAGCCCGACGGTGTTGTCCTGCCGGGCGGCGTAGTAATCGTAGTCGTAGACGAACATGTGCAGGTCGGAGGTCTCGATCAGGCGCAGCTTTACCGTCGCCCGCGGGACCGCACGCGCGGCAGCGGTCACCACACCCGCTGCCAGGCCGCCGGTGGCCAGCGTTATCGCTCGCCGGGTCACCGGCCTGCCCATCCCGCCGCTAGATCTCGGCCTCTGACCAGATCCGGGATGCATCGCCCTGCCAGGCTCCGTGGAAACGTTGCAGCCAGTGCTCGGCCTGGGTCGGACCTCCGTCTGCAATGACCTGAAGCGGCTCCAGGTAGCGTCGCTCGTCCGCGCCGGTCGAATCCGCGATGCGACGCGCGCGCAGGCCGTCGGCGGCGATCGCGATCATGTCCCGTGCCAGGTCGAGCACGGTCCCCGTGCCCCAGCGCGCCGACAGGCCCTCCGCCGGCACACGGCCGCGCAGCGCGGCGTAGTCCGGCCATGGATGGTAGCGCACCAGCGACTGCGCGGCCTGCAGCGCCGCCTCGTCGTACAGCAGCCCGACCCATAGCGCGGACTGCGCCAACATCATCATCGGGCTGCCGGCGTCGGCGCCGCGCATCTCCAGGAAGCGCTTCAAGCGGACATCGGTAAACACGGTGGTGAGGTGGTCGTCGAAGTCGCCCAGGGTCGGCACCACCCCCGCGAGCCGCGGTTCCGCACCGGCCAGCCAGCGGCGGAAGGAGAGGCCGGCCACGTCGGTCAGCATACCGTCCCGGTTGACGAAATACATCGGCACGTCGAGCACCCAGTCCACGAAGCGCTCGAAGCCGAAGCCGTCCTCGAAGAACACCGGCGGCATGCCGGCCCTGGCGTTGTCGGTGTCGGTCCAGACATGCGCGCGGCCGGACAGCAGCCCGTTCGGCCTGCCCTCGCGGAACGGCGAGTTGGCGAACAGCGCGGTGGCGACCGGCTGCAGCGCCAGCGCGACCTGCAGCTTGCGGCGCATGTCGGTCTCGGAGCCATAATCGAGATTGACCTGCACGGTGCAGGTGCGCTGCATCATGTCCAGGCCAAGCGTGCCGACCTCTGTCATGTAGCGCCGCATGATGGCGTATCGGCTCTTGGGCATCCACGGCATCTGCGCGCGGGTCGCGGTCGGATGGAAGCCGAGCGGGGCGAAACCGAGGTCCTGGGGTCCGGCCGCGGCATGCAGCGCCTCGAAATGCGCGCGCATCTCCGCTTCGGTCTCGTGCAGGCTGATTAGCGGAGCACCGGACAGCTCGAATTGTCCCGCAGGCTCCAGCGAGACCGAGCCGCCGTCATGCACGCCATGCCCCTTCAGGCCGATCAGATGCGAATGGTCGTGGATCGGGGCCCACAGGCCGTCGGACCGCTTCGCGAGGCTGGCCAGCACCGCCCCGATCCCGTCGGGTTCATACGGGGGTGGCGACAGGTCGGCGCGCCGGAAGCCGAACTTCTCGTGCTCGGTGCCGATCCGCCACGACTCGCGCGGCTTGCAGCCAAGCGCCAGATGCGCCGCGAGTTGAGCTTCGAGGCCGGCACCCCGAACGATCGGGGTTGCATCCTGGTCACCTGGGTTCGACATCGGGCTCCGCGGGGCGTGGCTGGTGGAAGCGGCCGGGCCTGTCGCCCGTCGCCCCGGCTGGATTGGTATCCGGGACGGGTCGCTCATTCAATGCGACGCCGTTGCGTCCGGCGCCAGCCCCCACCGCTCACGCGCCGCCTGCAGGCAGGACAGGCCCGCCACGGCAGCGGTCTCCGCCCGCAGGATACGTGGTCCCAGCGAGATGGCGGTAACAAAGGGACGTCCGCGCAGCGCGTCAAGCTCCAGCGGCGTGAAGCCGCCTTCCGGACCGATCAGCAGTGCGCCCGCAGGCGCTTCGGCCGATATCGGGTCGACCGGACGCTGGGCACTGGGAAGCCGCTCGATCGCGGCGTGCAGGGTGCGGTCCTGCGGCCACTCCGACAGCACCCAGGCCAGGCGCTGCGGCGCGGCGATGGCCGGCACGCCGAGGCGCTCGCATTGTTCCGCCGCCTCGATCGCGATCGCCCGGAGCCGGTCCACGTTGACGCGGGCGGTGTTGGTGCGCTCGGTCAGCACCGGCCGCAGCTCGCTCACGCCGAGCTCGGTGGCCATGCGCACGACCAGATCGGTCGCGTCGCGCTTGACCGGCGCGAACAGCAGCAGCGGACCGGCTTCGGGAGCCGGTGGACGCAAGAGTGCCGTCAGCCGGAAGCGGCCGGGCTCGCGCCTGGGCAGGCTCTCGATGGCCGCCTGCCACTCGCCGTCACGCGCGTTGAACAGCCGCACGCCGTCGCCCGGCCCGCGACGCAGCACGCGGCCCAGGTAGTGCGCGTGGTCCTCGCGCATCGGCAGCAGCTCGTCGACTCGCAACGTCGCCAGGGCAGGGTCGACATAGAGCCGCGGCTGGTCCTGCATCGCGCACCTGGGGCGGTCGGGCGCGCCGGTCCGGCGCGGCATGGGAAGATCGGCATAGCGCAAGCCGGGGGAAACCCAAACGGACGTCCACCGGACATGGATCGTTCCGGCTTCCGAACTGGACGGATTTCCCTATGCCAACGGATCTATGGGTTGCTGATCCTCACACGTGGCCGCTCAATACTCGAACTTCAGCTCGAGATGAATTGTGTGCCATGGGCCTTGAGCTGATCCGCATCCAGGCTGGTGAAGGTGATAGTCGTGTTGTTGGAGAGCGTGATGCTCGAACCGCCTGTACTGGTGTTGACCGCTGTCGCGAGCGCCGTCTGCGCCTCATTGGCACCGAAGCCGAACAGGTTCACCAGGTTGCCCGCGGCGCTGCCGAAGTCGGTGATCGTGATGTTGGCGCCGACGTTCGAGCTCAGGAACATGAAGGTGTTCGCGCTGCCTGCGCCACCGGTCAAGGTGCTGGCGCCGGTTCCACCGACCAGCATGTCGGCGCCGGAGCCACCGGCAAGGCTGTCATTGCCGCTGCCAGCGAACAGATCCACCGCCCCGGTGGACAAGCCGCCGTTGAGGGTTTCGTTGCCGCTCTGGGCGACCAGGGTGCTGGCACCCGACGCGCCGAGATAGGTGATGTTCGCGCCGTCCGCACCGTAGACCGACGCGGAGCGGTTTCCACCGCCAACGGTGGCGCTTTCGCCGGCGGTCGCGATGAAGGCGAGGGCGCCGGTCCCGTTCTGGAAGACAGTCGTGTTCACGCCACCGAACACGGTCGTGTTCGCAGCCGCCGTGATCGTGTCGTTGCTGCCGCCGCTGACCGTGGCGTTGCCGGAAAAGCTGTACGACCCCGAGTTGCCGCCGACCAGGACCGTGCTCGCCGGCCCGCTGGCGAAGCTGTCGTAGTTGCCGCCGTCGTAGATCGCCGATGCGCCGACGCTGCTGGAAACGATGCTGTGGGAGCCGGTCAGGTAGACGGCGCTGTTGCCGCTGCCCAGGTAGATCAGATCGGTGCCCCGGGAGTAGACCGCGTCGTTCCCGGCACCGGTGAATATCTGGTTGAAGCCGACGCCACCCTGGATCAGGTCGGAGCCAATACCTCCGTAGATGCTGCTGTTGCCGTCGCCGGTCGCGACCACATAGTTGCCGGCGCCGCCGCTGAACAGGTTGTTGCCGCCACCGGCAATAAAGAAGCCGCCGCCGATACCGCCATACAGGGTCGTGCCGCCGGTGCCGGCCAGCACGCTTGTCGGCGATACAGTCTTGCCCTCGTTCAAGGTGACGGGCACGTTGGCCGCGACGGTGACATAGGAGTAGCCGTTGGGAACGTCGTAGCTTCCCGGCGCCATGATGACCGCCTCACCGATCTCGCCGTTTGGAATCGCCGCCGCCGTCCCGTCCGGCGCCAGGTCGCTGGCGGCAAGGACGCCGCTGAACGCGATATCATTCACGGACGCGGCATAGAACTGGGCCAACGAATAGGCTGCATCGTCATTTATGGTGACCGAAAGAAGTGCCCCGGAGGCACCGACTACAGTTACGACGGCCATGGAAATCCTCCAAAAAGATGCTCGAGGGTCATCAGGCACTGTCACGTGACGCTCCGTGGACATCAAGCCTTGAAAAGTTAACTTTTCGAGTCAGTTTTAAAACTGACCTTTGGCGATCAGTGAATCAAGATCAGGGCATGGCATTGCGACGGCCGACGCTCCCAAAGGGCCGGATGCTGCCGCCGTTTCCCGGGTCGGAAATCAGGCCAATGCACGTCCTGCCCATGGTCACCCGTGTTTCATCCGCCTATGGGGTCGCCGCCTGGCTTCCCGCCGCTGACGGCAGCAGGAGATTGATCGCCTGATGGCGCACACCGACATCGTCTCCGCCGGCTGGATCGCCCGGCTGCCGCCAAAACTTCGCGCTTTCGCGTTGCTGGCCCGGCTCGACCGGCCGATCGGCACCTGGCTGCTGTTCCTGCCGGGCGTCTGGGGCATCCTGCTGCCCCCTGCGGTCGAGGTCGGGCAGCGCCTGCGCCTGGTTTTGCTGTTCGGGCTCGGCAGCCTGGTGATGCGCGCGGCCGGATGCGTCGTCAACGACATGTGGGACCGCGACATCGACCGCCGGGTCGCCCGCACCGCCGGCCGGCCGCTGGCCTCCGGCGCACTCGGCATGGCCGAGGCCACGGTCTTCCTGGGGGCGCTCCTGCTGGCCGGTCTCGCCGTCCTGCTCAGCCTGCGGCCGCTATGCTGGGGCCTCGGCGTCGGTTCCCTGCTCCTGGTCGGGCTGTATCCGCTGGCCAAGCGGGTGACCTGGTGGCCGCAACTGATGATGGGCTTCACCTTCGGCTTTGGCGCCCCGATGGGGTACGCCGCGGCCGCCGGACGCATCGATCCCGCCTGGGCGATGCTCTACTTGGCAGCGATCCTGTGGGATCTCGGCTTCGACACGATCTATGGCTTCCAGGACATGGAGGATGACGCGGTGGTGGGGGTCAAGTCGACGTCCCGGCTGATGGCCGGCCGTCCCCGCCGCTTCATCGGCGCGACCTACGCCCTGGCGCTGGCGGCCCTGGCCGTGGCGGGGGCGCTGGCCGGGCTGTCCTGGCTGTTCTGGCCGGCGCTGCTGCTGCCGGCGATCCTGCTGGCGCGACAGGTGGTGCGGCTCGACATCCACGACCCGCCGCTCTGCCTGCGCCTGTTCCGGTCCAACCGGGAGGTGGGACTGGCCGTCGCCCTCGCCCTGCTGCTCGGCCAGATCAGGCCGTGACGGTGGACCGCGCGGCATCCGCCGCCTTCATCGCCCTCCACACGGTGGTGGGCACGGCCCCGCTGGTGCCGCAGATCCGCCTGCATCTCGCCAGCGAGATCACGCCGATCTGGCAGGCTTCGGAAGCGTGGCTGACGCAGGCCAACATCGAGCCGCCGTTCTGGGCGTTCGCCTGGCCGGGCGGACAGGCGATGGCGCGTCACGTGCTCGACCATCCGGAGCTGGTGGCGGGACGGCGGGTGCTGGACTTCGCCGCCGGCGGCGGCATCGCCGCGATCGCCTGCGCCATGGCGGGGGCGGCCTCGGTCGAGGCGGCGGAGATCGACGCGCTCGCCATCGCCGCGATCGCGCTCAACGCGAGGCTCAACGGGGTCGCGGTCATCCCGCTGGCCGGCGACCTGGTCGGCGTGCCCTCGCGCTGGGACCTCATCCTGTGCGGCGACGTCTGCTACGAGGCGCCGATGACGCGACACATCCTGCCCTGGCTGCGCCGCTGCGCCGCGACCACGGACGTGCACGTCGCCGATCCCGGCCGCGCCTACCTGCCCGCAAGCGGACTGGCCGAACTGGCACGCTACGACGTCGCGACCTCGCTGGAGCTGGAGGACCGCACGCTGCGCCGGACCACGCTCTACCGGCTGCTGCCGGCGTGACGCTCAACGAGCGGCGGGTCTGGAACGACGGCCGCGCGCGCCAACTGCTGCGTGCGGCGTTCGACGCCGCCGTCCTGTCGGCGGACCCTCGCCTCGTGGTCCACCCGCATCTGCCGCAACGGCCCACCGGACGCTGCATCGTGGTCGGGGCCGGCAAGCTGGCCGCCGCCATGGCCGCCGCCGTCGAGGAAGCCTGGCCGGACGTCGCTCTATCGGGCGTCGTGTTCACGTCCTACGGCAATGGCTGCCCGACCTGGCGCATCGAGGTGATCGAGACCGCGCATCCGGTCGCGGCGGCCGACGGCGCGCGTGCGGCGCACCGCATGCTGGCCCTGGTCCAGGGACTTCATCCCGACGACCTCGTGCTGACGCTGCTCTCCGGCGGCGGCTCCGCGCTGCTCGCCCTGCCCGCGGATGGTGTCACGCCCGCGGAGAAGCAGGCGGTCGCCCGGGCGCTGCTGGCCGCGGGTGCGAGCATCGGCGACATCGAGCGCACCCGCGCCCACCTCTCCGCGATCAAGGGCGGCAGGCTGGCGCAGGCGGCCCGCCCGGCGCGGGTGGTGACGCTGGCGATCGGCGACGATCCGGAGGTGCTCGCCTCCGGTCCGACCATGGCCGTCTCGAGTGCCCGCGACGACATCGCCGGCCTGATCGCGCGCTTCGGCCGCAGGCTGCCAGCCGCCGTCACTGCCACCCTGCAACGCCGTGCGGAGACAGCGCCTCCCTACGCGGCGAGGCCCGATTTGCGGCTGATCGCGAGCCCGGCGCTGGCGCTGCAGGCAGCCGCCGCCGTCGCGCAACGCGCCGGCATCGCGCCGCTGATCCTGGGCGTCGCGCTGGAGGGCGAGAGCCGCGAGGTCGGCGCCGTCATGGCGGGTATCGCACGCTCGGTGCGCCGGTATGGCCATCCGCTGCCGGAGCGGACGCTGCTGCTGTCCGGCGGCACGACGACGGTGAGGCCCGGGGCCGCGCGCGCTGGCCGGCATGGGCAGGTCGGCCGCGGCGGGCGCAACACCGAGTTCCTGCTCGGCCTGGCGTTGGCGCTGTCCGGGGAAGCCGCCATCTGGGCGCTGGCCGGCGCCACCGACGGAAGCGACGGCACCGAGGATGCGGCCGGCGCCTTCGTCGCGCCCGACACGCTCGAGCGGGCACGGGAGGCCGGGCTGGATCCGCGGGCGATGTTGTCCGGCCATGACAGCGCCAGGCTGTTCGATGTCATCGGCGACCTGATCCGCACCGGCCGCACACGGACCGACGTCCACGATTTCCGTGCGATCCTGATCGCCTGATCATCTCCCCGTCTACCTGATCATCCCGCTTTTCTAGATGAACAGGTCGCGGCGCTGCTCGATCTCGCGGCCGCAGGCGATCACGCGCGCCACCAGGAGCAGGGACAGGCCGATGATCACCGCGATGGCCTCGTCCACGCGGAACCAGGGCTGCCCTGAGAAGATCGCGAAGGCGCCCAGAAGCCGATGCGCCAGGAAGGGAACGATCGAGTAGACGAGCAGCCATCGCCCGATGCGGCTGATCTGGGCGATGCTGTCCGGTGCGAAGACGATGCCGGCGGCATACAGGCGGAACAGGCCGCGCAGGTGCGCCAGGACCATCAGGGCCGGCACGAACAGCAGGATGACGGCGGTGGCGAGAGCATCACGCTGCTCCGGCGACAGCAGGCCGAGATGCATGGCACCGGCGCTGCTGCAGGATTGCAGGCCGACGCACAGGCCGTTCGACCCCACGCCGATGAACGCGCCGTCGTAGCAGAGCACGGCGATCGTCAGCACTGCCAGTCCGAAGCAGAGCGCGGTCAGCAGGATCGAGCAGCCGGCGGCGAACAGGCTGGCGCGAGCACGGACGTCGTCATGCAGGCGAGGCAGCGGCGGCTTCCGCGGACGGCCGGGATGGCCCCCCGTGCAGCGTGCATTGAAAGACAGGATCTCAGCCATCAGGATCTCCGGGCAACGAATATTAAGATCGCAATCCAGATCGTCGGGTCATTTACCGATGATGTCGTGCTGGAAGCGTCCTTTGACATGAGGCAATTTTATATCTGAATTGTTACTTGCAAGCACCGAAGCGTCGCCGACCTCGGCGATGACGGTCAGGTCGCCGGAACCCCGCATCGTCGCGTCGAGGCGATCGATATGGCCATCGGAAATCAGAAGGTCTCCGGACCCTGTGCCGGTGATCTGAACATGGTCGGCTCGGATGTGCGCGATCGCGACGTCGCCGCTGCCCAGGGCGGATAGTTGCAGTGCCCCGTCGAGGCGGTCAATCGATACATCGCCCGTGCCGCTCTTCTCGATGTCGAGTCGGCCGGCGGCATCGATCACCACGTCCCCGCTGCCATGCTGGGTCAGGTGAACGGGTCCGTCGAACGCACCCAGCCGGATGTCGGTCGAGCCGAACTGCACCAGCGTCAACGGCATCGATACCGGCGCCTGCACCACCAGATCGGACTCACCATGTCGGCAGGTCCCGCCGAGCACCATCGACGCGCCGCCGGTCAGCACCACGCCGGTGCCGCCGGCTGGACTGCCGTCGCGCGTCGAGACGAAGACCTGGCCGGAAAGATCGTGCTGCGGCACCACGGTGATGGAGCCGGCGCATCGCAGGGCGACCAGCAGGGAAGCGCCGGTGGCGGACAGCGCCGATGCGTCGCGCCGGCCGCCGGGAAGCGGTGCCCCCCTGATGCTCCAGTTCAGCTCGCCCAAGAGCGGGATCCCATGCGGGATGCGGTGCAGGAGGGCTTCCATCTGCGTCGCGGCCAGGCTGTTGCTGTGGATGGAGCGGTTCGACAGGTCGATGTCGACGTCGCTCGTGCTGCTGCCGGCGGAATGATCGTGACGTTGGCTGCCATGGCCGGAGAACCACATGGCGGGGACCACCACGATGCCCACCAGAAGCCACAATGCGCGGCGCCGACGCCTGCGTATATCGTCGGCACGGGAGAAGTCGGTGATCGGGAACATGATCGGGTGCCCGCCTACTTGTCCACGCGCCGGACACCATCCTGTTCGTCCATCCGACGGAAGCCGCGATGCAGCTCGAAATCGCTCGAGGTCACGAAGGCCTCGATGCGCTTGAGCCTCGGTTCCAGCATCTCGAACCGGTGCGCGAGCAGGGCGAAGTTCGGCAGCGAGGCGGGCGGCGTGGCGGCATGGTTGCGTCGGCCGGTGTCACGCGTCGCGCCGCTCGACCCAACGCCGTGCCGGATGGGACGCCTGCGCATCAGCATCGAGAGCGCCAGGTAGGCAAGCCCGGTCGGCAGCACGAGGAAGATCAGGCCCACGGCCCGGATCACCGGCAGCGGCAGATCGAGATCCTCGGCGAGGCCGGCGCACACGCCGCTCAGTATCGCGCCGCGATCACGCCGCCAGACCCTGCCATGCATTCCGGTGCGGTTGTTGGCATCATCCATCGAGGGCACCCTCTCAGAGCGGCATGCGGCTGCGCCAGCCGGCCAGCTCGGAATCCAGGATACGCTCCAGATTGTCGATGCGCTGTTCCATGCGTCGCGCCACCTCGCCCATGTCGGCCAGGGCGCGCTCCTCCTCCTGGCTCATCCCTTGCAGGCTCATCTCGCGCAGCCTGCGGTCGTGCTTCATCCTCAGGACGAAGAAGACCAGCGCGAAAGCCCCGAGGATGAAGACCAGGGGAATCAGGTCGTTGATGAAAGGCGCGAGGAGAACAACATTATCGGTCATGATCTCGGCTCTCTCGGTGAGCTCAGGTGGATGAGGGCTCGGAGCCTTTGCCGCGTCGCATCCGCGCGCGCAACGCCTCCAGTTCGCCCTCGACCGCCTCGTCGGCTTCCAGTCCGGCCAGCTCATCTTGCAATGACGTGCGACCGAGATCAAAGGACTCCGCCCGGCCCTCCAGCACGTCGAGGTTGCGCTCGACCTGCTCGAACCGGGTGAAGGCGTCGTTGATGCGGTCGTCGTAGAGCGCCTCGCGCAGCTTCACCCGGGAGGTGGCGATGCCGTGGCGCGAGACCACGGACTGCTCTCGCGACTTGGCATCGGCCAGCTTGGCCTGCAGCTTGCCGATGTCCTCGTTCTGCTGGGCGAGGCCGGCCGCGATCTGCGCGTGTTGCGTCCGCAGATCCTCGCGTACGCGGATGACATGCGCGCGCGCCTGCAGGGCACCGCGTGCCAAGTCCTCGCGGTCACGCGACAGCGCCAGCTCGGCCTTGCGCTGCCACTCGGCTTCCTCGCGGCCCAGCATGTCGAGGCGACGCTCGATCTCGCGACGCTCGGCGATGGTCTGCACCGCGGCGGAGCGGACCTCCACCAGCGTATCTTCCATCTCCTGGATGATCAGCCGGATGATCTTCCGCGGGTCCTCGGCACGCGCCACGATCGTGTTGATGTTCGCATTCACGATGTCTGTCAGGCGGGAAAAGATGCTCATGCTGGTTGTCCTGCATCGCGATGGGGTTGCTGCTTTCCGAGCAGTTTGCGTGCCAACTTGGGCTTCAGGACCAACTCATTGATCGCGTTGTATTAAATGCAATCTCTTGCCCGGCGACGCCCGAATCGCGACAATTTCATCCATCCGTCCATGGCAAAGGGGACCAAGACTTGGCGCGTTCGGCCATGCTGTCAGAGGAGTCCGCGACGCCGCTCGGCGAGGCGCGGGTATTCCGGGAGATGCTGTCACACGTCTCGCAGGCGGCGCCGCTCAACCGCCCCGTGCTGGTCGTCGGCGAGCGCGGTACCGGCAAGGAGCTGGTGGCGAGCCGGCTGGCCTTCCTCTCGCCGCGCTGGGACCGGCCGTTCATCAAGCTCAACTGCGCGGTGCTCGGCGAAACGCTGCTGGACAGCGAGTTGTTCGGCCATGAGGCCGGCTCCTTCACCGGAGCCACCCGCCGGCGCCCGGGCCGCTTCGAACTTGCCGATGGCGGCACGCTGTTCCTCGACGAGATCGCCACCGCCTCGCTCGCCGTGCAGGAGAAGCTGCTGCGCGTGATCGAGTACGGCAGCTTCGAGCGGGTCGGCGGCAGCGAGACGCAGCGGGTGGACGTGCGCGTGATCGCCGCGACCCACGCCGACCTGCCGGCGCTGGCGCGGGAGGGGAAATTCCGCGCCGACCTGCTGGACCGGCTCGCTTTCGACGTGATCGGGGTGCCGCCGCTACGCGAGCGGGCGGACGACATCGCGTTGCTGTCCGGTCACTTCGCCATCCGGATGACGCGCGAACTGGGGCGCGACGTGTTCGCCGGCTTCGCATCGCCGGCGATGGAGATCCTGCGCGGCCATGCCTGGCCTGGCAACGTGCGGGAGTTGCGAAACGTGGTGGAACGTAGCGTCTACCGCGTCGATGATCCGGCAAAACCGTTGGTGCGCATCATACTCGACCCTTTTCCGGCAGTCGCGGTTCCAGAAGCCGCGAAGCTAGCGGAGGGGTATCTGCCGCCTGCCCAGAGCTCGGTGGCACCGCCGGAGACGGGCGATTTCCTGACCCGGACGCGCGGCTTCGAGTCAGCGCTGCTGCGCCAGGCCCTGCAGTCGAGCCAATTCAACCAGCGCGCCGCTTCCCGCGCGTTGGGACTGACCTATTACCAGTTCCGCCACCACCTCAAGTCGCACGGCTTGCTCGGCCGTGCGGACTCGGAGAAGGTGGCGGAAACCGACGCCGTGGCGTCGTGATCTACTGGATGGTGCCGTTCACCCGGTTCGGGAAGAAGCCGAAGTTCGACGCCGCGCCGCCGCCGTAGGCGATGTTCAGCACCTGGGCCGGCGTGCGGCGGAATGCCAGGCCGTTGATGTCGTTCGGGATGAAGTTATAGGCCTGCCCCGGGATCGATGTGCCGACATCGTCCTGCTCGCCAGACAGCTTGGACCTCAGGGTCGAGATCGCATCGGTGGCCAAGCCGGCCCCGAGGTCGGACAGCAGTGCGCGGATCATGCCGGCCTGATAGCCTTCGGTGCCGAGCAGGCCCGCCGCCGCGGTGACGTTGTTCGGATTGGTCAGCAGCGCCGCTGCCCCGGTGAGGGCGGTCACGCAGACATCCTCGATGACATAGGCGCCGAGCAGGAACGAGACCGGGTCCGCGAACGGGTTGAAGGTCTGGCCCGCCTTGATCAGCCCGGCGGCGATGGCGAGCGTCGTCCAGCTCGTCGTCAGGTTGATCGTGGGCTCCGCGATGGCGGCGCTACCCAGGGTCGCACGGATGAACTCGACATGCCCGATCTCGTCGACGGCCAGCCGCTGTGCATAGGCCTCTATTGGCGAGCCGTTGAACGGGACCATGCTGCCGCCGATGACGGTGCCTTGGGTGCCGGTGCCGGTCAGCAGCGACGCGTTGAGGCTGGACAGGCCGCTGCCGCTGATCGCACGGAGGTAGTATTCGGCGCCCAGATACTCGAAGTTCAGCGCGAAGTTGAAGATGTCGGCGTCGGTCGGAGCGGCTTCGGCCGGTGTGCTGCTCAACGCCAGGCCGGCGCCGGCAAGGGCCGCGGTGCCGAAGGCGCCGGCGCCGAGGCGTTGGACCCACTGCCTGCGGCTGGTGCTGGACGATTGATCGGGGGACTCTGACAGCGTGCTGGTGACGGTATCAACCTCGGACATGGATCAGCTCTCACTCGTTGAGTTGGCGGTGATATCGGATGAACCTTGATCACATGATCCCGGTTGCCACGGGGATGCTAGGCGCTTGATCAACTTTCCGCATTCGGACTGCGATTACAGTTATGTGATCGAAGCGATCGGCGACGAGCGCCCGGTGCGGCCGGCGATGCATCGGCTGCCGCCGTCAACCGTTCGCCATGCCCTGGGTGTTGACGTACAGCGAATACAGCGACCGGCTGGCGGCCATGAACAGGCGGTTGCGGCTGACGCCGCCGAAGCACAGGTTGGCGCAGCGTTCGGGCAGGTGGATGTGCCCGATCGGCTCGCCGTTCGACGAGAACACCCGGACCCCGTCCAGGCCCTCGCCGGTACCCCAGCCGGACCAGAGATTGCCGTCGACGTCGCAGCGGAAGCCGTCCGGCGTGCCATCCTCGGAGGCCTCGACCAGCACGCGGCAGGCGCCGAGGCGGGACCCGTCCGCGGCCACGTCGAACGCCAGGATGCGCCGCGGCCGCGCCCGGCTCTCCACCACGTAGAGGGTACGCTCGTCGGGTGAGAAGGCGAGCCCGTTCGGCCCGGCGATCGCGTCGCTGAGCAGCGACAGCGTTCCGGCCTGCCCGTCGATCCGGTAGAGCCCGTGCGGCAGCTCGGCCGTCGCCACGAAGCCCTCGTAGTTGCCGCTGATGCCGAAGGGCGGATCGCTGAACCAGATCGAGCCGTCCGAGCGCACGATGATGTCGTTCGGCGAATTCAGCCGCTTGCCGTCGTAGCGGTCCGCCAGGACTGTGATCTGTCCGTCTGGTTCCGTGCGGGTGACCCGGCGTGCGCCGTGCTCGCAGGTCACCAGCCGCCCCTGGCGGTCGCGCGTGTTGCCGTTCGCGTGGTTCGACGGCTTGCGGAAGTTGGAGACCACGCCGGTCTCCTCGTCCCAGCGCAGGATGCGGTTGTTGGGAATGTCGCTCCAGAGCAGGCAGCGATGGTCGCCGAACCAGGCCGGTCCCTCGCTCCACCGCATCCCGGCCGCGAGCCGCTCGACGCCCGCGTTGAAGATGCGGTAGCGCACGAAATCCGGGTGCAGGACCTGCACGGCGGGATCGGGGTAGCGTGTCGAGAGCGGGCCGAGCGCATCCGTCATGGTTCGATCCTTCATGGCCGCTGGATGCGGGAGCGCCGCCGGACGCCCGCACGGCTCCAGCTAGCCGGGCAGGGGTGGGACAGGCCGGCTCGCCGTGAGGGGCTGCGGTTCAGGCTGCGGGTGCTGCGGTCCGGCGCCGGCGCGTCCGCGGAACGGCCAGTCGATGACCTGGCCGCAGAACAGCGCCCACCAGACCAGCACCGGCTGGAAGGCCAGTCGCGGTCCGTGATAGCCCCAGCCGAGACGGGATCCGCCGAGCGCGATGCCGTCCATCGCGTGCTTGATGTTGGCCGGATAGACGCACACGGCATAGAGCGCCAGCATGATGCCGGCCAGACGGCGCAGGCGGATCGTCACCAGCGCCACCGCGCCGAGGAGCTCGCAGCAGCCGGTGGCGAGAACCGTCTCGCGCGGTGCCGGCACCCAGTCCGGCACGATCAGGACGAAGGTGTCCGGGCTATACAGATGGAAGATGCCGGCCACCAGGTAGATGGCGGCCAGCGTCCAGCGCAGGGCGGTCCGCAAGCGTTCCGCGCCTGCGGACAACGGCCTTGCGGACACGGGAGCTTCTAGGCCTCATGCACCCATTCGCCGCCGCGCATCAGCGCCTCGCGGGCGCCGGAACCGGTGACGCCGTCCACGTCGATCTCGCCGGAACCGATCATCCAGTCGATATGGATCAGGCTGGCGTTGGCGCCACGCGCGGCGAGGCCGGCCTGGTCCAGGCCAGACGCATCGCGCATGCAGGTGGAATAGGCCTGGCCCAGGGCGATGTGGCTGGCGGCGTTCTCGTCGAACAGCGTGTTCTGGAACAGCAGGCCGCTGCGCGAGATCGGCGATGAATGCGGTACCAGCGCCACCTCGCCCAGCCGTCGCGACCCCTCGTCGGTGCCGAGCACGCGGTCCAGCACGGTGCCGCCCTGGCTGGCGCTGGCTTCGACGATCCGGCCGGCCTCGAAGCGTACCGCGATGCCGTCGATCAGCGTGCCCTGGTAGGAGAGCGGCTTGGTGCTGCGAACATGGCCCTCGACACGGTCCTTGTGCGGCGTGCTGAACACCTCCTCGGTCGGCATGTTGGGCATGCAGGTGATGCCGTTGGCGGCGATGCCGGAACCGCCCAGCCACCGATGCCCATCGGCGAGCCCGACGAGGAGGTCGGTGCCTGGCCCGGTGAAGTGCAGGGAGGCGTAGTCGTGCGCGTTCAGGGCAGCGGCGCGGGCATGCAGGCGCTCGTCGTGCGCGCGCCATTCCGCCACGGGATCCGCACCGTCGAGGCGGGAGGCGGCGAAGATCGCGGCCCACAGCTTGTCGATCGCCACCTGCTCCGGCTCGCCGGGGAAAATCGTGCGCGCCCAGGCGGGCGTGGCGCAGGCGATGATGTTCCAGTTTATGGTGAATTTGGTGATCAGCCCGAGCGAAGCCTGGTTGGCCTGGGCGTTAGCGCGATTGGCCCTCGCGATCCGCTCGGGATCCTCGCCCGACAGCAGCGCCGGGTCCTCGCCGGTGATCGCGAGGCGGGCGGCGTTGTTCCGGAAGGCGTTGGCGATGCCGTCGGCGAGCCAGGTGGCCGCGGTGTCGAACGCGGCGTCGGGCGCGAAGCGGAACCGGGCGCGCTTGGCGATCTCGTCGGTGAAGAACGTGGTCACCAGCGAAGCCCCGGCCCTGTAGGCGTGCTCGGTGACGCGGCGGACCAGGGCTGCGGCGTCCAGCGGGGCGGTGATGACCAGCTCCTGGCCTTCCGCGAGGTTGAGGCCGACCCGTACGGACACCTCCCCCAGGCGGTCGAGCATCGCGTCGCGATCGGAAGCGGGCGGAAGGTTCTGGCCGTCCATGTGTATTCTCCTCCTTGAGCAGTCCGGGCTGACGCCCGGATGTGCCGGCCTCCTCGGTGCTGGCCGGCACCCCTGTGGCGATGCCACGCATCGATCTTTTGTGGCCTGTCGACCGTGCGCCTGCAACCGGGATAAGGCAGGATCTCGCCGCTGCCGTGATACGGCCGGAGGGCGCGCGTTTCCGTGGCAACGACTATTGCAACCATCGTGGTCCTGCTGCGTCGTTATCCGCGACGAATGAACGATCGGGATCAGTATCCCGGTTCGCGTTCGACCTGTACCTACTTAATCAGTCGCAGCAGCGAACACGGGAGTGCAATACCATGTCGATCATCGCCTGGGTCATCCTCGGCCTCATCGCCGGTTTCATCGGAAGCAAGCTCGTCAACAAGTCTGGTGAGGGCCTTATCCTCGACCTCGTGCTCGGCATCGTCGGTGCCGTCGTCGGCGGGTTCATCTTCAACACGTTCGGCGCCGCCGGCGTGACCGGGCTCAACATCTACAGCCTGATCGTCGCGGTCATCGGCGCGGTCGTCGTGTTGTTCATCTACCACGCCGTGGTCGGCCGTCGCGCCACCTGACGCTCCGGGGGGCGATCCCCGGTGACGCGCTCCGCATACGAAGCTCCCGATCAGGGGTCGGTGCTCACGCACCGGCCCCTGATTGCTTGACGGGCTTCTACTGCATGGCAGCGCCGCCCATCCCTCAGGAAGAGTGATTTCGAGACAACGCGTTACGGTCGAGCTATCTGCCGGGTGGTCGCGCGCTCAGCCGGCCCGACAGGTTCACGCGCTCAGGTTCAGGGTGCGGGCGTGGTCGTGGCGGTACCACCCAGGCCGCCGTTAAACAGCAGGAACAGCACGATGATGATCAGGAGCAGCGGCAGCAGACCCAGACCGTTGAAGCCGGTGCCGCGCGAGCCGCCGTACCAGCCGGAGCGAAAGCCATAGCCGCCGCTGCCGAGGGCGAGGATGATCAGGACGATGACAAGGATGGTGAGCATCGGGACACTCCAGCGGGACTGATGAGGCTGCAACGCCTGGGTGCCCAGGTCGTTCGACCGCGTAACTTTACCGGCCGGCTGGCATGGTCCCCGACCACAGCCTTGGCGTCCAGTGAAGTCGATCCCGCGTGCCGACGAGGCGTGGCGCAGGCGGCGCCAGCCCGGAGGAGTGGTGCCGGGTGAGGGACTCGAACCCCCGACCTTCGGTTTACAAAACCGCTGCACTACCACTGTGCTAACCCGGCGACCTCGAGCGGATCTATGCCTGATCCCGACGTTCTAGCCAACCGGGCAGGTCGATGCCGCCCTGTTCATCCGGGGTCGTCGAGGCTGACACGCCGGCGTGGCTCTGCTTCTTCCCCGTCCTCGCGGCCTTCGCCGCCCTGGACCGGCTGGCTGCTGGCGACGGTGATGTTCGGCATGGGCGCCACGCTGGAACCGGCCGACTTTCGCCGGGTCCTGCAGCGACCGGCACCGGTGCTCGCCGGACTGGCGGTGCATTACGGCATCATGCCGCTCGCTACCCGGGCGATCGCGCGCGCCTTGTCGATGCCGCCGGACCTGGCGGCGGGCATGATACTGACCGGCAGCGTCGCCAGCGGCACCGCCTCGACGGTGATGGTGTACGTGGCACGTGCCGACGTGGCGCTCCCGGTGACCATCGGGGCGCTGTCCACGTTGGCCGGCATTGTGATGACGCCGCTGCTGGCGTGGCTCTACGTCGCCAAGGCCCCTCGGTCCTGCTCGGCGTCGTGCTGCATAACGCACTGGACCTGCTCGGCGGATACTGGGGCGGCAGGATGCTCGGGTTCGAGCCGGCAACCTGCCGGACGCTTGCCTTCGAGGTCGGGATGCAGAACTCGGGGTTAGCGGCGACCCTCGCGCGGAGCTATATTTCGCCGGTGGCAGCACTGCCGAGCGCGGTGTCCTCGGTGTGGCACAACCTGTCCGGCTCGCTGCTCGCCGGCATCTGGAACCGGCGCACCCGCGACCTCAGCCATTGTATCAGGCGAAGCTGTTCGGCGGGATCGGCAAGCACCGCCGACGCGGAGCGCGACGAGCGCGGCTTCCCGGTGAAGGCAGCCACACCTCCAGCCTGTCGAACGATGCAGCCTGTCGGCCTATGCAGCCTGGGCCGATGGCGTCGAGGCGGCGATCGGGTCCACCCGCACTGCACCCGCCTCGGCGCCGCTGACCGCTGCTGACGTGGCGCACGCTGCGGAGTAGACTGCTGGCATGGATAATGCTGGCCTTCTGCTGATCAACCTTGGAACGCCGGAGGGGACGGATTATCGTTCCGTCCGGCGTTATCTTTCGGAGTTCCTCTCGGATCGCCGCGTCATCGAGGCCAATCCGCTGATCTGGCGGCCGATCCTGGAAGGCATCATCCTGTCCCTGCGGCCGCAGAAGAGCGGCGCCGCCTACCGGCGGATCTGGAACCAGGAGTTCGACGAGTCTCCGCTGCGCACCTTCACCCGCGCGCAGGCGGAGAAGCTCGCACCGCGTTTCGCCGCCGACGGGGTGCGGGTGGCCTGGGGGATGCGCTACGGCACGCCTTCGGTGGCGACGGCGATCGAGAGCCTGATGGACCAGGGTTGCGGTAGGATCGTCATCCTGCCGCTCTACCCGCAGTACAGTGCCGCCACCACGGCGACCGCGAATGACCAGGCCTTCCGGGTGCTGATGCGCAAACGCTGGCAGCCGGCGATACGGACGGTGCCTTCGTTTCCCGACCATCCACTCTATATAGAGGCGGTCGCGGCATCGGTGCGGCGCACGCTCGGCAAGCTGGACTGGAAGCCGGACATGCTGGTGGGGTCGTTCCATGGCCTGCCGCGCAAGTATGTCGAGGCAGGCGACCCCTATCCGCAGGAGTGCGAGCGGACCATGCAGGCGTTGCGCACGTCGTTGCGCCTGGATGCGGCTCTCAGTCCGCTGACCTACCAGTCCCGGTTCGGCCCGGCGAAATGGCTGGAGCCGTACACCGCGCCGACGGTGGTGAAGCTGGCGGAGGAGGGAATACGGCGGGTCGCGCTGGTGATGCCGGCCTTCCTGGCGGACTGCATCGAGACGCTGGACGAGATTGGCAACGAGCTCCGGGAGGAGTTCATGCACGCCGGCGGGGAGAAGTTCTGCACGATCCCCTGCGTCAACGACGACGATGCGGCGATCGATATGCTGGAGGCGCTGGGGCGCGCCGAACTCGCCAGCTGGATCTCTCCGACGCCCGCCTGAGCCGGCCTACTCCTCTTTTTTTGTCAGGTTCTTCATGCTTCAGATCGACAGCCTCACCTTCAACGCCTGGGGCCGCCGCTTCTTCGACCGCGCCAGCGTGACCCTGCCGGTCGGGGTGAAGGTCGGCCTGGTCGGGCGCAACGGGGTCGGCAAGTCGACCCTGTTCAAGCTGATCACCGGCGAGCTGCATGCGGACTCCGGCGAGATCGGCCTGCCCAAGGCGGCGCGCATGGCGGTGGTGGCGCAGGAGCATCCGGCGACGGCGGTCTGCCTGCTCGATACCATCCTGGCCGCCGACGCCGAGCGCCACGCGCTGTTCGGCGAACTGGAGGCGGCGGCGCCGGAGCGCATGGCCGACATCTGGTCGCGGCTGATCGAGATCGACGCCGACACCGCGCCGGCACGCGCGGCCGAGATCCTGCACGGCCTGGGCTTCTCCACCGAGGACCTGGCGCGGCCGATGGCGGAGTTCTCCGGCGGCTGGCGCATGCGCGTGGCCCTTGCGGCGGCGCTGTTCGCGCAGCCCGACCTGCTGCTGCTGGACGAGCCGACCAACTACCTCGACCTGGAAGGCGCGCTCTGGCTGGAGGCGCGGCTGGCGCGCTACCCGAACTCGGCGCTGATCATCAGCCACGACCGCGAGCTGCTGAACAACTCGGTCACCGCCATATTGCATGTCAGCGAGGGCAAGCTGGAGCTGTATGCCGGCGGCTACGACGACTTCGAGCGCCGCCGCGGCGAGAAGCTGCGGCTGCTGTCGGCGACGCGGGTGAAGCAGGAAGCCGAGCGGGTGCACCTGCAGTCCTTCGTCGACCGCTTCCGGGCCAAGGCGTCGAAGGCGGCGCAGGCGCAGTCGCGCATGAAGCGGCTGGAGAAGATGGAACCGATCGCGGCCACCATCGAGGAGCGGGTGTCGCCGTTCCTGCTGCCGTCGCCGAAGCGTCCGCTGGCGCCGCCGCTGATGCGCCTGGAGAACGTGGAGGTCGGCTACGGCCACGCGCCGCCGGTGCTGCAGGGCCTCGACCTCCGGCTCGACGTCGATGACCGCATCGGCCTGCTCGGCGTGAACGGCGCCGGCAAGTCCACCTTCGCGAAGATGGCGGCGGGCATGCTGCCGATCCGGTCGGGGCGGATGCAGCGCGAGGGGCGGATCGCGGTCGGCTGGTTCCACCAGCACCAGATCGAGGCGCTGGACCCCGCCGAGACCGCGCTGGACATCATGCGGCGTGAGCGGCCGCAGGACAGCGAGCAGTCGCACCGCTCGCGGCTGGCGACCTGGGGCATCGGCTTCGACAAGCAGAGCACCACCGCGCAGGCGCTCTCCGGCGGCGAGCGGGCGCGCCTGCTGCTCAACCTGGTGGCGATGCCGGCGCCGCACCTGCTGATCCTCGACGAGCCGACCAACCATCTCGACATCGACAGCCGGCGCGCCCTGCTGGACGCGCTGAACGACTATGAGGGGGCGGTGATCCTGATCACGCATGACCGGTCGCTGATGGAGCTGGTGGCGGACCGGCTCTGGCTCGCCGCCGATGGCACCGTGCAGCCGTTCGACGGCGACATGGACGACTATGCGCGTTTCGTGCTCGACCGCGCGAAGTCGGGTGCCCAGCCCGGCCAAGCACGGCCGGCGCAGGCCCGCGAGAAACGCGGCAAGAAGCGGGCGCGAGGGTGATCCGACCCGGATCATGGCGATTTCTTGAATTTCGCGCGTGATCCAGGCGCGCCGTGCAAGGCTCGCGTTGCGTGCGTGCGTGGTTTGGGTAGAGTTTCAGTCTTGCGGAAGCCCTCCTGCCGGACGGGCGATCTGCCGAGAAGGGCTCATTCAAGGCCCGTCTGGCTGCCATAGCGTAAGACCGCAGCCGCCTTCCCTGCCTGGATGACGAGATAGAGGACAGCTCCCATGAGCACGCCGACCACGACCAGCCCGCTTGCAGACTTCACCCCAGGCAGCCTGGACGGGCGGGAAGACCCAGTCCCCCTCATGAACGCGCGCTATCGGCATCACCTGGCGCTGGATTACGTCATCGATCCGGGCGATGCGACGGCGCGAGCGAAGTTCGAAGCGATCTCGCGTGTGGTTCGCGATACCTTGGCCGACCGCTGGGTGCGGACAGAGGACACCTACGCCAGGCAGGACCCGAAGCGGATCTACTACCTCTCGATGGAGTTCCTGATCGGGCGGTCGTTGGCCAACAACGTGTTGAACCTGCTGCTGGATCCACTGCTGGCGCAGGTGGCTGCCGAGAACGATCTCGATTGGCTCGGCTTGCTGGAGAACGAGCCCGACGCCGGATTGGGCAATGGCGGGCTGGGACGTCTGGCGGCGTGCTTCCTGGACTCGATGGCGACGATGCAACTGCCGGGGATGGGCTACGGGCTACGCTACGAGTACGGGATTTTCAAGCAGCTGGTCGAGAATGGCTGGCAGCGCGAGAAGCCGGACAGCTGGCTGCGCGACACCGATCCGTGGGAGGTGATGCGCCCGCTCGAGCAGGTGGAGGTGACGCTCAACTGTTCGTTCGAGACATACGGCCGCACCCTGCGCGCCATACCTGGCCGGGAGTCGCGCCTGATCGGGATGCCGTACGACCGGCCCATCGTCGGCTTCGGCGGCAAGACGGTGAACACGTTGCGGCTATGGGCGGCACATGCGCCGGAATCGTTCGATTTCCAGGAGTTCAGCAGCGGCGATTTTGTCGGCGCGGTCGCAGAGGCGCTGGCGGCGGAGTCCCTGACCCGCGTGCTCTATCCCGACGACTCCACGACGTTCGGGCAGGCGCTCCGGTTCGCGCAGGAATACTTCCTGGTGGCCTGCTCGCTCGCCGACCTGGTGCGCCGGTTCCGTGCCGGCGGCGGCGCGTGGAACGTGTTGTCGAGCAAGGCCGCGATCCAGATGAACGACACGCATCCGAGCATGGCGGTGCCCGAGCTGATGCGCATCCTGCTCGACGAGGGCAAGCTGGACTGGGACGAGGCGTGGCGCGTGACCTGCGACACCCTGGCCTACACCAACCATACCCTGCTGCCCGAAGCACTGGAGAAGTGGCCGCTGCAGTGGTTCACGGTGATGCTGCCGCGTCAGGCGGATATCATCCTGCAGATCAATCAGCACCTGATGGACAGCGTTCGCGCGCGCTTCCCCGGCAACAACGAGCGCCTGGCCCGGGTCTCGCTGATCGAGGAAGGTTCCAAGCCCAAGATCCGCATGGCCAACTTGGCCATCGTCGGCTCGCACAGCACCAACGGCGTGGCGGCACTCCATTCACAGCTCCTGCGCACGACGACGGTCAAGGACCTGGCCGAGATCTATCCGGAGCGGTTCAACAACAAGACCAACGGCGTCACGCCGCGCCGCTGGCTGCTGCTCGCGAACTCGCCGCTCGCTGCCACCATCACCGCCGCGATCGGCGATGGCTGGATCACCGACCTGAGCCAGCTCTCGCGGCTGCGTCCGCTGGCCGAGGACAGTGCCCTGCGCGACGACTTCAACCACGCCAAGCGGGCCGCGAAGCTGCGCTTCAGCCGGTGGCTGAAGGCGAGCGCCGGCGTGGATATCGATCCGTCCAGCATCTTCGACTGCCAGGTGAAGCGGATCCACGAATACAAGCGGCAGTTCCTCAACGCGCTGCGGATCGTCGTGCTGTATAACCGGCTGCGCGAGAACCCGGACGCCGAGATCGCGCCGCGGACATTCTTCTTCTCCGGCAAGGCGGCGCCCTCGTACGCGCTGGCCAAGGTCATCATCAAGTTCATCTGCAACCTGGCCGGCACGATCGACGGCGATCCGCTGGTGCGGGGACGGCTGAAGGTGGTGTTCCTACCGGACTATTCCGTCACGCTGGCGGAACGCCTGATCCCGGCCGCCGATGTCTCGAACCAGATCTCGACCGCGGGTTTCGAGGCGAGCGGCACCAGCAACATGAAGTTCATGATGAACGGCGCGCTGACCATCGGCACCCGCGACGGCGCCACCATCGAGATGGCCGAGGAGGCCGGGGAGGAGAACTTCTTCCTGTTCGGCCTCACCGCGGCGCAGGTTGCCGAGAATCGCGGCTGGTACAACCCGCGCTGGCACTATGAGAACGATCCGGAAACGCGTGCGGCGCTCGACATGATGTTCTCGGGAGGCCTCAGCAAGTACGAGCCGGCGATCTTCGACCCGTTGCGCGACATGCTGCTGAACAACGGCGACCGCTACATGCACCTCGCGGACCTGACGTCCTATCTGGCCGCGGACCGTGCCATGCTCTCGCTCTACGGCGACCAGTCCGAATGGTCGCGCATGACCGTCCTCAATGTCGCCGCGAGCGGCAAATTTTCCAGCGACCGGGCGATCGCACAGTATGCCACCGAGATCTGGGGCGCGAAGCCCTGCCCAGTCGAGTAGCCCGTCAGGCTGGCGCGCGGATCATGCGCAACACGCGTCCGCGCCGGGGGCCTGTTGCCGCAGCCATATCGTATCCGCCACCGGGCGCGACAACGAAAGCGCGGACCAGCCGTTGCGGACGGCGGGACCGCATGCCAGCACCGCTCCCTGGTCATCGACGTACACGTCGACGACATCGGAGATGGACCAGTCCAGGCGGAGCTGGACCTGGTGCCGGCCGCTCGCCACCTCGACCGACCGGGTGGAGTTGTTCATTACGGTACCGTGCTCTTCACCATCGATGAAAATCCTGTAGCCGCGGAGCCAGTCCGGAAAGCCGGCACTGCGCTGTATCGAGAGGACCGACATCGCACATTCCTCGTAGAAGACCTCGTAGTGGGTCGGAGACGCAATATAACGCGCCCGGCCTCGGATCGAATGCCCACGGCGCGATGCATGATTATCATTCCCGGGCCCCGGCCATGCGAAAACACCACGTGCCGTCAGGGCGCCGAGACCAGTGTACGGGCCTCGCGATCCACGCCGCGGCAGCGATCGTTTCGACCCCGGGGAAACGCCGATGATGCAATCCGACCCTGTCGTCATTGCGGCGGCGGTCCGAACTCCGTTTGGCCGGTTCGCGGGCCGTCTGTCCGCCGTCACTGCCCCGGCACTCGGGGCGAGCGTGATCCGCACGGCTATCGAGCGCGCCGGCGTGCCGCCGGACGCGCTCGACGAGGTGCTGATGGGCTGCGTGCTGCCGGCGGGGCAGGGACAGGCGCCGGCCAGGCAGCCCGCGCGTCTGGCCGGGCTGCCGGACGCCGTCGGGGTGACGACGGTGAACAAGGTCTGCGGCTCCGGGATGAAGGCCGCGATGCTGGCGCACGACCTCATCCTCGCCGGTTCGGGCCGCATCGTCTTCGCGGGCGGCATGGAGAGCATGTCCAACGCGCCCTACCTGCTCGCCAAGGCGAGGACCGGCTATCGCGTCGGACATGACCGGCTGATCGACCACATGCTGCTCGACGGGCTGGAGGACGCCTACGAGAACGGCCGCTCGATGGGGGATTTCGGGGAAGCCACGGCGGCGGCCTACCGGTTCACCCGCCAGGACCAGGACGCCTACGCGATCCGGACCCTCACCCGCGCGCGCGGCGATCGGCGGTGGCCTGTTCGCCGACGAGATCGTGCCGGTCGAGCTGCCGGGAAGCGCCGGGCAGGTGGTGGGTGACGACGAACACGCGATGAAGGTCTCGCCGGAGAAGATCCCGCCCTGCGCCCGGCTTTCCGGCCGGACGGGACGATCACCGCCGCCGCCGCGTCGGCGAATGCGGATGGCGCCGCCGCCCTGGTGCTGATGCGCGAAAGCGTCGCGATGCGCCAGGGGTCGCCGGTGCTCGCGCGCATCGTCGGCCATGCCACCCACTCGCAGGAGCCGGCCTGGTTCACGACCGCGCCGGTCCACGCGATACGCAAGCTGCTGGCGCGCATCGGCTGGACCATCGGGAGCACTGACCTGTTCGAGATCAACGAGGCGTTCGCGGTGGTGGCGATGGCGGCGGCGCGTGACCTGGAGATCCCCGACGAGAAGCTGAACATCCACGGCGGCGCCTGCGCCCTGGGCCACCCGATTGGAGCGACCGGGGCACGGATCGTCGTGACCCTTCTGCACGCACTGCAACGGACGCGATCGCGCCGTGGCATCGCTGCCTTGTGCATCGGCGGCGGCGAGGCCACGGCGATCGCCATAGAGCGCGGCTGACGCCGACCTAGACCGCGATAGTCCTGAGACCGGTCGGCAAGAAGCCACCGGTGGCTACCGCCAGTGGTTCGGCGTAAGCCATTCGCGAGGGTCAACATCATGCAGACGGGCCTCACGATCGCGATCCGCCCCGCTCGTTCCGGGGACGCGCCCGGCATCGGCGCCGTCCACGTCGCGGCCTGGCGCAGCGCCTACCCCGGCATCCTGTCGGACGTCACCCTCACCGGTATGTCGGCGGCCCAGCAGGGCGCCTACTACCGGACCATGATCCAGCGCCATGGCGGCGTATTCGTGGCGGTGGCGGGCGCCAGCGAGCAGGTCGTCGGCTTTGCCAGTGTCGGCCGGCCGCGGGGATCGAGCCTGGGCGACGGTGAGATCCACACGCTCTACGTGCTCGACGACTGGCGTGAGCTGGGGCTAGGGCGCCGGCTGCTGCGAGCGGGTGCGTCGCATCTCGCGGCGGAAGGATGCCGTTCGGCGTTCCTGTGGGTGCTGTCGGACAACCCGAGCCGCTGGTTCTACCAGCGCCTGGGCGGTCGTGCCGCCATGGTGGGCAACACCCAGGTCGGCGGCAGGACAGTCCCGCAGACCGCCTATCTCTGGAACCCGATCGAGATCCTGATCGCGGCCACCCATTCCGAGTAGGCCGCTCCTACGAGGCGTGCGGCGCCGGGGAAGGCAGGCCCTCATGGTTCTCGTGCGCGACCAGGATGCCGCTGAAACCGTCGCGGCTGTCCCGCGCGAACAGTCCGGCCGGCTGCGGGACGATGGCAGGCACGGCGTCGGTGACTTCGACGAGATCCGGCCGGGCCAGCAGGCCTTCGAGCAGCGCCGCGATTGCCTGGTCGGTATCGTCGCCGAAGTAGAAGCGGTGACTGGGCCAGCTCGTATCCGCGCCTCGCTGCAGCCTGCCCGCCTGTCCGAGCCGGTCGGTCAGAGCATGGAACATCGCCAGCGCCACATCATGCGCCGGTTGCGGCAGCCCTGCCTCCCCGGCCTTCGCCTCGATCTCCACGGGTGACGACGCGATCAGCAGCCTGTCCATGTCCAGTAGTACCTTGCGAAGCGCTTATGGCGAAGCGGTTATGGCGAAGCGGTTATGCAGCAACAGCGAAGCGCGCGTATCTGGGTTCCGGACCGGATCTCCCGAAAGCGTGCTCGTGCACGGCGCCGGGAACCGGTCGCGGCAATGGCGCCACCGTAGCGGGTTGGAGTAGTGACGCACATGCGGACAGAATGGCTAAACTCGATGGTCCGGTCGCCGCTCCGTCTCGCGGCCGCGGCCTGCCTGTTGTCGGTAGTGGCGGGCTGTGCCGGTCGGAGCGGACCAGTGTTCGGCGACTGGCGGGGCAGGCAACCGACCGGGGAAGGGATCAATCCCTCGTTCGTCGACATCATCCTCTACGGCAGGCCGGGCGACACCCAGGGCCAGTACGACTTCAAGGCAACGATCACCGACCCTATCCTGGTCAGTGGCGGCAACCACACGCTGGAGTGGGGCGATCGGTGGACGCTCACCGGCGGGCCGGCCCCGGGAGCGCCGCCGGTGCTGCATCTTCACGACCTGCCGAACAGCCAGATCTCCACCTATGCCCTGATGTCGAATGGCATCCTGATCCCGACGACCTCCGCGCGCGTGCCGGACACGTCGCCGGGGAGCCTTCGCTACGGACTGGCGCCGGTGCCGAGGGAAAGCCGGAGCTTCGGCAAGTTGTAGCCGCCGCGATGCCGGTCTTGCCACGCGCCTGAGCTGGCATGACGCTTGCTGGCTTCCATGACCACGCCAGCGGCGATGGTCACCGGGAGGCCTGATCATGCAGAGCGCGATCCTCGACCAGACGCATGCGGCAGACTCCGACCTGGACGCGACGCATGCCGACCTCGATCTGTACAACGCGGACCTGGCGCCGGTGCCGCAGACCAGGCGGGACTGGAGCTGGGTCAACATGTCCACGGTATGGATGGGCATGGTCCACAACGTCGTCGCCTACGAGGCCGCGGCCGGGCTGATGGCGATCGGGCTGAACGCGGTGCAGGCGCTGCTCGCGGTGGCGGTGGCCTACGGGTTGCTGTTCCTCGCGATGTGGTTCAACGCCAGGCCGGGCACCCGCTACGGGATACCGTTCTGCGTGCTGATCCGCTCCTCGTTCGGCCCCAAAGGCGCGCAGATCCCGGTGGTGCTGCGCGGGTTCTGTGCAATCTTCTGGTTCGCGGTGCAGGGCTATGCGGGCAGCCAGGCGATCGATGCCGTGCTCGGCACCCTGATCCCGGCCTGGGCCAGCCTCACCGCGCCGATACTCGGCATGGCGCTCAAGGGCTGGATCGCGGTCGCGCTGTTCTGGGGAATGCACGCCTGGATCGTCTCGCACGGCGTGCATCGCATCCGCAATTTCGAGCTGTTCGCGGGTCCCATGGTCATCCTCGTCGGCGTGCTGGCGACGGCCTGGGGCCTGCACGTGGCGCACGGGCTCGGCCCGCTGTTCGAGCAGCCTTCCCGGCTGCACGGCGCGCACGCCTGGGTGACCTTCGCCGTCGGCGTCACCGGCATGATCGGGATCTGGTCCACCTTCGCGGTCAACATCCCGGACCTGTCGCGCTTCGTACGCTCCGAGCGCGACCAGGTGATCGGCCAGATCGTCGGCCTGCCGATCACCGCCGTGGTGTTCACCGCCATGAGCGTGATCACCACCTCGGCGACCATCCTGGAGTTCGGCCATCCGATCTGGGATCCGGTGGCCCTGTTGCTGGCGCTGCACCAGCCGCTCGTGCTGCTGCTCGGCGGTGCGACGATCATCGTGGCGACGCTGTCGGTCAACGTGGCAGCCAACATCATGCCGGCTGCCTACGACCTGGTGAACCTGATGCCGCGCCGGCTGAACTTCAGGTCCGCCTCGATCCTGGTGCTTGGGATCGGGCTGCTGTTCGCGCCCTGGCTCTGGTTCAAGGATGCCGACAGCATCTTCAAGGTGCTCGGCGCCATTGGCGGCCTGCTCGGGCCGGTCACCGGCATCATGCTCGCCGACTTCTATGTCGTGCGCCGGCAGCGGCTCGCGATCGACGAGCTGTATTCCTATACCGGCCGCTACCGCGGGCGCGGCGGCTGGAACATCGTCGGCATCGCCGCCTTCGTCCTCGGCGGCACCGCGGCCCTGATCGGCACGGTCGTTCCGGCGCTGGCGGTGCTCAACGCCTTCTCATGGTTCATCGGCATCACGGTCGGCGGCGTCATCTACGCCGTGTTCGCCGACCGCCTGCCGGCATCGGAGCCTTCGGCGGCACGGCTCGCGACCTGAGGCAGCTTCAGTCCAGCTCCGTATCGGGGTTGATCGTCCCGACCTCGAGGATACCGTCGATGTCGCTCAGCCTGGCGATGAGGTGCGGGATCGGCCGCTTTCCTTTCACCTGCATGCAGAGGGTGACCGCACCTTTCCGATGGTTTCGCTCCAGCTCCACGCCTTCGTAGTCGGCCCCCTCGCGATCCACGAGGATGCGGTCCTGCTGACGCTCGATGCGGACATGATCGATGGTGAACCGGAGCTCGGTGCAACGGATGAGGATGGAACGCAGCAACCGCGGCCATCCTCGTAGGAGATCTGGATATCCGTCGCGACCCGGCGCGACTGCCGAAGCCGTCGGACCAGCCCCGGGAACAGCAGCATGATGACGAAGTGACCGATCGTGGTCGCCACCGCGAGGATGGGCAGGCCGGCGCCACAGGCCATGCCGAGGGCCGCCGTGAGCCAGACCGACGCTGCCGTCGTCAGGCCGCGCACCACGTCGCGCCGCATGAAGATGACGCCGTCGCCGATGAAGCCGATGCCGGACAGCACCTGGGCCGCGACCCGCGACGGATCGAGCATGACGCGTCCTGTGCCGAGGACGTCGTTGAAGCCGTATTTCGAGATCAGCATGAACAGGGCGGCGGCCACCCCGACGAGGGTGTACGTTCTCAGCCTCGCGCTCTTCTGGCGGATCTCCCTCTCCAGGCCGACCAGGGCGGACAGCACGAAAGCCAGCGTGAGTTCACCAAGCTGCAGCCATCCCTGCCCGGTGAAGTCGAGGAAGCCGGACCTATGTATTCATCCTTGCACGGTGTGCGGCGCCCGGATGGTCACGACGGGCCAGCGGCCGATGTCGTCAGTTTGGCGCACCCGGTCGCGCATGGCACGTTGCGAACGTGACCCGGATCGCGATCGAACCGGGTCGGAGGAAATGGTCCCGTCGATGGCTCCGCCTGACCCTGCTTCCAAGACGAAGTCGAAGTCCGGTTCCGGCGGCAAGCTTCGCCGCCAGTACGCGGCGCTGCCGATCAGGGCAGGCGCGGACGGCTGTACCGAGATCCTGCTGGTGACCTCGCGCGGCACGCAGCGCTGGATCATTCCCAAGGGCTGGCCGATGCGCAGGCGGTCGCCGCGCGAGGCGGCGGCCCTGGAGGCCTACGAGGAGGCCGGCGTCGAGGGCATCATCGAGACCGAGCAGCCGATCGGAAGCTATTCCTACAGGAAGTCCCTCGATAACGGTTCCATCGCCAGGATCGAGGTGAGCATCTTCCTGTTGCGGGTCGTCCGTCAATTGCCGAGCTGGCCCGAGCAGGCCGAGCGACGGACCCGCTGGTTCAGTCCGGCGGAGGCTGCCGACCGGGTGGCGGAGCCGGAACTGGCAGCCATACTGCGCGGCATCCAGGCGATCGCGGGAGCCATCCGATGAGCGAGCCGGGACGCTCCAACGTGCTGCTGCGCGCCTACCGGTTCCTGATGCCCCGGACGCCCGGCTCATCGTCACCGCCGCGGAGTCGTTTCGCGCCCTGATGTCCGGCGACGGCCAGGCGGACCGGCATGTGGCGGACATCGACCGCCTCGAGAACGCCGCCGACGAGGTCACGCGGGCCACCGTATTCGCCGTCCACCGCACCTTCATCGCCCCGTTCGACCGCTCGCAGATCCTCGACCTGATCACCGCCCTGGACGACACCATCGACCTGATGAAGGACACCCGGCGGCGCATGCTCCGCTACGGCGTCGCGTTCACGCCGGAGATGCAGGCAATGGCCGACTGTGCCGTCAAGGCGACGACCCTGATCCGCGACGCGATGCCGCTGCCGGGCCCGATCGGTCCTAGTGCCGATGCCCTGAGCACGATGTCGGTCGCGGTCCGCCGGATCGAGGGATAGGCGGACGAGCAGCTCGATCGCGGCTTGCGGACCCTGTTCGCGAGCGATGGCTCGTCCGGCTACAAGCTCACCGTCGAGAAGGTCTACGACCTCGTGGAGGCGCTCGTCGACCGCTGCGAGGACATCGTCGACGTCATCGACGGCATCGTCGTCGAACAGGTGTAGGGCTCGGCCTTGGGCTCCTTCGTCGGCAGCACCCCGTTCCTGGTCGGCCTGATCGCCTTCGCGCTGTCGTTCGACTTCCTGAATAGGCTGCATGACATGGTGTTCGGACTGCACGTCGCAGCCACGATCGGCCACGGCGTGATCGCCGCCGCGATCGTCGATCCCCTGGTCATCTTCGGCGCCCTCGCCGGCACGATCGCCTGGAACCTGCTCACCTGGTGGCTCGGCATCCCCTCCAGCAGCAGCCACGCCCTGGTCGGGGCGACCTGGCTCGGCAGGCTGGCGACGCGTTGAAGCGGTCCTCGACCCTGAGGATCACGAGATCGGCGTCAGCGCGCGTGGTTGGTTTCCAGGTGGCCCACGATGTAGGGCAGGCCGGTCAGGGCGGCGTGCAGGGCGTCGTCATGCCGCCGCGGGGCCGACCAGAATGACGGCTTCACCGGTGCGGTCAGCAGCGCATGGGCGGTCAGGAGTGTCTTGGCACCCCTGTGCACCACGACCCTTCCTGACCAGTACGCATGATCGCGCTGCCTGAGCCGGATGCCGATGGCCCGGTACAGGCGCGCCGCGACCAGGATCGCGCTCCGCGCACCGATGGGAAGATAGGCCAGGCCGGTCTCGCCGCTGCGATAATAGGTGTCCGCATGGTCCAGCAGGACCGCGATGCATCGGCGCAGACGAGGCCGCAACCCCTCGCCCGGATCGATCAGGACTTCGGGAGGCAGGTCGCCGACCATCGAGGCAGGCAGGTAACGCCGACCGGAGGCGGCGTCAGCGGCCACGTCGCGGCAGATGTTGCTGAGCTGCATGCCGATGCCGAGATCGATGGCGTGCGAAAAAGCCGCGGGGTCGTCGACGTCGAGCACCCGGCACATCATCAGGCCGACCGTGCCCGCGACGTGGTAGCAGTAGCGCAGCAGCGCCGCTTCGTCCGCGATCCGCACGGGCTCGGCATCGGATGCCACGCCCCTGATCAGTTCGAGCACGATGGCCGGATCGATCGCGCACTCGCGCATCAGGTCGATGGCATCGATGATGACGGGATTGCGCGACCTGCCGGTGCGGATCGAATAGCTGGCCGAGGCAAGCGCCTCACGCGCGGCGTCGGTCGATGCGGACTCGTCGGCGAGGTCGTCGATGTAGCGGCAGAACCCGTAGAGCCTGGTTGCCCTCGCCGCATGGACCGGGCTGAGAAGATGCCGGGCCCAGTGGAAGCTTCGCCCCTTCGAGGCGAGCACCGCGTCGGCCGC